>Ga0208191_1000170_pt1 | contig 57986 bp, 57 predicted proteins | sample June2015DPH_13_5_FD_184709 | JGI IMG/M metagenome (GOLD analysis project Ga0208191, IMG submission 184709) | Peatland microbial communities from SPRUCE experiment site at the Marcell Experimental Forest, Minnesota, USA - June2015DPH_13_40... | ecosystem: Environmental > Terrestrial > Soil >... | reverse complement strand
AAATGTCGAAGCGCACCTATCAACCCCATAATCTGCGTCGGTCCAGAACCCACGGCTTCCTGGAGCGGATGAGCACCCGGGGTGGCCGCCAGGTCATCAACCGCCGCCGGGCCAAGGGTCGGAAACGCTTGACGGTTTAGCGCCGGCGGAGTGATCCTGAGCCCTCCCCCCAATTCCGTCGACCGGCGCCCCACCCCCGCCCCGACCCCAACCAGCAAGGGGATCGCCAGTTTCACCAAGGCGGATCGGCTCCGCCGCCGTCGCGATTATCTCCGGGTCCAGACCCAGGGGAGGCGGCTGCATTCGCGCCATTTCGGGGTCACCCTGGCGCCCCCGGAGGGCCCCGCCCCCCGGCTGGGGTTGGTGGTGACCCGGCGCTTCGGCAAGGCGGCCAGGCGCAACCGCATGAAGCGGCTGCTGCGGGAATTTTTCCGGCGGCATAAGGCGCTTTTGCCTCCAAAGGACCTGGTGATCATGGCCAAACAGGGGGCGGAAGCCCTGAATTATTGGCGGGTGGCGGAGGAGTTGGGGGGCCTGTTGTTGGCGAAGGCCCCGGGGGTAGCCCATGATTAGATTGGCCCTCTGGTCCATCCGGGCCTACCAGTTGCTGATTGCTCCCCTGTTTCCCGCGTGCTGCCGGTTCGCCCCCAGTTGCTCCCATTACGCCGCCGAGGCCATGGCCCGCCACGGCTTCCGGCGGGGCCTCTACCTGAGCCTGCGGCGCCTGTTGCGCTGCCATCCTTTTCACCCCGGGGGTTGGGACCCGGTGCCCTAGGAGTAAGGCATGGAAAAACGGGCCATTATTGCCCTCGCCTTGAGTATGGCGGTCTTTGTGGTGTTCATGTATATCGGGCAGCGGTCTCGGGTAGGGCAGGTTTCCCAAACCCAGGAAAGCCAGCAAACCAGGCAAGCCCAGCAAACCCAACAGGCCCAACCGCCGCTGGCCCCGGCTCCCGCCAGGCCGGCGGCCCAACCGCCGCTGGCCCCGGCTCCGGTCACGGCCAATCCTGGCCGGGACCTGGTGGTGGAGACCCCCCTGTTTCGGGCAGTATTCACCGATGCGGGCGGCCGCCTGAAAAGCTTCCAGTTAAAAAAATACCTGGAGAGCCTGCCCTTTACCCCCATCTACCAGTTTAAATTGGGGCCGGTCTCTTTGGATTTAGAGCGCTACCACAGTCCGGAGAACGCCCTGGCCCAACCCAAAGAACTGGTGAGTTTCGGCCCCGGCCAGGATTACCCCCTGGACCTGGGCTGGCAGGGCCGCAGCCTCTCCGGGGCTGACGGGACCATATCCTGGGTGGCGTCCCAGCCGGGCCTCACCCTCAGGGGGGCGGATAAGGGTACCCTGCAATTCACCGGCCGCAGCAGCTCTGGCCTCACCGTCATCAAGACCTTCACCTTTAAGGGGGACAGCTATGCCTTCGACCTGGCGGTGAAGGTGATGAACCAAACCGGCCAAACCCTGGATGGGCAGTTGGACCTCGACCTCAGGGAGCGGTTTGCCAGGGAGGTGGCCTCCCACTACAACTTTATGGGGTTCAACGGCTTCGTCAATAATAGCTGGCAAGAGATCAAGAGCGGCGGCCTCAAGGAACCCCGGACCTTTACCGGCAAGATCGACTGGGCCGGGCTGGACGAGGGTTATTTCTTGACGGCCATGGTGCCCCAGGCGGCCCCCAAGGCCCTGGTGCTGCTTGAGGAGACCCCTCCGGGACCCATGGTGGCCAGCCTAAGGACCCCGGTGGAGAATCTGCCCGCCGGCCGGGAGGCCCAGTTTTCCTATGGTCTTTATTTCGGGCCCAAGGACCTGAAGGACCTTCAGAGTCTGGGCCTGGAGCGGGCCGTCAACTTCGGCTGGTTCGATTTACTGGGCCGCCCCCTGCTCTACGCCCTGAAGTTTTTTGAGCGCTATTCCCTTAATTACGGCTGGGCCATCATCATCCTCACCTTTGTGATCCGCATCCTCTTCTTCTATCCCAACCACAAAAGCTACAAGTCCATGAAGGCGATGCAGAAGCTCCAGCCCAAGGTGGCCAAGATCCGGGAGAAATACAAAGACGACAAGGAGGCGATGAACAAGGAGCTGATGAACCTGTACCGGACCTTCAAGGTCAACCCCATGGCCGGCTGCCTGCCCATGGTGATACAACTGCCGGTATTCATTGCCCTGTACAGGGTTCTGGGGTCTGCCATCGAACTGCGCCACGCCTCCTTCATACCTACCCTGCCGTTTAGCAATATCGTCTGGCTGGCGGACCTGTCCACCAAGGACCCCCTGCTCATCACCCCCCTGGTCATGGGGGGCACTATGTTCCTGCAGCAGAAGATGACCCCCTCCCCGGGGGACCCCGCCCAGGCCAAGATGATGATGTTTCTCCCGTTAATTTTCACCTTCATGTTTCTGAACTTCGCCTCCGGCCTGGTGATCTATTGGCTGGTGAACAATGTGCTTTCCATCATCCAACAATACTATACCAACAAGTACCTCACCTAGTTTTAGAGGAAGCGTTGATGGAGTTTAAGGAGTTTGAAGGCAAGAGCACCGAAGACGCCATTGAGGCGGCTTGTGCCCATTTTCAGGTGTCCCCGGAGCAGTTGGAGATCGAGATCTTATCGGTGGGCTCCCCAGGCCTCTTTGGCCTGGGTGGCCGGAAGGCGAAGGTTCGGGCCGCCCACCGGGATGAGTTGGAAGAAAACCTGCTGACCGTGGCCCAGGAGATTCTGGAGAACCTTCTGGCGAAGATGCAGGAGCAGGCCAAGGTTAGCGTACACCAGGAGGAGGAGCGCATCAGCCTGCGCATCGAAACCGCGGTCGCCGGTCTGCTCATCGGCAAGCAGGGCCAGACCCTGGACGCCTTGCAATATCTGGTCACCAAGATGCTGGCCAAGCGGAGCCACCGCAAGGTGAGGATCTCCATCGACGTGGAGGCCTACCGGGCCCGGCACAACGAGGCCCTGGCGCACCTGGCCCAGAATTATGGGGAGAAGGTGAAAAAGAGCGGTAAGCCCATCACCTTGAATCCCATGAACCCCTATGACCGCCGCATTGTCCATCTGGCCCTTCAGGAGGACAGGGATCTGAGGACCAGCAGCCGGGGGGAAGGGCTGTACAAGAAGGTGGTCATATCCCCCGTCAAAAAGAAGGAAGGCCAGGAGGATGCCCCGGGCCCGGCATGACCCAGCCTGATCCGGCAGATACCATCGCCGCCATTTCCACTCCCTCAGGTGAGGCGGGCATAGGCATCGTCCGTCTCAGCGGCTCCCGGGCCCGGGAGATTGCCCGGGAGATCTTTCGCCCCCGCCGTCCTCGCCGCCAGTGGCGCTCCCACCAGCTCTACCTGGGAGAGATAGTCGGTCCCCAGGGAGAAATCATCGACGAAGTGCTGCTCACCTGGATGCGAGCCCCCCACACCTATACCCGGGAAGACGTGGTGGAGATCAACTGCCACTCCGGCTACCGGGTGCTGGAGCGCCTCTTATCCCTGGCTCTGGAGCGGGGGGCCCGTTTGGCCCAGCCCGGCGAGTTCACCCTGCGGGCTTTTCTCTCGGGGAGGGTTGACCTGACCCAGTCGGAAGCGGTCCTGGAAGTGATCCGGGCCCGTAGCGAGGCGGCGCTGCAGGTGGCCGCCGGCCATCTCCAGGGTGGCCTGGGGCGTGGCCTGGCCCGGCTGCGGGAGGACCTCCTGGACCTGCTGGCCCGGGTGGAGGCGGCCCTCGATTTTCCCGAGGAAGCCGAAAAACTGGCCCCGGCGTTTCTGGAGGAGGCCCTGGCGCCCCGGATGGAAACCCTGGCGCGCCTCACCGCCAGCTACCGGCAAGGCCGCTTATTGCGAGAGGGCCTGCTGGCGGTCATCGCCGGCCGGACCAATGCCGGCAAATCTAGCCTCCTGAACCGCCTGCTTAACCTGGACCGGGCCATTGTCACCGAGATTCCCGGCACTACCCGGGACCTTATCGAGGAGACCATCATCCTGGGATCCATCCCGGTGCGCCTCAGCGACACCGCCGGGCTGGGTCCGGCCCGGGACCGCCTGGAAGAGCTGGGCATGAAGCGCACCCGGGAACGCCTGGCCCAGGCCGATCTGGTCCTCTATCTCCTGGACGGCAGTCTGCCCATGGACGCGGCGGACCGGCAGGCCTTGCGGGAGATGAGCGGCCGGCGGGGCCTGGCGGTGATCAACAAGGCGGATCTGCCCCGGACGCTTGGCGAAACCGAGGTGCAGGCAGCCACCTCCTTCCCGGTGCTGTCGGTTTCCGCCCTCACCGGCCAGGGGATCGAAGCATTGAAGGAGGCCATGATAGCCCAGGCCCTGGGGGGCAGCCTGCGGCTCAGCGGCGAGATGGTCACCCTGGCCCGGCATCACCGGCATCTGGAGGGGTGTCTGGGTTGCCTGGCCCGGGCCCGGGAACTGCTGGCGGTTTACCTTTTACCACAATCCCCCCAGGCCCTGCCTTGGGAACTTGTGGGCCTCGAGCTCCAAGAGGCCATCCGGGAGCTGGGGGAGATTACCGGCCAGGAGATGGGAGACGAGGTTTTGGAGCGCATCTTCGGGGAATTTTGTCTGGGGAAATAGGAATTTTTGGGGAGTGAGTCGAGGGGAGGCCAGTGGCACAGGCGTCCCGGTGGCACAGGCGTCCTCGCCTGTGGGCCTGTGGAAGCCGCTGACGATCCGCCAAGCCCCATAATAGGGTTAATGAAGGAGCCGGTCCCCAACCGTTAGTAATTTCTTAAATATGTTACGTTTCTTGGCGCCCCCCCTCACCCCAGCCCTCTCCCCCCGCCCGGGGGAGAGGGAGCATTCCAAGCGTTGGCTCTTTATCCCCTCTCCCCCAATGGGGGACGACACCGTATGAGGGAGAATTAATCACTTGCTCCCGCGCTTAATAAATACGTTCCTGGATTTATGAAATGGGGTACTTACTTCCGGGGCCGTATCTCACCGATGGTGAGAGGCCTTACAGACCTAGAGGCGATTGAAATTGACAAGATGACTCCCCCTTACCTCCCCGGCGACCCCATGGACTTGCTGCAGGAAGGGGCCGCGGCCCTGGGGCTGGAGTTGCCCTCGGCCACACTGGGGCAGTTCCGCTTTTACCTGACCCAGCTTAAGCTCTGGAACGCCCGGGTCAACCTCACCGGCTTAAAGAGCGACCGGGACATGGTGGTCAAGCATTTCCTCGATTCCCTGGCGGTCCTGCCCTTCCTGGCAGACTACCGCTCCCTGGCGGACCTGGGCAGCGGCCCGGGATTTCCCGGACTGGCTCTGAAGCTGGTCCGGCCCGAGCTCCAGCTAACCCTGGTGGAGGCCCGGCAAAAGAAGGCGGCCTTTCTGGAATACCTGGTTTCCTGTCTCAAGCTGCCGGGCGTTCAGATGGCCCGCACCCATCTGACCCCGGCGCAAGCCCGGGAGTGGGGCCCCCGCTTCCAGGCGGTGGTCTCCCGGGCCACCTTTCCCCTGGGGCGCTTCCTGGAACTGGCCGCCCCCCTGCTGCTGCCCGAAGGCCTGGCGCTGGCCCTCAAGGGGCCGCACCTGGCCGGAGGCGAACTGGAAGCCGCTGCCGCGGCGGGCCGGCTCCTGGGCCTGGGCCCCCTTGAACTTAAGCCTTACCGGCTGCCGCTGAGCGGCGAACCCCGCCTGGCGGTGAGCTCCCGGCAGCCCTGATATGGCCGTAGGGTGCGCGTAGGGTGCGTCTCACGCACCCAATAAGGCGCGTAAGACGCTCCCTACGTTGACTTAAGGGGGGCAGGGGCAGTAGGGTCCAATGGGTTTTGGCTGACTGCTGCTAGCTGATGGCTGAAAGCTTTTTCTCAGAGGTCTCATTTGATGTATAATGAATGAGATCATTGGCGCGGACTAAGACGCCAAAGCACCAGAGACCTCCTGGATCATATGTCGTTCATTTCCTGGCAATATCTCATTTTTCTGCCCATCGTCTTCCTCCTTTATTGGAGGCTCTCCGGCAAAAAGCGGCTATTGCTGCTGGTGGCGGCCAGTTATCTCTTTTACGCCGGCTGGGACGTGCGCTTCCTGGCACTGGTGATGGCTACCACGGTCATCGATTTTCTCTGCGGCCTGAGTATCGACGGGGAAAAGACTCCACCCCGCAAGGTATTGCTGCTGGCCCTGGCGCCCGCCGCCTGGACCGCGGTGTGCCACCTGTTGCTGCCGGGCAGCGGCATCTCCCCCGGGGTCATGGGCCTGGCCGCGGCCCTGGGACTCCTGTTGTTTGCGGCTCACGAGCTGCTGTGGGCCTGGGCCGGAGCGCGGCGGCGCCGCTATTTCCTCATCCTCAGCGTCTGCTTCTGTCTCACCATCCTGGGATTTTTCAAATATTTCGGCTTCTTCGTCCAATCGGCCCGGACGCTCCTGGAAACCGCGGGTCTGAGGACCGATCCGGTGCTCCTCAAGATTATCCTGCCGGTGGGTATCTCCTTTTACACCTTCCAATCCCTGGGCTACGTCTTCGACGTTTACCGGGGGCTGACCTCGTCCTGCCGCAGCCTGGTCACCTTCGCGGCCTTTGACGCCTTTTTCCCGCAAATGGTCTCCGGGCCCATCGAGCGGGGCCATCAGCTCCTCCCCCAACTGGAGGCCGACAAGGCTTTTCAGCCCGCCTACCTTCAAGACGGCCTCAGCATGATCCTGGTGGGCTTTTTTAAAAAGATCTTCGTGGCCGACAACTGCGCCGTCCTGGCCAACTACGCCTTCGACCCCGCTACCCGCCTGGACGGCTATTGGGCGGTCCTGGGGGTGGTCGCCTTCGCCTTTCAGATCTACGGGGATTTCTCCGGTTACACCGACATCGCCCGGGGTTCCGCCAAGCTCCTGGGCGTCGACCTGGTGGAGAACTTCCGCTTCCCCTATCTGGCCGAAAATCCCTCGGACTTCTGGTCCAGGTGGAATATCTCCCTCTCCAACTGGTTCCGGGATTATCTCTACATCCCCCTGGGGGGCAACCGCGGCCGCCGCTGGCAGATCCTGCGCAACCTGGGGGTGACCATGCTCCTGGTGGGGCTCTGGCATGGGGCCTCGTGGATCTTCGTGCTCTGGGGCGCCTACCAGGGGGGCCTGCTCATCCTGTACCACTTCCCGCCCCTGAATCTGCTGGCCGGCAAATCCCCGGCAAAGGACCGATTCTCCTGGGGCTCGCTGCTGGCGGTGCCCCTCATGTGGCTTTTCATCCTGGCGGGTTGGGCGATCTTCCGCAGCGCCAACCTGGCCCAACTGGGGGCCTGGTTTGGCGCCCTGGGCCACTGGCAGTCATCCCTGGCCCTCCCCTGGCAGTCTTCCTGCCTCTGGCTGCTGATTCATACCGGGCCCCTGATCCTGCTCCAGCTCTTGACCCTTAAATTTCGCGACGAAACCCGCGTCCGAAGCCTGCCCTGGCCGGTGAAAGGGGCGGTCTATCTGCTGCTCCTGCTCCTGGTGGTCTCCTCCAGCGAGCAGGACAAGGAATTCATCTACTTCCAATTTTGATGAAAAGGCTCATTACTCCGACTTTCCTGATGGTTTTGGCGCTGTTGGCTTTCTCCGAGATCAGCGCCCGCATCTTTTTCGCCAAGGATATCGATGGACGGTTCGCATACGGCTATGATCCCCAAGCGGGATTCGCCGAGCATCGGGACGGCACGGTGAAACTCTTCCGGGCCGGCGGCCGCCGCTTCCATCCCCAATCTTTCCAGAGCCATCGCCCCCCGGGCAGCTACCGCATCTTCGTGCTGGGGGACTCCGTCCCCCGGGGGCCCAGCTTCAAAGAGGCCTATTCCTGGGTACTGGGGGAGGATCTGCGGCGGCAGGGCATCCAGGCGGAATCTTTCAACATGGCGTTAGCGGGCTATGGGGCCCGCCGCTGTCAGGTGGTCCTCAAGAAGGTCCTGGAGTTCGAACCCAGCCTCATCATCTTGCACGTCGACGACAGCAACAAGTGGGAGGACGAACGGGAGTGGCGCCGCAGCCAGGAGTTCCAGGGCTGGCATCCGCGTCACTGGCTGATGAAGGTCTTCATCTTCCGGCGCCCATATGAGGCCAATTTAGAGAAGGTCTTCTGGTCCCTGGTGCCGGAGCAGGTCCGCCTGAAAGGCGCGGTGAGCGACGCCGACGCCCAGGTGGCCGCCTCCAAGGACCCGGAGGAGATCGCCGCCCGCATGCGCCTGGCCCAGGAGACCATGGTGGAGAACGTGGCCCTGGTGCGCCGCCTCCGGATTCCCCTGCTGCTGATCTCCCAGTGCCGGGTAGAGAGGGACGAAGGCCGGCCCCCATACCTGAGCGATCACGGTCTGGACGCCATGTGCGCTGCCCTGACCGGTCCCGGGGTATATCACCTCTCCATGAGTGAGGTATTCAAAGGGGAGGAGGGCCCCTCCTATTTCGCCGACAGCGGCCACCTGCAGAGCCAGGGGCATCGGTTGCTGGCCCGGGCGATCTGCCGGAAGATCCTGAGGGAACAGGCGGAGTTCGGGCTGGCCGCGGTTAAGGTGGTTGTGGCCGGAGAGCCCCCTGCCGGGCGGATGGCGACCTCCAGGGGCAAGATTGCCGCCCCTCCCGTAACGGAGTCCAGGCCATGAGCAGGAAGCTGGTCCTGATCTGGTGGCTCTCCCTGGCGCTGCTGGCGGCAGGGCTGCTTCCCGGGGCCTGTCAGGGCCCCCCGGACTATGACGAGGCTCGCCGCGCCATGGTGGCCCGGCAGCTCCTGAGCCGGGGGATTACCGCCCCCCGGGTGTTGGCGGCCATGGGTAAGGTGCCGCGGCACCTCTTCGTAGCGCCGGCCCTGGCCTCCCAGGCGTACGGGGACCACCCCCTTCCCATCGGCCAGGCCCAGACCATCTCCCAGCCTTACATCGTCGCCCTGATGAGCCAATGGGCCGAAGTGCACCCCGGCGATAAAGTTTTGGAGGTGGGGACCGGTTCGGGCTACCAGGCCGCGGTCCTGGGGGAACTCGCCGCTCAGGTCTTCACCGTAGAGATCAGGCCGGAGCTGGCCCGGACCGCCGCGGTCCGTCTGCAGGAGCTGGGCTATCGCCAGGTTCGGGTAAAAACCGGGGACGGCTGGAAGGGATGGCCCGAAGAAGCCCCCTTCGACGCCATCCTGGTCACCGCCGCGGCTCCCCGGGTGCCGCCGGCCCTGAGCGAACAGCTCAAGGAGGGGGGCCGCCTGGTTGTCCCCCTGGGGGAGGGGAGCTGGGACCAAACCCTGGTGCGGCTGCGCAAGGTGCGGGGGGAGCTTAAGGAGGAAGAGCGCTTGCCGGTGCGCTTCGTGCCCCTGGTGCGTCCGCCGGACCAGGGGCAGGGCAACTAGTGTGATGTCCCACAATTACCTTAACAAAAGATTTGAGATAACCCCCCCTCCCTTGAGGGGAGGGGGTTGGGGGGAGGGTGGCAACATGTGGTAAATGAAAGATAAATTACCACGCCCACCCGGTGTCGCCCCCTCAAGGGGGAGGGAAAAAGGCAAAGCATTTAGGCAACGTTTCCGTGGGACACAATACTAGCGGGGCCCGCCTTAACTCACCCGAAACTGCCCCGCAGGCCCCCAAGATCGGAGAAGTTGGGTGAGAAACCGGTTTACCGGGGTGGGAACCCCCAGGGCCTGCCCCCGGGAGGCCACCTGGCCGTTGAGGGCGTCGATTTCCGTGGACCGGCCCGCCAGGACGTCCTGAAGCATGGAGGAGCGATTGGCCGCGGTGGCCTGGCATACCTGGCGCAGGTGTTCCTCCGGGTCCAGGTCCAGGGCGAGCCCGGTGGCCCGTGCCACCCGCTGGGCCTCCCGGGCCGCGGCCAACGCCATCTCCCAGGCCTCGGGCAGCTGCGGCAGCGCCCCGTTGGGCACCCGCAACAGGGCGGTCAGGGGATTGAGGCCGACGTTGACCAACAGTTTTTCCCACAAAACCACCTCGATGTCCGGCTGCTCACGGCAGTCCAGGCCAGCCCGGCGCAGCGCCGCAGCCACCCGGGCCAGCTCCTCCGGGGAAACCTGAGAGCCGGTCGGGACTCCGATGATTATCGGCCCCTCACCGGCCAGGATAATCTCCCCCGCCGCCATCCTGGTCACGCCCAGCATGGCCACCCCCGCCAGCAGGCGTTGCGGTCCCACCGCCGCAGCCAGCGTCTCTAAGTTGCCCAGACCGTTTTGCAAGCTGAGGGCCAGGCCGCTCTCCGCCATCAAGGGCCTGAGACTCAGGGCCGCCGCCCCGGTCTGGTGAGCCTTTACGGCCACGATGATCAGCTCCGCCGGGCCTGCTTCCCCTGGCAGGCCGATGGGCACCGGGATCTTCCGTTCTCCGCCTGCCGGGGTGCGCAACCTGAGGCCCTGCCGCCGCAGCCGCGCCGCCCGCTCGGGGAGATAATCCACCAGGGTAACCTCCTCCCCGGCCTCAAATAGCAAAGCCCCCAGCAAACCACCCAGGGCTCCGGGTCCGATGATGGCGATTTTCATGATTTCAATTCCGGCGGCCACAGGCCGCCTGAGGAACTTTTCGTGACCGCGCCTCTCACCAGAAAAAGATTTTAGGTCTCCGCTACAGATATTAATGGGAGCGGAAAAGAGATTAAATTCCCCCTCACCCGGTGTCGTCCCCCATGGGGGGAGAGGGGATAAAGCTGGAACCCCTTTCATGCTCCCGTTAATATCTCTTCTAGATTATTTATCTATACTTTTACACGATTTATAGTAAAATTTGTAACGCTGCAAGCAGGAGAAGGGATTGATGATGGCGACCTTCCTGAAGATGGCGCGGCAATTCGATCAGGAAATGGAGCATATCAAACAGGATCTGCTGCAACTGGGGAGCCTGGCCGAAACCGCCGTGGACAAGAGTATACTCTCGGTGACTACCCGTAACTCCGACCTGGCCCGGGACGTGATCATCGAGGACATTACCCTGAACCGCATAGAATTGGCCATTGAAGAACAGGCCTTCAGGCTGCTGGCCTTGCGCCAGCCCCTGGCCACGGACCTGAGACTGACCACCGCGGCCATGCGCATCGCCACTGAACTGGAGCGCATTGGCGATCAGGCGGTGAACATCGCCGAACGGGGCCTGGAACTCAACAGCAGCGAGCCCCTGCAGGTCCCCATCGATCTCAAGATCATGGCCGACATGGCCCTGGGCATGGTGACCAGCAGCATCGACGCCTTCGTGCACCAGGACCCCAAGCTGGCCATTAAGGTGTGTCAGCGGGATGTGGAAGTGGACCTGTTGGACGATGAGTATATCCAGAAGATTCTGGCTTGCATGGTCCAGGAGTCGCGCTGGGTAACGCGGCTGCACCATTTTCTCATCATCGTCCGGAATTTGGAGCGTATCGGCGACCTGGCCACCAACATCGCCGAAGACATCGTCTTCATCGTGGAAGGCAGGGTTATCAAGCATCAGTGCGAAGAGTGGATGCTGGTTTCGACCCCCACCTGACTTGGGCCTGGGCCAACTTTTGCTCCAGTAGCTGCACTTCCTTGGCCAGGCGCTGATTGGTCTTGCGTTCCCGCTCCAGGGTTTGCAAGGCGTGCACCACGGTGGCGTGGCTCCTCTGAAAGAGGAGACCCAACTCCGCCATCGTCTTCTCCGTATAGAGGCGGGCGAAATAAAGACCTAACTGCCGGGCCCGCACCAGCCGCTTCTGGCGGGAACGCCCCAAGAGTTCCGCCAGGCTCACCCCATAATAGTCGCAGACAATCTTTTGGATCTCCGGGATGCTCAGGCGGCTGGCCACCGCCTGCAAGTCCTGGAGGACCTCCCGGGCCATGGACGGGTTGAAGTTCTGGTTGAGCAAGGACGCCCGGGCCAGCAGGCAGTCCAGGGCGCTCTCCAGGCGGCGGACGTCGCCGCTGACGTATTCCGCCAGGTATTCCAGGATCTTCACCGAAACTGGCACCCCCCGGCTCTCGGCCTTTTTGGCCAGGATATTCACCCGGGTGGGGAAGTCCGGAGGGCCGATGGGGGTAATGACCCCGCCGGTGAGCCGGGAACGGAGTTCTTGGGAGAGTTGGCTGATCTCACCCGGGAGATAACAACTGGTGAAGACCAGCCGTTTGCGGCGGCTCAGGAGGGTGTCCAGGGTATAGCACACTTCCGCCTGAATCTTCTCTTTGCCGCTTAAAAACTGGACCTCTTCCAGGAGCAGAATGTCACAGTCGCGGCGGAAGCGCTCCTTGAAATCGGCCATCTGTCCGCTTTTCAAGGCCCTTACCATTTGGTTGGCGAAATTCTCCGCGGTGAGATACAAGACCCTGCCGCCACCGGCCGTCTGGCTGATAAAGTTGCCCATGGCCTGGGACAGATGGCTCTTGCCCAGACCAGGGCTGGAGGTGATGAACAGGAGATGGTTATAAAAGGTGTCATTCCTGGCCAGGGCCCGGGAAGCCTGATAGGCCAGGCGGTTGGAGGCCCCGACCACGAATTTATCAAAGGTGAAGGCCTGATTAAGACCGCTCCGGAGGGCTGGCGGCGCCATCTGGGGCAAGGCCGGCTGGGTCGGCCGCGGCAGCGCCTGCGGTCGGGTATTGGCGTTGAGCAATTTCAAAGCCACCGCCGCCGGCGTCTGCCCCAGGTTTTCCATGGCCTGCCGGATTAGCGGCAGATAATGGCCCTGGACCCATCTCAGGGAAAAAGGATTGGGGCAGGCCAGCAGCAGTTCACCTCCGGGACCGTTTTCCACCTGGAGGGGCTCGATCCACAGGTGGAAGGTGGAGGAGGGTATCTCGCCCTTGATTACCTCTTTGACCGCTTCCCAAATGCTTGTCATATTCCTCCGGTGGCAGTGCATTTGCTGAACTGATGCTAACCTTTGGGGCCATTCCGGTCAAAGGAGATGGACCGAAATGAACCTTAGCCCGACCACTTTGCCGGCAGGTAAGGGGAAGGGTTCAGAGGCAATGGTGATGCGGGCCTGTCCCGCGCGACAAAATATCCTGCAAAATCAATATGATTTAAGCAAGAAGCATCGGCCCGAGGGGTTTGCCAGGCTCCCCGGCGGCCCTTGGTGGTTTGAGCTCATCTCGCGTTTCCTATCGTTTCCGACTATTTTCATAAGGGGAAAGGATAATCATCTGCAAAAATCGGTATCCCTGCTACATGCATATGGAAAATCCCCCCAAAATATATTAATTAGCAATATCCATAAGTTATCCAGATGACGGCCATGGCCGGGAATCATGGAGGCGCCGGCTGGGTGGGATGCCTCTCAGGTCTGGGATTCGCTGCCAGCCGCGGTAGGGCGCCGGGGTCCTGGCCGGCGCTTACCTCCACTTTCCTTGACAAATTTCATCGCTCGGTTATATCATTCCTTAATATTTCCGAAAATCTTTTGAGGCCGGCCATGATCAATTATCCCGCTTACCGCAAGTTCATCACCCTGCGCAACGGCAAACGGATGATGTTTCGCTTCCTCAACGAGGAGGATCGCCAGGGCTTGCTCCAGTTGTTTCAAGATGCTCCCGAAGAGGACATCCGGTTTCTCAAGCAGAATGTTAAAGATTCCAAGTTGGTCAACCACTGGATGGATAACCTCAACTACCGCAAGGTCTTGCCCCTGCTGGCGATGGACTTGGAAACCAATCAGATTGTGGCGGACGCCACCCTGCACCGGGGTAAACACTCGGCCAAGCACACCGGGGAGATCCGGATTTTTGTGTCCCGCAGCCACCGGAACCTGGGACTGGGCTCCCTGATGCTGGAGGAGCTGATCAACCTGGCCTTTAAGGAGAATCTCCAGTGGCTGAAGGCGGAGATCGTCGCCGACCTCAAAAAGGTGATCAAGGGCTTCAGGACCCATGGTTTTGAACATAAGGCGGTGCTGGACGAGTATTTTATCCGCCGGGATGGGGTGACCCACGACGTGGTGTTGATGATGCGCCCGGTCATGAAACGAGAAGAAGCGGAATTTTAACCGCGGAACCATGGGCTCGCGGTAAGACCGGGGCGGGTATTAAACCCGCCCCTTTTCATCTGGGGCCGGGCTGGGAGCGGTTAGGTTTTTAATCAGGGAGAGAAACCCATGGGGCGGGTAATTACCGGTGTGGAAAGCTTCCTGCAAGACCCGCCTGCCTGGGCGGCCCGGACCCGGCTGGGGCTGCTGAGCCACCCGGCGGCGGTGGCCGCCGATTTGACCGCCGCCCGGGAACTCCTGGCGGCCCGCTTTCCCGGGCAACTTAAGGTGCTGTTCAGTCCGCAGCACGGCCTGTGGGGGGAGAAGCAAGACAATATGATCCCCTCCGCCGACTTCGTAGACCCGCTCCTGAAGCTGCCGGTGGTAAGCCTTTATGGCCCCCGGATGGCCCCCCCCGCCGAGGCCCTGGCGGAGGTGGACGCCGTCCTGGTGGACCTGCAGGACGTGGGCACCCGGGTGTACACCTTTGCCGCCACTCTGGCCAAGGTGATGGAGGCTGCGGCCCCCCTGGGCAAAAAGGTGGTGGTCCTGGACCGCCCCAACCCCATCGGCGGCGCGGCGGTGGAGGGTAATATCCTGCGGCCGGAATGGGCCTCCCTGGTGGGGCCTTATCCTCTGCCCATGCGCCATGGCTTTACCCTGGGGGAGCTGGCCCGCTACTACCAGGTCACCCAGAAGATCGACTGCGACCTGGAGGTGATCCCCCTGGCCGGCTGGCGGCGGCGCGACTATTTCGACGCCAGCGGCCTGCCCTGGGTATTGCCGTCCCCCAATCTGCCTACCCTGGAAGGAGCCCTGGTCTATCCGGGCCAGGTCCTCCTGGAGGGCACCAATCTTTCGGAGGGGCGGGGCACCACCAAACCCTTCGAACTCTGCGGGGCGCCGTTCCTGGAGCCGGCGCGGTTGCAGGCCCTTTTACCGGAACTGCCGGGAGTGATCCTGCGAGAGGCCTGCTTTGAGCCCACCTTCCACAAGTGGAGCGGCGAGATGTGCTGCGGCTTCCAGCTGCACGTCATCGACCGGGGGAGTTTCAAGCCCTATTTCACCACCCTGGCCCTGTTGGCGGCGATCCGGGAGATCTACCCGGAGCGGTTCGTCTGGCGCCGGCCGCCCTATGAATACGAGACTTCGCGGCTGCCTATCGACCTGCTCACCGGGGACGCCGCCATCCGCCTGGGGCTGGAGCGGGGTCTGAGCGCGGCGGAGCTGGAAGATTCCTGGCAGGGAGATCTGGCCGGGTTCATGGAGACGCGGCGGGAGTTTCTGTTGTATCCGGAATGATTAGAGGGCGGTCTATGGCCGGTTAATTCCGGCGGACCTAGCCCTTCATCTACCTGTCAAAGATTATTTGGTGGGGCGGGCTTCCGTGCCCGCCATTTTAATGGGCGGCCAGGGACGGCCGCCCCGCCCGATTTCTAATGCACCAGGGCCAGGGCGCTCCTAAGCGCGGCCTTGGGGGGCACGATTTCGGGTTCTCCGGCCAGGCCCCGTCTGGCCTTTTGCAGCCAGTCGTAGATGGTGGACCGGGCCGGGGGCACCTCCACCCGGTTGGGCGGCGAAAGATCGGCCAGGATTGCTTCGATGACCTGCAAGGCGTCGTCGTTCTGCCGCCGGTCCACCATATCAAAGGCCTTCTGAATTTCGCTTTTCATATCGGTCATGGCGATCGCTCCTCTGTTTTTTATATTGGCGACCCAGCGGGTCGCCAATAACTTATACGGGTTGGGGGGGGGTTGGGGGGAGGGCAGGGAGCCTCGCTCCCTGGCCTTCCCCCCAAAATCTTCTCTTATTACTTGGGAAACAGGCTGCGAATAGCCGCGGCCAGGGTTTCCACCCCCAGGAGTTCCAGCCCGGGGTAATCCCCCAGGCGCTCTTTTTGGCGCAGGGCCAGGAGTGCCCGGCGGAACCCCAGTTTGGCGCCTTCCTTGAGGCGCACTTCCGGGGCGCTCACCGCCCGGACCTCGCCGGTGAGGCCCACTTCTCCGAAGATCAGGGTGTCCGCGGGCAGCGCCCGCTCCAGAAAGGAGGAGGCCACGGCCAGGGAGACCCCCAGGTCCGAGGCCGGTTCGCTGAGGCGGACCCCGCCCGCCACGTTGACGAAAAGATCCTGGCCGCTCAGGCCCAGGCCCACCCGCTTTTCCAGGATGGCCACCAGCAGCGATACCCTCCCCGGGTCCACCCCCATGCTCTGGCGGCGGGGCAGGGCCAGGGAGGAGGGGGACACCAGGGCCTGGACCTCCACCAGGATGGGGCGGGAGCCTTCCAGGCTGGGGACCACCGCGGCGCCGGGGACCTCCAGGGAACGCTCCGCCATGAAAAGGCCCGAGGGGTTGTCCACCTCCAGGAGGCCGGCCTCCTGCATCTCAAAGACCCCCAGTTCCTGGGTGGGGCCGAAGCGGTTCTTCACGGTGCGCAGCAGCCGGAAGGCGTGGCTACGGTCCCCTTCCAGGTAGAGGACTGTGTCCACCAGGTGTTCCAGGGTCATGGGGCCGGCGATGGCGCCTTCTTTAGTGACATGGCCGATGAGAAAGGTGGCGACCCCGGTGAGTTTGGCCTGCTGCACCAGCCGAAAGGCCGTCTCTCTTACCTGGTTCAGGGAGCCGGGGGCCGCGGGGATAGTGGCGGTGTACATGGTCTGGATGGAATCCAGGGCCAGGAAGGCGGGCCGGACCTCTTCCACTATCTTGAGGATGTTTTCCAGGCAGGTCTCGGTGGCCACCATCAGGTCGCCCGAGGTGAGACCCAGGCGATTGGCCCGGAGTTTGAGCTGGGCTTCGGACTCTTCCCCGGAAATGTAGAGGCCGACCAGGCCTCCCCGACTGAGCCGATCCAGGACCTGGAGGATGAGGGTAGATTTTCCGATCCCCGGGTCGCCGCCCAGCAGCACCACGGAACCCTGGACCACCGCGCCTCCCAGGGTGCGGTCGAACTCCTGGATGCCAGAGGTCCGGCGCACCTCCGGGGCCGCCTGCAGGTTAAGCAGGGACAGGGGCTGGCCGCGGCGGGGAGGCAGTTGTGCCAGGCCGGGGGCCACGGGAGTCATATCCTCTTCGGCCATGGAGCTCCAGGCGCCGCACTCGGGGCAGCGCCCCAGCCATTTGGCCGCCTGGTGGCCGCACTGCTGGCAGACAAACACCGGTCTTCCGGCCCGGGACATGAGGGCGATGGCGTCCTTGAAAAGCTGAGATTGGTGATGCCAAACAAAAGATCTTTTTTGATCTTACTTGATCTGCGGCGCAAAAGACAATGAGAAACCTTGGACCTGCCTTCGCAGGGCGGCACGTTGGCCCGCCCCACCTTAAAGCTATCCCCACTCCCGCATGGGGGAGACGGTCAGGCTGCGGGAGACTGAACCGACGAGGGCGGGGCGGTTCAACATTCTCAGGCTTTGGCCTCCCGAGGCCGCACCCGCAGGTCCAGGCGTTCCAGGCCCCGGATGACGCTGAGGGTCACCGGCTCGCCGATGGGGCACCTTGACGATGGCCCGGGAGTAGGCGTCCAGGAGTTCCAGGTCCGAGCCCTCCCCGGGGCCGGCCTGAGTGCCGGGAGGGACACTTGCGGCAAGGTCCTCTCCTGAGATAAGGTTCAAAGTGCGTCGCACCTGCTCTTCCCTGAGATACTCCAAAGATATATCGAGCCCAGGCCCATGAGCCTGATTGTAGTGGGCACTGCCCACCCAAACCTGACAGCTGACCGCCACAGGGGATATTCTATAAATATAACCTAAATTTGCGCGGCGGCCGGGATAATGAAATAATTATCCCTGAATATATGGTAAAAAAAAAGGATGGGGTCGGCTATCGAAGTCCCGGCCGGCGCCCAGGTTTTTGAATAGCCGTGTCTCGTCTCTCTGCCAAAGGGGATTTGGGTTCGGGATGTCCGAGATGACCGTCAATGCCCTTCGGAAAGAGCTTCTGGCGGGCGCCGGCAGGCTGGCAGGGCGGCGTTCTTTGCGAGTGTTGCAGGAACTGGCGGCGGCCCGAAAGGCCAAGGTCTACCTGGTGGGGGGCTCGGTGCGGGAGTTGGCCCTGGGGCGGACCGCGCCGGACCAGGACCTGGCGGTCTCGGGGCAAACCCTGGAACTGGCCCGGGAGCTGGCCGGCGCCCTGGAAGGCACCTTCGTGCTCCTGGACGAAGGGGAGCGCACCGCCCGGGTGGCCTGCCGGGGAGAGATCCTGGACCTGGCCGAGTTCCGGGCCCCCGGACTGGAAGGGGATCTGCGGGGACGGGATTTCACTATCAATGCGGTGGCCCTGGACCTGGACGCCATCCTGGGTCTGGCTCCTCTGCGGGTCCTCGATCCCCTGGGAGGTCTGGAGGATTTGTCCCGGGGGTTGATCCGGATGGTGGCGGCGCAGAATCTGGCTGCGGATCCGTTGCGGCTGCTGCGGGCTTACCGGTTTGCCGCCACCCACGGTCTGGAGTTGACGCCGGAGACCGAGGCCGCCATCGCCGGACTGGCCCGGGAATTCTCCCGGGTAGCCGGGGAGCGGGTCCACCAGGAGTTGTTTCTCCTGCTGGGAGCGCCCCGGGCCGCCCCCATCCTGGCCCGGATGGATCGAGCCGGCCTCCTCACCCGGATCCTTCCAGAGCTGGAAGAGCTGAAGGGGGTGGATCAGGATGGTTATCACCACCTGGACGTGTTTCAGCACTCCCTGGCTGCGGTGTTGCACCTGGAGGAGGTGCTGGCGGAGCCCCGGCGGTACTTTGGGGAAATGGCTGCGGCAGTGGCCGCGGCGGGGGCGCCGCCCTGGCCGGCCCTCGTCAAGCTGGCGGCCCTGTTTCATGACGCCGGTAAACCCAGGGTCCGGGAGCGGCGCCGCGATCCGGACCGCTATACCTTCTATTTTCATGAGAAGCTGGGGATAGAAATCTTTGCCGGGGTGGTCCAGAGGTTGCGTCTGAGCGTCGCGCAAGCCAAGGTGGTGAACACCCTTATCCGCTTGCATATGCGCCCCTTTCTGCTGCTGCCCGCCTTTCGGCAGCGGGAACTGAGTTTCCGGGCCCTGGGACGGATGGTGCGGGCAGCGCGCCCCGAGCTGCCCGGCCTCTTTGCCCTGGCCATGGCCGACAGCCTGGCAGGTCAGGGGCCCATGAAACCCGCGGATTCCGAAGCAGTGTTGGCCGAACTGGCGGATGAGGCCCTGCGTTTCCTCAAGGAGAAGCTGGAGCCCCAGGAATCCCTGCCCCGACTGCTCAGCGGCGACGACCTGATCCGGGAATTTCGCCTGGAACCTGGGCCTCGCTTTCGACACCTGTTGACCGCGGTGCAGGAGGCCCAGTGGGAAGGAATGGTGCGCACCCGGGAAGAGGCCCTCAGGCTGGTGCGCCGCTTGCTGGAGTAGGGAGGGCCGCCGCCTGAAAACGGCGCGGCGCGGGGGAAGGTTTCTGCGCAAAAGATGAATGGATATAAAATATTTTGTATATATTATATTTTTGCAAAATATATATTATTATCTAAATTCCCAAAGGAGATCTGCCCATGGAGAAGTCCAATCCGGAGGATAGGGGCCGGGACCTTCAGAGCGGCGCCTTGATCCGCCTGCGAGGGATTTATCCTTCCCTGAAAGCGGCCTTGCAGAAAGTGGCGTGCCTGATCCTGAGTCAGCCGGAGATGGCCATCTATGCCTCGGTCAATGAAGTGGCGGCGGCCGCCAGGGTCAGCGAGGCCACCGTCATGCGCTTTTGGCGCATCCTGGGTTATAAGGGTTTTCAAGATTTCAAGATCTCCCTGGCCCGGGAACTGGTGGTGCCGCCACCGCGGCTGCCGGAAGATGGGGGTCCCACCGCCCTGGTGCGGTGGATCTTCAAGGCCAACCTCGCCGCCCTGGAGGAAACCCTGGAAGTTGTGGAGATGCGGCAGTTGCTCCAGGCCGGGGAACTCTTGGGAAAATGCCGGCGGCTGATCATTGGCGGCTTTCGAGGCTCGGGGCTGGCGGCGCAATATGCCGCCGTTCGCTTCCCCCGCCTGGGGCTGGAGCTCCGCTGCTTTACCGAGACCTATCAGATGGCCATCAGCGCGGCCCTCCTGGGGAGGGAAGGCGCCCTGCTGGCCATCTCCCACTCGGGTAGTACCCATGGAATCCTGGCCTCGGCCCGGGTGGCTAAAGACAGCGGGGCCCGGGTCCTGGCCATCACCAGCAACCCTTTGGCTCCCCTGTCCCGGATAGCGGATCTGGTGCTGGTGACCGCGGGCCGGGAGATGACCGCGGCCCCGGACTGCCTGGCCGCCTTTCTCAGCCAGATCTCCATCATCGACAGCCTGGCCACCTTGATGAAGCTGGCCCGGCCCGATGAGGCCCGGGCCAATCTGGCCAAGATCGAGAGAGTCCTCTCGATGCCGGTTTAATTTTTCCGGACAGGACCGACCGCGATGCGCCAAGCTCAGCTAAGGCAGGAAATTGTCCGGGTCTGCCGGATGTTGCACCAAAAAAATTACCTCGCAGGCACCGACGGCAATGTCAGTGTGCGTCTGGGGGACCAGGTCCTCCTCACCCCCAGTGGGGTGAATAAGGGAATGATGGAGGAGGATCAGGTGATCACCGTGGACCTGGAAGGCCGATTGCTGGCCGGGACGGGACGGCCCACTTCGGAACTCCGCATGCACCTGCTGGTCTATGAGTTGCGACCGGAGGCGGGGGCCGTGGTGCACGCCCATCCACCCTATGCCACTGCCTGTACCCTGGCGGGGATCTCCTTGTTGGAACCCATCTTGCCGGAGGTGGTGATTACCTTAAAGGGAATTCCCACCGCGGCCTATGCCACCCCGGGCACCGAAGAAGTTCCAAAGGCCATCCGGGATTTTATCCAGGAATTTGACGCCATCCTCTTATCCCGGCATGGCGCCATAACCGTGGGGCAGGATGTGATGGACGCTTACAACAAAATGGAAAAGCTGGAACACACCGCGCGAGTGGTCCTGGCGGCGCGGCTGCAGGGACCGGTGTCGCCTTTGTCAGCCTCCGAGGTGGAGAAGTTGCGGCGTCTGGGAGAAAAGTATAAGGCAGGCGGTTGACTTCTTAGATGTGTCTAACGCACCGATTATGGCGCCAGAGGCGCCCTGAGCCGCTCCATCCTGGCAGTTTACCCGGAAACTCCAGATGAAACTCACAGTATCCCTGCCCCAGATTGAGGTGGCAACCTCACAGCCGGAAGTGAACCTTCGCAAAGGCCAGCTCTTGATTGCCGAGCCTGCACGAAGGGGAAGTGATGTGGTTTGTTTTCCGGAGATGTGGACCACGGGTTTTAACTGGGCAAACAACGAACGTTGACCCCTGGGGGAGGACCGTGGTGGAGGCAAGCGAAACGGATGAAGCGCTCCTCACCGCCGCCATCGATCTGGATCTGGTTGAAGAGATCAGAAGCAAGATGAAGGTATTGGGTGATCGCAGGCCCGACCTTTACGAGCTTGGCTAACTAATTCCGGCAGCCCATCTTTTCCCCTTAACCAGCGGGCATCCTTAGCCACTGCTGACTGCTGACTGCTCGCGGCTCGCTGCCTCGATCCGCCGCACCGTGGGAAGCACCCAGGGGAGCAGGGCGAAGGCGGGCCAGGCGGCCAGGAAGCTCAGGAAGAAGAAGGTGGCGTAGCCCAAAGAGGCCGCCAGCCAGCCCCCCAGGTAGCCGCACAAGCGGCCGCTGAGGCCGAAGAGCATGGACAGGAAGGCGTAGTGGGAGGCGCTGAAGCGTTTGTCGCACAGGCACATCAGGAAGGCCATGAAGGCGGCGGACCCCATCTGGCCGGCCAGGTTATCCCCCAGAGTGGCCAGATAGATGGTGTAATGCCAGGACCCCGGGAGCGCCGCCATCCAGTATCCCAAAATCGAAACCGCCTGAAAAATACCCAAGACCCAGAGGGCCCGGCTGATGCCCCAGCGGGCCGTGAGCACCCCCCCCAGAAAACCGCCCAGGATGGCGGGCAGTTTGCCCAGGGTGATGGAGGCCACCCCGAACTGGGTGCCGCTGAACCCCAGGTCCCGCCAGAAGGCGCTCACCATGGCCCCCAACATGGCGTCGCCGGCCTTATAGGCCAGGATAAAGACGATGATAACCCCCATATTGGCATGGCTCATCAGCCCCTTAAGAGACTCCTTGATCTGGCTGGGGCGCCTCGATCCCGAGGCGGCCCGGGCCCGCTCCGGCCGGGGCAGATGGAAGGGCCGGCAGGCCAGGACGGTGACCGCCAGGGCCGCCATGATCAGGCCCACCCCCACGAAGGTGGGGCTCCAGCCCACCAGGTCGCTGAGTATCAGGACCCCGCCCCCGGCGGCGATGAGGCCCACCCGGTAGGCGCCGATGCGGATGCCGTTGGCCATCCCCAGCTCCCGGGTGTCCAGGAGGTCGATGGTGTAGGCGTCCACTGCCAGGTCCTGGGTGGCCGAGGCCAGGCAGAGGAGCCCGACCAGGATCCAGAAGGCTGGGCCCACCGGCGCTTCGGCCAGCCAGGCCAGCCCCAGCAGGCTGAAGATCACCGCCACCTGGGCCGGCACCAGCCAGGCGGCCCGGGAGCCGTAGCGGTCCGCCAGGGGGCTCCATAGGACCTTGAGGCTCCAGGCCAGGCCCATAAGGCTCAGGATGCCGATCTGCTCCAGGGGCACCCCCCGGCTGCGGAGATAGTAGGACAGGGTGGTGTAGACGAAGCCGAAGGGCACTCCTTCGGCGAAATAGAGCACGAAGACCACCAGCATCTTCAAGCGGCCGGAGAGTTGGGGGTGGGATTCCTGAGGCATCTCGGAATTAACTTAGAAGCTGGCAGGAAGAAAGTCGAGCCTTTTTCAGATTTACTTAATCAGATAAAAAACCAGGGCGGCCCGAGCACAGGCTGGAAGCCTGTGTCACTGTCGCCCCTGCGGGGATTGGGAGGTAAATGGGGGTGGGATGGTAAGCGGGCCGGTGGCGCCAGCATCTCGCTTCGGGAGCCCCCTTTACCCCCTCTCCAAACACTTACCCTGCGCTCAACTTCCCGGCGATGGTCGCGGCCACCTCAGACAGCTCCGGGACGGCCTCATAGGGGGGGATGCCCTTCACGTCGGCTTCGATGATCCTTTCGTCAAAGGGAATGAAGCCCAGGAAGGGGAGGTCCGGCAGGTTTTTTCGTAAGAAGGCTTCGTCCGCCTCCCGGCGGATTTTATTGCCCACCACCGCCACCCGGTGCAGTCCCAGGTCCACGGCCAGCTGCCGCACGTGTAAGGCTGTCTCGACGCTGCGGCGGCCCGGCTCCACCACCACGATGAGCCAGTCCACCCCCTTGGCGGTGGCCCGCCCCAGGTGCTCGATCCCCGCCTCCATGTCCATGACCACCACTTCATCCCGGAGGAGCACCATGTGGGTCACCAGGGTGCGCAGCAGCACGCTCTCCGGGCAGATGCAGCCGCTGCCGCCCTTCTTCACTCCGCCCATGACGATGAGCTTGATGCCGTCCAGTTGCCGGGCATACTTCTCGGGGATGTCATCCACCTTGGGGTTCAGCTTGAAGAAGCCCCCCATCTTGCCGGGCTGGGATTCGGTGCGCTCCGCTACCATCTCCCTCATCTGGCTCAGGGGCACGATGTTCTCCGGATCGGTGACCCCCAGGGCCAGGGCCAGATTGGCGTCCGGGTCGGCGTCCACCGCCAGCACCTTTTTGCCCTGGTCCCGAAAATAGTTGATGAGCATGGCCGCCAGGGTGGTCTTGCCCACCCCGCCTTTGCCGCTGATGGCAATTTTCATGTATAATCTCCCGTGGCTATTTATTTCCCTGGATTATAGATATTTTACCATAGAGACCCGGATATTCGTTTTAGATTCCAGTTTTTCGTTTTTTTCGTTTGGGCCCCTGGGCCATTAGTGTCCGGCAAGGTTTTTGCTGTTGTAAAGATATGTTTGAACTTAGGCATGGCCAATAGCTATTATTTCGTGGAATTTACAAGCTTTTTCCCTCTCCCCCTCTGGGAGTCTGCGGTTAAAGATTTTTTGCGGAGAACCTCATGCAAAGCGAAATCGAACCCTTGGCGCCGGAACTGGAAGCCGCCCTGCGCGCCCGTCTGGCCGCCAACCCCTTCATCCGCTTCGTGGGCATCCAGGCGGCGCAATTGGGGCGGGGCTACGCCCGCTTCCTCTTACCCTTCAGGCCGGAGCTGGCCAATTCCATCGGCCTGTTGCAGGGCGGCATGATCGCCGCCCTGGCGGACGAGACGGTGGCCTACGCCCTCTACAGCCTGGTGCGGGCAGAGGAAACCATCAACACCGTGGAGATGAAGATCAATTTCCTGGCCGCGGTGAAGGAGGGTGAGGTGGAGGCGGTGGCTCGCATCACCAAGCGGGGCCGCACCATCTCCCTGGGGGAAGTGGAGGTGCGCCAGGGGGAGCGCCTGGTGGCCAAGGCCATGTGCACTTACATCCACCTGGCAAAGAAATAAGATAAATGTCGGCTCCGGATTTCCGGCCCGTGCCCTTGGAGGGCTCACCTGGAGAACCCCTGGCCCTTTCCTTAACCGGACCCATTTTTTAGGCCCCATTCCAGCTCCAAGCCAGCAGACTTGCCAGCAGCCGGGAGCTGGACGCCATGGTCAGGTGGATGACGAGGTCCATTTGCCGGCTTAAGAGCCGCCGGATCTGGAAGGCGCCGCTGACCCGCAGTTCCAGGCGCTGGAGGCCGCGGTGCCGTGCCGTGAGCCGGGATGCTTCGCAAAAGATGAAGAGGTTTTGGCCGGGAAGGTGGCAGGCGGCCAGAATCGGGGTCTCCAGGAGTTCGGCCGCGGCCGGCGCCGGGTCCAGGCGCAGATCGTGCCGTGCGGCGAAACCCTCGATCAGGCCGGCCAGGGACGAGGGCGAGGGCAGGACGGCCTCCAGCCAGATACCCGCCTCCCCTTGGAGTTCCGGGCGCTCCAAAACCTCCAGGCCCTCCACCCGCAGCACGAAAGTGCCACCGTGTTCATCCCAAATTAGCCGGGCTGGCTCCCGGTTCTGCAGCCTAAGCTTTGCCGCCGGAAAATCCGCCAGCACCCGTGAACAGTCAAATTGCACCCTTCCTCCTCATTATCCGGCGGCCGCTGCCCACCGCGGCGGGCGCTTCCGGCCCTCGCCCCAATTCGATACAGGATGCCAGATTTACCTTAACCATCATCATACCACGCCAGGGCTCCCTGAAAATCTTGAGAAGGTTAAAAAAAATTGGCTTGGGCGGCCGCGGCGAGCTTGCCGAGGTTTTATCATCGATTCCACTGGGCAAACCCTGGGAATTATCTCCGCCCAAAGTAACCTTGGTTCATAACTGGTCGGATTACTTTGGTTTATCCTTGATTTATCTTCGGGCAAATTTTATATTTAATATAGAGAAAATTTGGTTTAATCAAAAGTTTGGAGTCGCGTCTCATGGCTTATTCCCCCATAGTTTTGGAACATTTCAAGAATCCCCGCAATGTCGGAGAAATCCCGGATGCCGATGGCATCGGCGAAGTCGGCAACCCGGTGTGCGGCGACATAATGAACGTCTATATCAAGGTGGCGGACGACCGCATCGAGGACGTCAAGTTCAAGACCTTCGGCTGCGGCGCGGCCATCGCGGTTTCCAGCATGATCACCTCCATGGCCAAGGGCAAGACCCTGGAAGAGGCCATGAAGATCAGCAACGCCGACGTGGCCGCGGCCCTGGGCGGCCTGCCGCCCAACAAGCTGCACTGCTCCAACCTGGGGGCCGACGCCCTGCACTCCGCCATCAAGAACTACCGGGATCGCCTGGCCGGTAAGCCGGTGGGCGGCGAAGCCGACCGGGAGCCGCACCACAAGGGCACCGGCGAGTGCTACTGCCCCTACTGCGAGATGAAGGTGGACGAGGAGGCCCATTTCTGCAGGTCCTGTGGGCAGGAACTGACCCAAGAACACGATCATTAACCCGCCGCGGGGAAGGGAGGTTTTTTTAAAATCATGTCCTTGATCTACCTGGACTATCAGTCTGCCGCGCCCATCCATCCTCAGGTCAAAGAGGCGATGCACCAGCACCTGGAGACCGTGTTCGGCAACCCGGCCACGGACAATCAGGTGGGGGAGCCGGCCGCCGCCGCGCTGGATAAGGCCCGCCGACAGGTAGCGGCGCTGATCAACGCCGACCCCAAGGAGGTGGTCTTCACCTCCGGCGGCACCGAGGCCAACAACCACGCCATCAAGGGCGTGGCCATCGGCCTCCGGGAGAAGGGCCGCCACCTGATCACCTCCAATATCGAGCATAAATCCGTGCTCAATTCCTTGCGTACCCTGCGACTTCTGGACTACCGGGTGACCTCCCTGGACGTGGACCAATACGGCTTGGTAGACCCGGCGGCGGTGGAAAAGGCCATCACCCCCGAGACCATCCTCATCAGCGTCATGTTGGCCAACAACGAGATCGGCACCCTCGAGCCCATCGCCGAAATCGCCGGGATCGCCAAGAAGCACAAGGTGGCCTTGCACACCGATGCAGTGGCCGCGGTGGGCGTCATCCCGGTGGATGTCGAGGAGCTGGGGGTCAACTTCCTGAGTCTGGCGGCCAACCCGTTTTACGGCCCCCCCGGGGTTGGGGCCCTCTTTATCCGCAAAGGCACCCCCATCTGGCCCTTGCTGGACGGCGGCCTCCAGGAGAACAAGCGCCGGGCCGGCACCGAAAACCTGATGGGCATCGTCGGCCTGGGCGCCGCCGCCGAACTGGCGGCCAGGGAAATGCCGGAACGCCTGCCCCGGCTGCAAGCGCTGAAAGAGCGCCTGCTCCAGGGCCTGGCGGCCACCATCCCGGAGATCAAGATCAACGGCTATCCCGACCGCTGCCTGCCCCACCTCCTGTCCGTTTCGGTGCAATACGTCGAAGGTGAGAGCCTGATGATGATGCTGGAAGACGAAGGCATCATCGTCAATACCCGCTCCGCCTGCGCCTCGGGGTCGCTCAGGGCCTCCCACGTCCTTATCGGCACCGGCCTCGACTTCGCCCTGGCCCAGGGCACCCTGGTCTTCACCTTGGGCCGGGAAACCACCGCAGCCGACATCGACCGGGTGCTGGAGGTCATGCCGGGCATCGTGCAGACCCTGCGAGACATGTCGCCCCTTTACAAGAAAGAGCACACCACCTAAAAAAATTTGGGGGGAAAGGCCCGGGACTACCGGCTCCTTTCCCCTTGCCCAAAAACCTGTTTCGGCTAAACATACCGGTTCAGCCGACGCCTGTTTACATCGCCTTCCGGGACGCTTAACTTATTAAGGCCTTAGGCGCGCTTACGTCAAATTGCCAGCACCGCCAGTCGGCGCGCTGAAAGGGTGGTCTATGACTGAAAATCTGACGGATTTCCCGGCCTCCGCCCTTACCTCCGGCGCTTCGGCGGCTGGTGGCGGAGCCGCTCGATTTCCGCCTCCTCCAGTTCCAGAAATTCCGCCCGGGGAAAGTCCATTTTGATGGCGCCGCTGCTCCGGGAGATGGAAATCATCAGGGGCGGTCCGGCATACATGGTCTCCCAGGTGACGTGCACCGTGTCGGTTTCCACCTCCAGGTGGACGCCCCGCCAGGCGCCGAAGACCGCGTCAAACTCCAGGTCGTAAAGCTCGTTCCAGGCCCGTTCCAGGCAATCGACCACTTCGGCTTCGCTCAGGCGCTGGTCCCAGTAATATAGCGAATAATCTTTCATGGGGGTAGAGGGGGGTGCGAAAAGATAGGGGGCGCCGGCAAGGCGGCGCCCCCGGTTTGAGGTCTATTTTATCCTACTTTTTCTTCTTCTCGTGGAAGAATTTGCATTCCTTGGGGGCCGTCCAGGCCCCGGGCCGCGCTTCCTTGAAAATGCCAAGCAGGAAAGGATATTCGATGGCCCGGCAGTGGCCGTAGAGCACCTTGGAAATCTGCGGGTCATAGGTATATTTGAAATCCCGGCACTGTTCGCAAAGAATCTTCGTCATATTGAGCATTCCTCCTGTGTTCCAAAGTTACCCGGCGGCTACCAGGATTTTCCAAACTTCCGCAAGGCGCTGATGCGTTTCCAGCAACTGCCGTCCAGGTCTTCCGGGGTGAGCTGGGTACAGGCAACCAGCTTGCCGCGAGCTGATTGGGTGAGGTTCTTGGGTTTGCCCAGGAAGGTGATGTTGGCGAAAGGCGGCGGCGAGGTCTTGCCTTCCCCGGAAAGTGGCTTCAGGTCCGGGGTTTCGGCGTAACCCGGCAGGATGTAATCAGTGCCCCGGGCCTTTTCCGGCTCCACCACCCGCTGGCCGTTTTCCCATTCGGCATAGTAGAGGACCTCACAGCCGGCGCACTTGAAATTCCCGGAATATTCCCAGTAGCTGTAGGGATCGAAGAAGTTACGCGACTTGCACTTCGGGCAATCATAAAACAGCGAGACTTTGAATTCAGTCATATCGAGTTATTCCTCCCTTGTCGAAAGAGGTTGGCTCCGGGGAGGCTGCAAAGAAATCGGCCTCCCGTACGGTTAGATGATTTCTTTGGCTTCACATTCCCGGATTTGGTCCAGACTGAGGCCGCAAACCCGCTGGTAGATCTCCTCGTTATCGGAGCCCACCGGCCGATGGACGTGCTTCAACCGTGGTGGCGACTCACTCATCTTGTACATGGTTTTCTGGGTGAAGATGTCGCCGTAGTAGGGGTCGTCGTACCAGCCCAGGGAGCCCCGCTCCAGGAAGTGGTCGCAGTTGGCCGCTTCCATGATGGTGAGCAAGGGCTGGGAGATGATGCCGGCCTTGCTGAAGATTTTGTCGGCTTTCTCCTTGGTCTTGTCTTTCAGGAACTCTTCGATGGCCGGGTAGATCACTTCCTGGGCCCGGGCCTCGACCCGAGCATCGTGGCTGGCGTATTTCTTGGCCAGGTCGGGCCGGCCCACCAGGTTCATCAGTTTGGCATAGTCTTGGTCAGTATAGGCGCTGACGCAGATATAGCCCTCTTCCTTCTCCGCCGGGTGAGTCGCTTTGGGGTAAGAGGAGAGGCCGCATTTGCAGATGCCGTTGACGCAGATCTCGGTGTCCCAGTTGCCCCAGCGCATGCGAACGATGCCGTGGCGGCCCCACAGGGGCAGGCCGTATTCGGTGTACCGGGTGGAACCCTGCACCTGGGAGCACTCGAAGAAGTTGCCCAGGTTGGAGACCGTGTCCCTCCAGTAGAGCCCGGCCAGCACGCCGGTGGAGACCAGCATGCCCACGGAGTAGTCCATGATCCAGGTGGTGTGCTTGCTGGGGAAGCCTGCCGGCACCCCGGACCGGTGGCCGGTGAAGGAAAAGACGCCGCCTTTGGCCTGGCCCAGGATGTCGTAGGAGGCCCAGTTCCGGCCGGGGCCGAAGCCGCCGAAGCCGCCGCACCAGGCCAGGACGATCCGCGGGTTCACCTCTTTGCAGGCGCCGTAGCCGATCTTCCAGCGGTCGAAGGTGCCGGGCCGGTAGTTCCAGATCATGAAGTCCGACTTCTGTACCAGGTTGTAGAAGATCTCCTTGGCCTCCGGTTTGCGGTAGTCCAGGGTGACGAAATATTGGTTATGGTTGGCGCCCTGGAAGGCCGGGGAGGTGCCGCGGCCCGGATTCCACCGGGAAACCGGGTAGAACCAGGACTCGTTGTAAGGCGAGCAGTGGCGCATGGGCTCGCCCAGGCGGGGCACCTCGATCTTGATGACCTCGGCCCCCAACTCGCCCAGGTAGGCGCCGGCCGCCGGCCCCAGGATATACTGGGTGCAGGACAGCCCCCGATAACCTTTCAGAGCCTCGGGTTTATCAAAGAGCGTGTCCTTATTGAAGACGGTCTTGCAATATTCTTCAAACGGTAGTTTATCCAGGTGTTCGGACATATTTTCTAACCCCCTCTATTAGATGATCCCTTTGCCGTGCAGCTTATTCATCCTGGCGGTGTCGAAGTTCAGGAGCTTGCGGTAGACGTCGTTATTGTCGTAGCCCACCGGGCGGCCCAGGTCTTTCACCCGCCCCGGGGTCCGGTGGCCGTAGAACAGCGAGCCGCAGAACAGCACCTTGCCGTAGTGGGCCGTCTCGATGGCCTGCACCATGCCCCGGTACTTGTAGTGGGGCTCTTCCGCAATTTCGTCCAGGAAGGAGACGCCGCCCGCGGCCACTTCCTCTTCCAGCAGTTTGGCCCGGCATTCTTCCCGGGTCCAGTCCTTCATCCAGTCGGTGAGGCAGACCAGGGTCTTGACCTGCTGGTCGTGGCCGACCCGGTTGATGACCACCCGCAGGGTGGGCTCATCCAGGATCATATCCTCCAACTCGGGGCGGTCCTTGCCCACGGTCTTCCAGATGCGGTACCAGAGGCGGTCATGGCCGCCGCCCACCATCATGTAGCCGTCTTTGCAGGGGTTCACCGAGTAGATGTTGATGGCCAGGTCCCAGTTGCCGTAACGGGGCTTGGAGGAGCCATCCATGCCATACCAGCCCCAGGCATAGTCGTGGATGCGCAGATGGGCCTCGGATGAGGTCACCTCAAGGAACTGGCCCTTGCCGGAGGCCGTGTCCCGGTAGATCAGGGCGGCGATGGTGCCGTGGGCGGCGAGATTGCCGCAGAGGATATCGTCGGCCCGCTCGCCGGCCCGGATGGGGGTGCCGCCGAAGCTCTTGGGCAGCCCGGTGGCATGGCACCAGCCGGAGGCGCAGGGAGAAGACGGATAAAGCTCACCCGGCTTGTCCTTCAAGCTGCCCCACTGGCCTTTCTGGCCGGTCCAAACATAAATCAGGCGGGGGTTGATCTTGGAGAGCTGGCGGTAGCCGATGCCCCAGGCGTCGAACTGGCCCACCGGATAGTTCTCAATGAGCACGTCGACATGGATGACCAGCTTTTTCAGGATTTCCCGGCCCTCTCTCTTGGTGAGGTCCAGGGTGATGGACTGCTTGTTGCGGCACTCGTGCAGGAAGCCGGCGCCGCACAGATCGCCGTTGACGTTGTCTTTGAACATGTAGCGCTTGCGGCCAAAGGGGGTCAGTTTCCGCAGCGGGGAGCCGCCGGGGGGTTCCACCATGATGACGTTGGCCCCCAGTTCACCCAGGTAGCCACCGGCGAACATGGCGCTGACCTGGAGGCCGCCGTGGCCGCATTCGAGTATCCGGACCTTGCCCAGGGCCTCGGGTTTGCCCATCTCGTGCTTGGGATGGAGCCAGCCCTCCATGATGCTGGAGATTCCCCGGGACGCTTCGGTGCAGATCTTGGGATCATACACTTCTTCGAAAGTGGGGATGGGGATTAGAGGCCAAAGCAGCGGTGCTTCTTGAACCTCTTTCTTCAGATCGGACATTCACATTCCTCCTTCCTCAACAGGTGAGTCAAGATTACCTCTTAGGAAAAATTGAATCATCTCAGTTAATCATGGCTTCTCCCTCCAGTGACAGCACCCCCTTCCATCCGTTTTTTCGGCTCGCGGGGAGCCAGGGCGCGGGAATTCCCGCATATTAGTCCAACATGATATTAAGCTAAATTTGTGCCAAATGATGCGATTATCGCGACATTTAATTACTTTAAGGTTATCATACTTATATTCCTAATAATTTTCCATTCAAGCTCACTGTCTGCCAGGGCGCTCTCCTGGAGAAGGCCAGGCTTCATCTGCCTGCGCCTGGGGGAATCGGTATCAAACGGGGGGTGATTCACCCCAGCCGGGGCGGATGGCGGATCAGAGAGTTCAAGGTTCAAGGTTCAACGTTCAAAGTTAAAAAAAACGCGAATAAAGAACCTTGAACCTTGAACTTTGAACTTATTTAGGAGGCGGAATTTGGTATAATTAATCGGAAAGGGCCGCTAATGGTCGGGAACGCGCCCCCCCGGCGGGAACGTAAGGCAAGACGAGAACAGATATGGCAGACGCCTCACCGGAGCAGAGCAAGAAAAATTGGTTTGAAGAGAATCCCAAGAAGACCCTGGTCCTGATTTTTTTGACCTTCCTGGTGGCCGCCACCTGGGCCGCCGAAAAGGTCCTGGCCTACCGCAACCATAGTCAAAAACAGGTGCTGTTCACCGAGCGGCGCTACATCAACCTCCGGGAGTTCCAGCCCTCCATGGACGTGGTGGACCTTCCCACGGACAAGTCCGTGCGGGAGTCCGACAGCCTGGTGAAGAAGGCCTACCGGGTCCGCACCGACGCCAACGGCTTCATCCTGCCTTATAACCGCTACCCCGACCCCGACCTCACCCTGGTCTTCCTGGGGGGCTCCACCGTGGCCTGCCTCTACGTCGAGGAAGAGAACCGCTTTCCCTATCTGGTGGGAAACCTCCTGGAGAAGGCGAGCGGCAAAAAGGTCACCTCGTACAACTCCGGGGTGGGCGGCAACAATTCCCTGCATTCCCTGGATATCCTGCTGAATAAGCTCATCCCCTTGAAGCCCGACGTGGTGGTGATGATGCACAATATCAACGACCTGGTGTCCCTGATCTACGACCGGACCTATTGGAGCCGCAATCCTACCCGGGCCCCCATCATCGATTATAAGCTGTATAAGAATTTGAGCGGGATGACGGCCATCTCCACCCTGGCCCGGGACACCTACATCCCCAACCTGCACCTGGCCTTCCGCAGCCTGTGCAAAATGATCTTCGGGAAGAAGGCCGGGGACCCGGAGGATGAATTCGCCCACGTCCGGGGCAGGAAGATCGTCTTCGATCCGGCCCGGATACTGGATGAGTTCCAGATGAACCTGCAGACCTTCATCAATATTTGCCGGGCGCGGAGAATCACCCCGGTGTTGATGACCCAGTTCAGCCGCATCAAGTCCGACCCGGATGACAAGATCCGCCAGTCCATGAAAGGCTTCGAGTCCGACTCCAAGGTCTCCGCCCAGGAGTTCAAGGAGATCTACGATAAGTTTAATGAGGCCACCGTCCAGGTGGGCCGCCGCAATGGGGTCCTGGTCATCGATCTGGCCCGCTTGATTCCCCAGGAGGCAAAATATATGTACGATGTGGTTCACTTAAATACCGCCGGTTCGCATCTGGCGGCGCAAATCATCAGTGAGCAGTTGCTACCGCTGGCGAAGTCGAAGAAATGACCAGACGACTGCGAAAAGCCAATATGGTTTTTTTGGGGGCCTAAAGGCCCCCTGACCCCTGATTATGGAGAGGAAGAGGCCCCTGGATAAGATCAACGTCCTCTTCATCATCAAGCCGGAGCGGGCCGCGGGCGCCGAGATGGTGCTGATTGCGGCCGCGGCCCGGCTGAACCCGGAGCGCTTCCGGGTCTTTGCCGGGCTGCTCACTGCCGACCGGGAAAACCTCCTGCCGCCGCAGCTCACCCCCATCAATTTTAATCTGCCCGGGCTCAACGGCTGGGTCTGGCTCCGTTTTTTCCTGACCCTCTGCCGGGTGTTGCGCCGCTACCGCATCCAACTGCTTCACACCAACAGCTACGTGCCGGGCAATTACGCCCGTCTGGCTGCGGCCCTGATGCGGGTGCCCCTGATCGTCGACCACTGGCACGGCTTCACCCGCTTCAGCCGCAAGCGCAGGCTGATCTGCCGCCTCCTGGGGCGGTTCACCACCCTGAGCCTGGCGGTTTCCAAGGGGGTGCGGGACTACCTGATCGAGCAATGCGCCCTGGACCCGGCGAAGGTAAGGGTGGTGGCCAATGGCATCGACCTGGCTCGTATTCAGGAACACCGGCCCCGGGCCGAAGTGCGCCGGGAATTGCGGATCACTGAGGAAGCACGGGTGGTGGGTCTGGTGGCCCGGCTGGACCATTGGGGCAAGGGGCATCAGGAATTGTTCAGCGCCCTGGCCGGGTTAAAAGACCGCTATCCCCTGGAGGCCCTGATCATCGGCGGCGGCCGGCGGGAGGCGGAGCTGCGGCAATTGGCGGCGGAGATGGGTTTGGGGGCGCGGGTTAACTTCCTCGGCCAGCGACGGGATATCCCTGACCTGCTGGCCGCCCTGGATATCTTGGTGCTGCCCAGCTACAGCGAAGGGGTGTCGCTGGCCCTGCTGGAGGCCATGGCCGCGGGCCTGCCGGTGATCGCCACCGCGGTGGGCGGCCTCCCGGAAGTGGTGACGGACGAAGTCAATGGCCTGCTCATCCCGCCCCGGGACCCCGAGGCCCTGGCCCGGGCCCTGGCCCGCCTGCTGGCGGACCCGGATTTCGCCAGGAGGCTGGGGGAGCAAGCCCGCGCCGAGGTGGAAGCCCATTATTCCCTGGAGCGCCTGGGCCGGGAGATCAATGAGATTTACGGAGAATTAAGCGGTAGCCCCAGGCTTAAGCCTGCGCCTTAGCTAAAGGTGCGGCGGGCCTCCGCGCCCGCCATCTTGGGCGGCCAGGGACAGTCGGCTCACCTACTATGTTGCACAGCCGTCATAACTGGGTTTTATTTGCGCCATTGAAACGGTGCGGCTTGGGGATTATAAACCTGGATGGATTTATCCATGGCCTCCCTGGATACTACCGTCTTGGTGAGATGATTATCGGCCGGGCGCGCTTGCAACTCCCTAAGGTGGTGGTTAAATTAAAAATCGGTAAATAATCGAAGGGGGATGTACGGTTAATGTTGCCTTTTAAAAGAATTTTGTGTCCCACCGATTTCAGTGAGCCGGCTTTCAACGCACTGAAACACGCCGAGGAACTGGCCCGGCATTTTGCGGCGGAATTAATCGTGGCGCATGTCATTCCGCCGTTGCCGGTCCCCCATTCGTTTCCCGACCCGGGAGCGGACTTCAATTTTGACGTGCCCTTGTTCCAGCAAGAACTGGCGATCAAGGCGGAGCAAATGCTCAAAGACCTGGTGTCCCATCATAAAGTGGCGACCCGGATCGTGGTGGCCACCGGAGAAGCAGCTCCGGAAATCCTCCGGATGGCCCATCAGGAGCACGTGGACCTCATCGTCATTGCCTCCCACGGGATGGCGGGCTGGCAGCGGTTGGTCTTTGGGTCCGTGGCCGAAAATGTGGTGCGCCAGGCCCCCTGTCCGGTCTTGACCATCGTGGCGCCTCCCGAGGCGGAAAGCCCTGCCAGATAAATCGAACCGGACAGGACTCCCGATTTTAGAAAAAAGTTACAACTGACAGACACCTTGAATATTGGACTCATCCATTCCTAAAGCCTGCCAAAACTTGCTTCGTGGTCATTTTCTTGCCTCCATCTCAACTCCAGGCAATGACAGGAGCCCTTGGGAAAGAACAGTCACCCGTCGCCGGCAGGTCCTGAGCTTCAGGGTTTTAAGACTATCCTGTACCTCGGTTTGCCATGCCGTAATTTCTCCAGGGCATCATTAATTTCACTAAACCGATAGGTCTCAACAGTGGGCTGAATGTGGTGCCGGGCCGCAAAGTTCAGCATAGTCGCGATCGCCGCCGGACTGCCCGTCGGACTGGAGGAGAGGGATTTCTGGCCGCTCAGTAGAGGAAAAAGCGGCACTGAAATCGGCTGAGTCACCACGCCCACCAAGTGAAGACAGCCTTTGGGGCGCAAGGCTTCAATATAGGCCTGCCAATCCAAAGATACATTCACCGTCGACAGGATAAAATCCAAAGAGCCTGCCGCCTTTTTTAAAGCCTCGGGGTCACGGGAGTTGATGAAGTGATCGGCGCCGAACCCCATGGCTTCAGCCTCCTTCTCCGGGCTGCTGGAAAACGCCGTCACCTCGCAGCCCCAGGCATGGGCAAATTTCAAGGCCATATGGCCAAGCCCCCCAATGCCGACAACTCCCACCCGGGCCGTGGGCTTCACCTTCCGCAGCAGCAACGGGTTGAACACGGTTATGCCGCCACACATGAGGGGAGCGGCGGTTTGGGGGGCGAGCTGATCGGGCAGAGGAATGACCCAGGCCGCGTTGGCCCGGACCCGGTCGGCAAAGCCCCCATAATGGCCCACTATGGTCCCCACCTTGGAGGCGCATAGATGATGATTTCCGGATTTGCACCATTCGCAGGTCAGACAGGAGTCGGCAAACCATCCCAGACCGACCCGTTGCCCCACCCTTAACTCCTTGGCGTGAGGGCCCTGGGCCGCGACAGTGCCGATAATCTCGTGTCCGGGAATCAAAGGATATTGGCTGGTTCCCCACTCGTTGTCCAACATACTGAGATCGCTGTGACATAACCCGCAATACTCGACTTTGATCTCAACCTGGGTGTCTCCCAGGGGTCCGGGGTCAAATTCGAACGGCTCCAGCGTTCCCCCAGGCTCAGTTGCGGCATATCCTTTTATCATTAATAATCTCCTTTCTGTGAGACCTTCCCCGGATCGATCGGCTTTAAGGTTATTTAGACGAGAATATAGTACCCGAAAGTCCGTTGGCGGCGAACCCTGGTCCCTTTTAGCTCAAAGCGAATGCACGAAGGTGAATGTCGGCATACCGAAGATCATGATGTACGTCTCATTTTCGTGAGACCCCTGGGATTTGTGCTAGGCCCTGAAGAACGCCAGGAGATCCGCGTTGACCTGGTCCTTATGGGTCGAGCACAGGCCGTGCGGCGCGCCCGGATAGACTTTCAGCGTGGCGCCCTTGACTATCTTGGACGAAAGCAGGGCCGAGGCGCCGATGGGCACGATCTGGTCATCGTCACCGTGAATGATCAGGGTCGGCACGTCGAATTTCTTGAGATCCTCCGTGAAGTCCGTTTCCGAGAAGGCCTTGATGCAAAAGTACGCGCCAGGAAAGCCGGCCATCATCCCCTGGAGCCAGAATGACTGGCGCACGCCTTCCGAGATCCTGGCGCCCGGCCTGTTGTAGCCGTAGAACGGTATGCTGAGATCCTTGAAGAACTGCGAGCGGTCGGCGAGGACGCCGGCGCGAATCTGGTCGAACGCCTCCAGCGGCAGGCCGCCGGGGTTGGCAGCCGTCTTCAGCATCAGCGGCGTTACCGCGCCGATCAGCACGGCCTTGGCCACACGTTTCGTGCCGTGGCGGCCGAGGTAGCGAGCTACTTCGCCGCCGCCCGTGGAGTGGCCTACATGAATCGCGTTTTTCAGGTCGAGCGCTTCGACGAGCGCCGCAAGGTCATCGGCGTAGGTGTCCATGTCGTTTCCGTTCCAGGGCTGGCTCGAGCGCCCATGGCCGCGGCGGTCAGGTGCGATGAGGCGGTAGCCGCGGGAGGCCAGATAGAACATCTGGTCTTCAAAGGCATCCGCGTTGAGCGGCCAGCCATGGCTGAAAACCACGGGCTGTCCGCGGCCCCAGTCCTTGTAATAGATCTGCGCGCCATCTTTGGTCGTGATCGTGGCCACGGGATGCTCCTTTCCGGTGAACTCTCCCTGATGAAATTTAGTTACTTTTTTGCCACTGTCAGCCCTTGAGAAGGTGATGCACGCCGCCCATGAGCTGAACGGCCCGACATCATTTAGAATTCCGGTTTAGGAGGTGGCTTTGGCTCGTTCTTCATGGGACATTTTGGCCAGGCGTTCCACTTCCCCTGCCTCTAACCCAAGCCCTGCGGCTACGCGCCGGCCGTAATCAGGGTCAGCCTTGAAGAATAAAGCGGTCTGCCGGAGTTGGATGCGTTTTTGCGCGCCGCCCAGATGATCTACAATATTCCCCACTAGGTTCTTGCGGTCCTGATCAGTCATTACCTTACGATAGAGATCGCCTGGCTGTACAAAATCGTCGTTGGGGAAACTGAAGGGAGAACGCTTGCCATGCCCGGAAATCTCAAAGGGCGGCTCCGCTGCGGCCGGGTCCGGTTCAGGACCACCGAAGCTGTTGGGCCAGTAATTGGGGCCACCGGCGCCATTGGGGTCCACCCGCATGAACCCGTCGCGCTGGTAGCTGTTTTCCGGGGCGAATTTGGGCGCGTTCACCGGGATTAGGTGATAGTTGGGCCCCAGCCGGTGAAGGTGAGTGTCGTGGTACGAGAACAGCCTGGCCTGCAGCATCTTATCAGGCGACGCGGCTATGCCCGGCACTAAATTGCCGGGACAAAAAGCGGACTGCTCCACCTCGGCGAAGTAATTGACCGGGTTGCGGTTCAGCACCATCTTGCCGATCTTGATGGGGGGAACCTCTCCATGAGGCCAGACCTTGGTGATATCGAGGATGTCCCAACGAAAATCCTTGGCCTGTTCCGGAGTCAGGATTTGCATCTCCAGGGTCCAGGAGGGGTAATCGCCGCGTTTGATGGCTTCATAGAGATCGCGCGTGGCATGGTCCGGGTCCTGGCCGCTGATTCTGCCGGCCTCCTCCCGGGTAAGGTTCTTGATGCCCTGATCGGTCTTGAAATGGTATTGCACCCAGAAGTACTCGCCCTTGGCGTTGTACCACTTGTAGGTGTGGCTGCTGTAACCGTTCATCTGACGGAAGGAGGCCGGCGTGCCCCGGTCGGAGAAGAGGATGGTGACCTGATGGATGGATTCCGGGGTCAGGGAGAGAAAGTCCCAGTACATGTCCGGGTCCTTACAATTGGAAGCCGGGTGCCGTTTCTGGGTATGGATGAAATCCGCGAACTTCAGTGGGTCCCGGATGAAGAAAACCGGGGTATTATTACCCACTAAGTCATAGTTCCCCTCTTCCGTATAGAACTTTAGGGCAAAGCCGCGGGGGTCGCGGGCTGCGTCGGGCGAGCCCTTCTCCCCGCCTACGGTGGAAAACCGCGCGAAGACCTCAGTCCGCTTACCAATTTCCGAGAGAAATTTGGCTTTAGTGTATTTGGTCACCTCCGCGGTAACCTCGAAGTAACCACCCGCACCCGCACCTTTAGCATGAACCACCCTCTCCGGGATTCGCTCGCGGTCAAAGTGCCCCAGTTTCTCCAAAAGATGAACGTCTTGCATTAGAACCGGCCCGCGCTCGCCGGCGGTCAGGCTGTTCTGATCGTCGGGCACGGGTATCCCAAAAGCCGTGGTCAAGGTCTTTTTATTCTTTGCCATTTTCTTTCTCCCTGGTTTCAACCGATTGCCCTTCCTTTTGGCACCTGGGGCAAAGGCCGAAAAAGTTTAGCTGGTGATGGGTGATCTGATAGCCGGTCTGCCGCCCCATTTCTTGAGAGATCTCCGCCACGGCTACAAACTCGGGATCGAGGATTTGGCCACACCTGGTACAGATGACATGTGGATGTGGGTACGGTTTATTGCCATCGTAATGGCTGCCCGCGGTAGCAAAATTAAGCTCCAAAACCTCGCTCATATCCTTTAGCAGGGTCAAGGTCTTATAGATGGTGGCCAGGCTGGTGGTGGGAAAATTGGCTTTCATCTGTTCATAAATCTGCTCTGCATTAGGGTGTCTTTTGCTCGCCGCGATGATCTTCAGCATGGCCAGCCGTTGGGGAGTGAGTCGGTACCCTCTATCCCTCAGCGCCTTAATTATTTGTTCCAGACGGTTTTGAGGGTCTGCCACTAAATTTCTCCAGGCGCGTCGGTCGAGCGCCTTTATTTATAATCATTATCTTTAGAATATCAATATCAGCAGAAAGAAAATTTCTACGGACAGACCGGTAGCCATAATTATCCTTTCGCGTTGTCCCTGTCCCCGCGGCCCCACCCCAATCTCCCCAGGGGAGACTCCGGTCGGCCTACGGCCTCCTTCCGTCTCCCCTGGCGTCCCTCTCCCCATCACCTGGGCATTATCTCGCCCTTTTGCCATCTCCCGGTTCTCCTTGGTCACGTATTATCACTCAATCCTGTGTCCAAGAAAACCGGATCCACCTCAGTATATGCTCCTAATGGCCTGGTAACTATTAATGGGGCGCAAAATATAAATGGAGTTGTAGTAGGGAACCAGGTTATAATTAATGGGTCAGAAAACATTAATGGGAATTTTCCGCTGGTGACTCTTCCACAGCAATGGGTGCCGGAACTGGTGCAATAACGCTACGGGGAAGCAAGATATTCACTAATCAACGGGTAATGATCACTTTCAGTGCAGAAAGCGCGGCTCCCGGCGGGAGCGGGGAGGGGTCGCGCCATCCTGGTCATAAAATTTCATCCTGACGCGAGGGCAAATCCGTGAACCTGGCCAATCGACTGATCGAAGCCAAGGCCCTGACCGTGGAGCAACTGGCCCCGGCGCTCCGTCGCCAAAAGCAATATCGCGGGTTTCTGGCCGGGCACCTGACGGAACTGGGCATCATGAAGCCCGAGGAGCTGAAGCCATTTATCCAATCCTGTCCGCTGCCTGCCCAATCCTTCGAGGACCTTGGCCTGCCTGAGCAGATGCTGGCCCAGCTATTTTTGAAACATGCCCTTTACAGTTACCACTTCACCCTCCGGGAAATGGCGGAGGCCATGAAGCTCCGCCTGCAGTTGCTGGAATCGCTGCTGGATTATCTGAAGCAGCAGAAGTTTGTGGATATCAGCCCCAGGTACGTCCGGACTCCATCTCTAGGCCATTTGGTCGGCGAAATCAGATATACCCTCTCCAATGCCGGCAAGGAGGCTGCGGAGCAGGCCCTGGAACTTAACCGTTATATCGGGCCGGCGCCGGTCAATATGGAGGATTACTGGGATTGGGTGGAAGCGCAAACGATCCTGCAGGCGCAGGTGCAGGTATCACGTCTCCGGGAAGTGTTCAAAGATTACGTGCTCCCGGAGAGGTTCTTTGACGAGATGGGCCCCGCGGTTTCCAGCGGCCGCTCCATCTTTGTCTATGGCCCTTCCGGCAACGGCAAGACCATGGCGGCCCGCACCGTGGCGGAGGTCTTCGATGATCCGGTCTACATCCCCCATGCCTGTTATGTCCATGGGCAAATCATCCGGGTTTTCGATAAGGCCATCCATCAGCCGGTTGCTACTGCCCCCGGCGATCGCCCGCCATGCGACCCCCGCTGGGTCTTATGCCGGCGGCCGGTTGTCCTTGCCGGCGGCGAGATGACCGAGACCGCGCTGGAACCCAAATACGACCCCATTGTCAAGCATTATGAAGCGTCCCATCAGATCCAGGCCAACAACGGGGTCTTGATCATTGACGATTTCGGCCGCCAGCGGATTTCTCCCAACGCCTTACTGAACCGCTGGATGTTTCCCCTGGAGACCCGCCAGGATTTCTGTAATCTCCACACCGGCCAGCAGTTTGCCATCCCCTTTGACCAGCTCGTCATCTTTTGCACCAACCTCGACCCCGGCAACCTGGCCGACGAGGCCTTTTTCCGCCGGATTCGCCATAAGATCTTTATGGGCGATGCCACCCCGCCACAATACCTGGAGATTTTCCGCCGGGTCTGTGATCAATATAAGGTCGCCTTTGACGAGCAGGTAGTCAAACAAATCATGAAGCGCTACTACGGCGAGGGCGGCCGGCCGATGCGCGCCTGTCACCCCCGAGACCTGGTGGAGATAGTGCTGGACCGCGCCAAATTCTGGCGACGAGCCCCGGAGCTCACCTTCAAGGAACTGGAGCTGGCCTGCCACACCTATTTTGTCAAAAATATCGGCTACGTTGATTATGACGTGGTCGAGAAGGAGCCGCAAACCGCAGACGCGGACATCTAATCTCCACTTCCTGCTGCCAGGTGAGAGACCTCTGCTGCCGGAGGATCATCCCAGGGGACCGCAAAGTTCTTTGCTTAAGGAAAACCGCGGCTCCCACCATTCCTTAATCAGCTTTACCACCGCAGAGACCTCGATGGCCGACAGGCAGCGGTTATCAAGGCACTTCTGCAACAGGCACGGTTCCAGGGTGCAAACCTCTTGCCGTTTGTGCAGAGAGACGCCCCATTCCACCTGATGCGGCCCCACCCGGGCGGGGTGGTCGGCGCCGATGAGGGCGATGCTGGGTACCCCCAAGGCCAGGCCCAGGTGCAGGGGGCCGCTGTCGTTGGCCACCAGGAGGCGGCAGTGGCGGAGCAGGGCGGCCACCGTCAGCAAGGGAAAGCGCCCCCCGGTCACCAGACTGGGGCCCTGGATGCGGGTAGCGATGGCCTCGGCCTGGCTGCGGTCCTTGGCGCCGCTGATAATCAGCAGGGGCGCCCGGTAGCTTTCAGAGAGAAAATTCCCCAATTCCGCAAAAGAGTCCGCCGGCCACCATTTGTAAGGGTCGGAGCCGGTGGGGTGCAGGGCCAACAGTAGGGGAGGGACCTCCCCGAAATGCCCGGATAAGATGGCCTGGGCCTCGGCCGCCTCCTCCGGCGCCAGGTAGAGGTCCATGCGTTGGTGACGGGTATCAGCCCCCAGGAGGCGCACGTAATCCAGGCGCCGCTCGATGGCGTGGGTAAAGGGGTCCGCCGGCTGGGGCACCCGGGCGGCATAGGCAAAGGACAGGGGGCTGGCCGCGGAACCGACGATAAAGGGGCTGCCGGTCAGATGCGCCACCAGGGTGGCCTCGGGGTCGTTGCCGTGCAAGATGATGACCAGGTCGTAGCGCCGGCCCTGCAGTTCCCGGATCAACCCGAGAAGCTGGCGCCGCCGGCCGGGGTAGGCATAGAGCCGGGCCAGGTGGGGGTTATGGGCCAGCAGCGTCCCAAAGACCCGGTGCCCCAGGACTTCCAGCTCCCAGGCCGGAAAACGCTCCTTCAGGGCCCGGATGGCCGGGGTGGAGAACAGGGTGTCCCCCAGGGCGGTGGCGCTGATGAGCAGCACCCGCCGGACACTGGCAAAAAATTCCGGCTGCAGGTCCGTAAGGGGCCGGGGTGGCCGCCGGGCCAGTCGGCGCCGCAGATATTGGCGGCTCAGGGTCAATAAAATCTTATGCCACATGGTTCAAAGTTCAAGGTTCAAGGTTCATATTTCAAGGGTCAAAGTTCAAGGGTCAAAGTTCAAGGGTCAAAGTTAAAAGGGGCCCGGGTCAGAGAATTTTTGATTTTTTGGTTTTTTTATGTTTTTGGGTAAGGTTAACTTCCGGCGCCTGATCCCCAGCCCCTGACTTCGTCGTATACCTGCTCCAGGCGGTGGGCGATCTGCTCCCAGGAAAAATTGTTCGATACCCATTCCCGGCCCTGGCGCCCCAACCGTTGTCTCAGCTCCCGATCCCGAAGTAACTCTAGGATCTTTTCCGCCAGTTCCACGGGGTCGTCTTGCCGCTGGAGCAACAGTGCGTTGCCCCCGTCTTGCACCACCTCGGGAATGCCGCCCCTGGCGGTGGCGATGATGGGCAGCCCCGCGGCCGCCGCCTCCAGGAAGACCAGACCCAGGCCCTCCTCTATCTGGGAGGGGCCTACGAAGACGTCCCCCAAGAGATAGGCCCGGGGCATCTCAGGATACGGGAGGAAGCCGGTGAGCACCACGCGGCCGGCCGCCCGGGCCATCTGCTGGCGCAACTCCTTCAGAAACGGGGTCTGCCGCATGGTGCGCCCCTGGCCGTATTCCGTGCCCCCCGCCAGGACCAGGGCCGCCTGGGGCAGGCTCTGCCAGACGCGCTCCATGGCCGCCAGCAGCACATGCACCCCTTTGCTTTCCCGGAGTTTGCCGGCGAACAGGACGGTGGGCTCCTCGGTGAGCCGGTAAGGTTGCCGCGCCCGGCGCACCGCGGCTTCGTCCTGCCAGCGGCAGGCGAAGGCCGCCACTTCCACCCCGTTATAAACCACCCGCCGGATGGGAGCCCCGGCGCCCAACCTGGCGCTTTCCCGTTCCAGCACGAAACGGCTGCAGGCGATGAAGCCCTCCAGGGGGATCGCTTCCCCGGGCCGGGGCTTCTCCCGTTTCCCCAGGGAGTCGTTGAGGTTGTGCATGTGGAGGATCACCGGAATCCCGGGGTCGAGCCGCCGTTTTAACTGGCAGGCCAACAGGGGGCGGTTGTGCACATGGAGCAAATCCGGTTTAAGAAGGGCCAGCAGCCGGGCCACCTGCCGGTCATACAGGGGAAAATACCGGCGGTCGCGGCAGTAGAGCCATTTGCGCCAGCCCTGCAAAGGGATGCGGAAATATTCCACTCCCTGGCGCACCTCCCGCGCGGGCAACTCCGGGTCCGATACCCCGATGACCAGCGGGCGCCAGCTCTGAAAGCGGGCCGCCACCTTCTCGATGAACAGCTCGGCGGCGCCGCCCCGGATGGGCGGGATGGGGTAGAGCTCCGGTCCGATGAGAGCCACAGAAGGCATGGTTAGTTCGAGTTTGGAGCTTCAAGTTTCGAAAGGCAAAATGCCTTCAGGAGTCTTCCTCTAAATTCAGTATAGCAGATTTACTTCAACTTCTCAGGGGCCTTGCGGTATTTCCCTCCGGGAGGGTGATGAGCCGAAAAGCTAAAGAAAAGGAACCCGACGGGTATGAAGTCATAAATTTCTTGACACCGGGCCAAAAACTTTGTAATATACTTCACAATATAGTCCTGCCTCGAAAATTATCAAAAGCTGAATTTAGAATCAAATTATCTTACAGGAGGAAGCAGTAAATGGGTAAAATTCCAGCGGATTATTTGCCACCTAAGGAACTCTGGGCCCAGTATACCGCACCTGAGGAATTCAAGAAGTACTTCTCGGGACAGTGGAACATTGCGGAAGAATTTCTGGACCGGCACGTGAAGGAAGGCCGGGGCGACGAGTCCGCCATCCTTTTCGGCGACCAGAAGGTCAGTTTCAAGGAATTGCTGGCCATGTCCAACAAGTTCGCCAACGTCCTCACCAAGCTGGGGGTCGAGTCCCAGGACCGGGTAGGCATCCGTCTCACCAACACCCCGGAGGCCATCGCCATCAATTTCGGGATCGAGAAGTGCGGCGCCATCCCGGTGCCGGTGTCGCCCCTGTGGGCCAAGGAAGAGATCGCCTTCGTCTTGAACAACGCCGAATTCAAGGCCTTTGCGGTGAGCTTTCCCCTGATGGCCGGGGTGGAAGCCGGGGCCAAAGAATTCGAGTTCCCCACCAAGATCGTGGTGGTGGGCGGCAACCCCGAAGAGGTGGAGGCCAAGGGCTATGTCTCCTTCGCCAAGGCGATGGCGGGCGTCTCCGACCAGTTCAGCAATGTCAAGATGAACCCCGAAGACATCGGGGTCATCCTGTTCACCTCGGGCACCACCGGCCAGCCTAAGGGCTGCGTCCATTTCGTCAAAGAGGTGCTGGTCGAATCCGCCCTGGTCAACAAGTTCGTCTATAAGATGGGCCCCGGCGACGTCCTGGGCGGCTCGGCCCCGGTCTCCTTCGCCGCGGGTTACGGCACCTTCTGCCTCATTCCCTTTGCCGGGGGCGCCTCTATTTCGCTGCTGCCCAAGTTCACCCCGGACGAAATGTTGTCCACCATCCAGAAGCACAAGATCACGGTGATCACCGGGCTGCCCACCGCCTACCGGAGGCTGTTGGAGATGCCCAATTTCAACGACTACGATCTCTCCAGCGTCCGCATGTACACCACCGGCGGCGACGCCCTGACCGGCAAGACCCTGGCCATGTGGCAGGCCAAGACCGGCAAGCCCATCTGGGAGGGGCTGGGCGGCACCGAGATGATGCACCTGGTGACCTCCAACACCATGGGCGAGGTGCCGGTGCCCGACTCCATCGGCCGGGCCCTCCCCGGCTTCGAGGTCAAGGTGGTGCGGGAAGACGGCACCACCGCCAAACCCGGCGAAGCGGGCAGCATGATAATTAAAGGCCCCACCGCCACCCTCTACTGGAAGCCCTATATCCAGGACAACAAGCTCCTGAACACCATGAAGAAGGGCGTCAAGGATGGGTACAACATGATGGGCGACGCCGTCGTGATGGATAAAGACGGCTTCATGTTCTTCCAGGCCCGGGAAGACGACATGATCAAATCCTCCGGCTTCCGCCTGGCGCCCACCGAGATCGAAGACGCCATCCTCCGGCACCCGGCGGTGAAGGATGACGCGGTGATCGGCATTCCCGACGAGATCATGGGCCAGAAGGTGGTGAGCATGGTGCAATTGGAACCCGGCCAGACCGCCTCCCAGGAGCTGGCCAACGACATCATCAAATCCACCCAGGACCTGCTGGCCATGTATAAGCTGCCCCGGGAAGTGGTCTTCCTGCCGGCCATCCCCCGGACTCCCACCGGCAAGATCATCAAAAAGGACCTGCGGAAGGACTATCCGAAAATGACCAATAAGTTCGTCCCCAAGTTAAAATAATCCTTACCTCCCTCCGGGGGCGGGTTTTTTGGTAAGTCCGCCCCCGGAGCCCTATCCTTGAGCCTCTCTGCCCGGCCCCGGCCGGGATTTTTCTTTTTGGTTTTGCCGCGCCCTGTGATTTAATATATGGGTTTGTGAAAAGGAGGGCATTGTTTTGCCAAATATAGTGGTGGTGGGCACCCAATGGGGGGACGAAGGCAAGGGGAAGATCGTCGATCTCTTGACCTCGCAAGCCCAGGTAGTGGTGCGTTATCAAGGCGGCAACAACGCCGGCCATACCCTGGTGGTGGGCGGGGAGAAGTTCATTTTCCATCTGATTCCCTCGGGCATCCTGCATCCCGGCACCCAGTGCCTCATCGGCAATGGCGTGGTTCTTGACCCCCAGGTCTTGCTGATGGAGGTGGAACGGCTTAAGGAGCGGGGCCTGAGCGTGGGGCCGGAGAACCTGCGCATCTGCGAACGGACCCAGGTGATCATGCCTTACCACCAGCGGATCGACGTGGCCCGGGAAGAGAAGAGTGGCGCCGGCAAGATCGGCACCACCGGACGGGGCATCGGGCCCTGCTATGAAGACAAGGTGGCCCGGCGTGGCATCCGCATGGCGGACCTCATCGCCCCCGACATCTTGCAGGCCAAACTGGCGGACCTCCTGCCCGAGAAGAATTTTTACCTGGAAAAGTTCCTGGGGGCCCAGCCCTTAAACGGGGAAGAGATCTTGGCGGCCTACCTGGCCATGGGAGCACGGCTTAAACCTTGGGTGGCCAACGTCTCGGTCCTCCTGGCCCAGGCGGTGAAGGAAGGCAAAAATATTCTCTTCGAAGGGGCCCAGGGCACCCACCTGGATATCGATCACGGCACCTACCCCTATGTGACCTCCTCCAACACGGTGGCCGGGGCCGCCTGCGCCGGCGCCGGCGTGGGGCCCAATCAATTGCACCTGGTCCTGGGGATCGTCAAGGCCTATACCACCCGGGTGGGGGCCGGCCCCTTTCCCAGCGAGTGCCGGGATAGCATCGGCGACCATCTGGTGGAATGCGGGGTGGAGTTCGGCTCCACCACCGGGCGCCGGCGGCGCTGTGGCTGGCTGGACGCGGTGGTGCTCAGGAATGCCGCCCGCCTCAACGGACTCACGGGCCTGGCCATCACCAAGCTGGACGTCCTCACCAGCGTGGACCCGGTGAAGATTTGCGTGGCCTACGACCTGGATGGGGAGCGGCGGGAAACCATCCCTGCCACCATCCAGGACCTGGAACGCTGCCGCCCGGTGTATGAGGAATTGGCGGGGTGGCAGCAAGATATCCGGGGGGTGCGGCGCTTCCAGGATCTGCCCGCGGCTACCCGGGATTATCTGCAGAGGCTGGAGAAACTGGTGGGCGTGCCCATCCAGATCGTCTCGGTGGGCCCGGATCGGGAAGAGACCATCGTAGTCAATAATCCTCTTGGATAAAGCAGCGCCGCCCCCCCGGCGCCGCATGCATAAAGGATAGAACCGCCGGGGGCGGCGGTTCCGCATAAACTCAGTCCGGCCTTTTACAGATTGCCAAATTATTTGACAGATAAATTTCCGGAGAAACGCGGCAACTTTGCGGCCAAACAGATAATAAATACTTAAATTAATTACTTATCCATACCGATAATCCCATCCGGCCTGGTACGATCGATGCCCAGATTCCTAGATAATGCATAAACGCGCTCCTTAATTCCTGGCAATCGATAAAGTCCCAGCAAATTTTTTATCAGCAGACTTTACCTGGAAATGGTTAATGCTTAATAAGAATTGGAATTGCCATTTTTCCAGGTTATAAAGATGAGCAACGACAGGCTGCAGATACCCCGGCAGGCTGGTTTGTAAGATTATCTTTGACAGGAAAATCACAAATTATCCGGTTTCAATTTGTTACTGGCAGGATAAGTTTAACCAAGGCACCAAGGAAACGCTTCCATAACTGAAGGAAAATGGAGATGATCGAAATCCGCTTTCACGGCCGCGGCGGCCAGGGCGCGGTGACTTCGGTGGAGCTGCTGGCCCTGGCGGCCATTGGCGAAGGTAAGTTCGCCCAGGGCTTCCCCAGTTTCGGCCCGGAACGCCGGGGCGCCCCGGTAATGGCCTTCTGTCGGGTGGATGACCGGCGCATCCGTCTGCGCTGCAAGATCCTCCAGCCGGATGTGGTGGTGGTGCTGGATCCCTCGCTGCTGAGGATTCAAAACCCCCCGGCGGACCTGAGGGAAAGCGGCGTCATCGTCTTGAACACCCACAAGAGCGCCGCTGAAATCCGCCGGGAATACGGCTATCAGCATACCCTGGCCCTGGTGGACGCCAACAAGATCGCCCGGGAGGTCCTGGGGGTGCTCATTGTCAACACCACCATGATCGGGGCGTTGCTGCGGGCCACCGGGGTGGTGAAGGCGGAGTCCCTGGAGGCGCCCTTGAAGGAACGTTTCGGCCCCCTGGCGGTGAAGAATTTCAATGCCCTGAAAGTGGCCCTGGAGGCTACTACCATAGAGGAGCGCCAGCCGTGAGTAAAGCGTGGGACCAGATTACCTGGCAGGAGCTGGAGATCGGCTCGGTCCTGACCGAGCCGGGGTCGGCCCGGGCTTACCGCACCGGGGATTGGCGGTCCATGTATCCGATATGGGACAAGAAACGCTGCATCCAGTGCGGGGTCTGCTGGACCGTGTGTCCCGAAGCCGGTATCTCCGAGGAAGCTGACGGCTATTTCGAGATGAATGACTATTGCAAAGGCTGCGGCATCTGCGCCAAAGAGTGCGTCACCGGTTGCATCCGCATGGTGCCGGAGGAGGAATAATGGGCCAGCGAATCGGCATGGAAGTCTCCATCGCGGTGAGCCATGCGGTGCAACTGGCCCGGGCCGAGGCTATCGCCGCTTATCCCATCACCCCCCAGACCCACATTGTGGAGCATCTCTCCTCCTTGGTGGCCAATGGCGAACTGGAGGCGGAGTTCGTCACCGTGGAGTCGGAGCACTCGGCCATGAGCGCCAGCGTCGGCGCCGCCGCCACCGGGGCCCGTACTTACACCGCCACCAGCTCTCAGGGTCTGGCCCTGATGCACGAGATCCTCTTCATCGCCTCCGGCCTGCGGCTGCCCATCGTCATGACCGTGGCCAACCGGGCCTTGTCGGCGCCCCTGAGCATCTGGAACGACCACGGCGACATCATGGCGGAGAAGGACATCGGCTGGATCCAGATCTTCGTGGAGAACGGCCAGGAAGCCTTCGACCACAGCGTCATGGCCTTCAAGATCGCCGAAGACCATCGGGTGCTGCTACCCACCGTCATCAACCTGGACGGCTTCATCCTGACCCACGTGGTGGAGCCCCTGGAGATGCTGGAGCAGGAGACGGTGGACCGGTTTCTGCCGCCGCTGACGCCGTATCTCAAGCTGGACCCCAAGAAGCCCGTGACCATGGGGGCCTTCGCCTTGCCGGAGCTCTACGCCGAAGCCAAGATGGCCCATCAGGTGGCCCTGACCAATTCTTATGGCCACATCCTGGAGGTCTGGCGGGAATGGGGCGAGCTGACCGGACGCCATTATCAACCGGTGGAGCGCTACCGCACCGAGGGGGCCAGGGTGCTGCTGCTTCTCATGGGGTCCATGGCGGAAGTGGCGGAAGTGGCGGTGGATGAGATGCGAGAGGCGGACCAGGCCGTGGGCCTGTTGAATCTCAGGCTGTGGCGGCCTTTCCCCTTCGCGGATTTGCGGGCCGCTATTGCCGGGGCCGACCTGGTCATCGTCTGCGACCGGGCCATATCCCCGGGTGGGGCGGCGGGGCCGGTGCTGGCGGAAGTGCGCAGCGCCCTCTATCCTTTGGCCCAGCGGCCCCAGGTGCTGGGCTATATCGTGGGACTGGGAGGCCGGGACGTGCAACCCCAGGTCTTCAAAGACATGGTGAGCCACGCCCTCAAGGAAATCGAGCAAGGACCCGGAGAAGAATTCTATCTGGTGGGAGTGAGGGGCTGATGGAAAAATTCGGTCGCGCCCAGAGCCAAAAGTTCGATACCTACGCTTCCCGGTTGCTGCCCCGGGAAGAATTCTTCACCTCGGGGCACCGGTCCTGCCAGGGATGCGGCGAAGCCCTGGCGGTGCGTTGGGTGTGCAAGGCCATCGGCAAGGATGCCATCATCGCCCACGCCACCGGCTGCATGGAGATCGTCTCCTCGGGCCTGCCCCAAACGGCCTGGATGCACCCCTGGATCCACGTGGCCTTTGAGAACACCGCGGCGGTGGCCTCCGGCATCGACGCCGCCTTGAAGGTCCTGGAGCGCAAAGGCAAACTCTCCGGCGCCATGCCCAAGGTGGTGGCCATGGGCGGTGACGGCGGTACCAGCGACATCGGTCTCCAGGCCCTCTCCGGGGCCCTGGAGCGAGGCACCAACTTCACCTACTTCTGCTGGGATAACGAAGCCTACATGAACACCGGCATCCAGAGGTCCAGTGCCACGCCTTACGGGGCCATGACCACCACCTCGCCGCCGGGCAAGAAGAGCATCGGCCAGCGCAATTGGAAGAAGGACATGGTGGCCATCGCCGTGGCCCACGCCATCCCCTACGTGGCTACCGCCTCGCCCAGCTACCTCTTCGACCTTTACTTCAAGGTGAGGAAGGCCCTGGAAACCCCGGGCCCGGCCTACATCAGCGTCCTGTCGGTGTGCCCCACCGGCTGGCGCTCCGCCACCGACGTTAGCGTTCGCCTGGGCCGCCTGGCGGTGGAGACCGGCGTCTTCCCCCTCTACGAGGTGGTGGACGGTAAATACCGTCTCACCGTGGAGCCGCCCAAATTACGGCCCGTGAAGGACTATCTCAAGCCCCAGGGCCGCTTCCGGCACCTGCGGGACCCGGAAGTGGAGTTTATCCAGAAGCAGGTGCAGGGCAACTATGAGCTCCTCCTGCAAAAGTGCAAGTCTCCTGACCCGGAATTTTTTCCAATCCACTTGCCCCAGGTAGGTTGATGATGATTAACCAGGATAATTTCGACGCCATTGTGTCCCGTTATGAGGGGGGAGCCGGGGACCTGATCCCGGTGCTCCAGGATATCCAGGAGGAATACAACTACCTGTCCAAGGATCAAATGAAGGTGGTGGCCGCCAGGATGCAAGTGCCCCTGGCCCAGGTTTATAGTGTGGCCACCTTTTTCAAGATGTTCTCCCTGGAGCCCAAAGGCCGCCATCAGATCCGGGTCTGCCTGGGCACGGCCTGCCATCTGCGGAAAGGGCAGCGCCTGGTTGAGATGGTTTCCCGCCGCTTGGGGGTCGATATCGGCCAGACTACCCCGGACCTACAGTTTTCCCTGGAGACCGTGGGCTGTCTGGGGTCCTGTGCCCAGGCGCCCTTGCTGATGGTCGATAACCAGTATTTCGGGCGCATGTCCGTGGATAAGGTCCCAAAGATCTTGAAATCCTATAAAAACCAAGACTGAGATGACGATATGCCCAAGCTTGAGACGGTAAAGCAACTGGAGGAATACCGCCACCGGCTTCTGACTCACCCGGATGCCCAGGCCTCCCAGATTCTGGTTTGTGGGGGCCCCGGCTGCATCCCCATGGGGAGCGAAGAGGTCGCGGCCGCCTTCCGGCGGGAGCTCAAGGAGCGAGGGCCGGCAGTCAAAGTCCTGCTGAAGGAAAGCGGCTGCCAGGGATGGTGCTCCAAGGCAGTCAAGGTGATGATCCGGCCCCAGGAAATCACCTACCAGCAGGTGACCCCCCAGGATGTCCCGGAGATTGTGGCGGAGACTCTGATTCAGGGTAAGATTCTGGACCGGTTGTGCTACCGGGACCCGGCCGACCAGACCGCCAAGGCCCACAAATCCGAGATTCCTTTTTACCAGGGACAGCAGCCGTTGATCCTGGGGAAAATGGATCTCATCGATCCAACGAGCCTGGACGATTACCTGGCGGCGGGGGGCTACCGGGCCATCCAGCAGGTATTAGCGCAAATGAGCCCGGAGGCGGTCATCCAGGCGGTGGACCGCTCCGGTCTACGGGGCCGGGGCGGCGGCGGCTTTCCCACCGGCAGGAAATGGCGTTTCTGCCGGGAGGCGTCCGGAGAGGTGAAATATCTGATTTGTAACGCTGATGAAGGGGAAGGGGACCCCGGGGCCTTCATGGACCGGGTGGTCATGGAAGGCAACCCCCACGCCGTCCTGGAAGGGATGGTCATCGGCGGCTATGCCATTGGCGCCCACCAGGGTTTTATCTACGTCCGCTATGAATACCCTCTGGCGGTGAAGCGCCTGTCCCTGGCCATTGACCAGGCCAGGCAATGCGGTCTGCTGGGCGCCAATATCCTGGGGTCCGGTTTCGCCTTCGAGGTGAAGATCAGCAAAGGGGCGGGCGCCTTTGTCTGCGGCGAAGAGACGGCCCTCATTGCCTCCATGGAAGGAAAGATCGGGGAGCCGCGAAACCGCCCGCCCTATCCGGCTCAACACGGCCTCTGGGGCAAGCCCACGTTGATCAACAACGTGGAAACCTTGGCCAACCTTCCCGAGATCATTAACCGCGGCGCGGACTGGTTCGCCGCCATAGGCACCGAAAAGAGCAAGGGCACCAAGGTCTTTTCCCTGGTGGGCGCGGTGAACCACACCGGCCTGGTGGAGGTGCCCATGGGCACCACTCTGCGCCAGATCGTCTTCGATTTGGGCGGCGGCATCCGCGACGGGGGGGAATTTAAGGCGGTCCAGACCGGCGGCCCCTCCGGCGGCTGCATCCCCAAAGAATACCTGGACCTGCCGGTGGACTACGACAGCCTGCAGTCGGTGGGGTCCATCATGGGCTCCGGCCTCATGATCGTCATGGACCAAAACAGCTGTATGGTGGACGTGGCCAGGTATTTCATGTCCTTTCTCCATGACGAATCCTGCGGCAAGTGCACCCCCTGCCGGGAAGGCACCAAGCAACTGCTGGAGATTCTCACCGAGATCACCCAGGGTCGGGGCCAAGAAGAGTATCTGGCCCTGATGGAGGAGCTGTGCGCCACCATGCGTTCCGCTTCCCTCTGCGGTCTGGGTCAGAGCGCGGTTACCCCGGTCCTCAGTACCCTGAAGTATTTCCGGGAGGAATACGAGGCCCATATCCAGCAAAAAAAATGCCCGGCCCTGGTCTGCCGGCCCTTGTTGAAATACACCATCGACCCGGAAACCTGCAATGGCTGCCTGGCCTGTGTGCGGGAGTGCCCGGCGGAGGCGATCCAGGGCGAAGCCGGCGAACCCCAGGAGCTGGACCAGGAACTCTGCGTCAAATGCGGTATGTGCCATGCGGTGTGCAAGTTTGAGGCAGTGAAGGTGGAATCATGAGCGAGATAAGTCTGACCATCGACGGCATTGCGGTAGAATCCCAGCCAGGCTTGACCCTGCTCCTGGCGGCCCGGGCCCATAGAATCGATATTCCCACCTTGTGTCACCACGACGATCTTAAGCCCGAGGGCCACTGCCGCCTGTGCCTGGTGGAAATCGGCGAGCCGGGCCGCACCCGCCTGGTGAACTCCTGCACCTATCCGGCGGAGCCCGGCCTGATTGTGCAAACCGCCTCGGAGAAGGTCCTGCAGGCCCGGCGTATGGTGCTGGAGTTGCTATTGGCCCAGGCCCCGGCGGCCGAACTCATCCAGAAGATGGCGGCAGAGCATGGGGTCTACGAGACCCGCTTTAAAAAGGCGGACCCCCAGGCGCGCTGCATCCTCTGCGCCCAGTGCGTCCGCACCTGCCGGGAAGTGGTGGGGGTGAGCGCCATTTCCATGGCCTACCGCACCCCGAAGAAAATGGTGGCCACGCCCTTTAACGAAGAATCCGAGGCCTGCATCGGCTGCGGCTCCTGCGTCTTCGTCTGCCCCACCAACCACATCGCCTATACCGAGAAGGACGGCATCCGCACCGTCTGGGGCCGCAATTTCGAACTGCAACCCTGTAACGTCTGCGGCAGCTACATCGCTCCCAAAGCGCAACTGGAACACTGGGCCAAAATCACCGGCGATCCGGTGGAAAGCTTTTTTGTCTGCCGGGATTGTAGAGGGTGAGTTGTGGGGGGAGGACCAGGGACTGCGTCCCTGCCCTCCCCCCACACCCCCCTCCCAACCCGTATAAGTGGGAAAAATTTTAGGGGCACGGCAAGCCGTGCCCCTTCTTTTAATTAATGTATCATGCTTGACGTGTCACGTTTGACATGATAAAATTATGACGTGATCAAGTCCTTCAAGTGTAACTAGACCGAGAGGCTGTTTAACCGGCAGCCTACCCGAAGAATACCCGCCAATCTGCATCGGTCGGCCTTGCGCAAACTCTGGATATTGGCTGCTGCAGAAAAACTGGAAGACTTGCGCAGTCCACCGGGGAACAGATTGGAGAATCTCGAGGGGGATAGGAAAGGACAGTGCAGTATCAGGATTAATGATCAGTTCCGCATCTGCTTCGTTTGGCAGGATAATAATGCCTATGAAGTGGAAATCGCGGACTATCACTGAGGAGAAGTCCAATGGCCGCTGAGAAAATTCCCCCGGTTCATCCGGGAGAGATATTATTGGAGGAATACCTCATTCCTCTTGGCATAAGCCAAAACAAGGTGGGCCGCGATTTGGGGGTCCCGGCGCAAAGGATCAACGAAATTATCCGGGGCAAGAGGGCTATTACGGTAGATACCGCCCTGCGCCTGGCCAGGTATTTCAGCACCACTCCGCAGTTTTGGCTTAATCTCCAGTCACATTACGACCTGGAAATGGCCGGAGAGACGCATCTGCTGGAGCGGATCAACCAGGAGGTGAGGCAGCGGAAAGTCAAAGCCGCCGGATGATCAGGGGCTTCCCAGACCGTATCTTGCCTGAATGGGCGAAAAATTAGGGGCGGGTATAGCACCAGTAATAATACCAATAAATCCAATGAGATACACTGACAGTCAATGATCTAAGATGACAATCTAATACGTTGCATGAACCCATATTAATGGTATTATTGTGTGGATCTTTGTAAAAATCCAGTATGAATATGAAGGCGCTGGATTTAATTTTTAAAAGGCAAAAAGAAAATGAGTTAATTATTACCACTTCTTATAGGGCAAAAACTTACCCGACATGATAATTTGCACACGATCGCCTTTGGGATCTTCTTCTTTTCCCACCTCCAGTGTAAAGTCGATGGCACTCATGATCCCGTCACCAAATTTTTCGTGGATCACTGCTTTCATGGGCATACCATAGACTTGCATAATTTCATAAAACCGGTAAATCAAGGGATCAGTTGGTACGACAGGCCCCAAACCTTTCGTGGGAAACTCGGTTAGCGCTGTGGCAATTTCCGGCCCAACATTGAGGGCAGATGCTAATTTTTCTGCTTCCTCCTGAGAAGCTCTTGCTTGACGATAAAACAGTGCCGCAATCCAGACTTCATCACGTTCTACAATTTTCTCCAAATCTGTAAAACTCAAACCCTTCTTTTTTTTAGCTGCAAGAAGTTTTTCAGTGATTTCAGGAACCATCATTTTTTCTCCTTATTTTTAAGACTTCCAGAACCGATTAAGTTCACGTTCCCAGTCATGCCGGCAGGGAGCGGGAAGGTTTTTTGTCAGGGCCTTCCCCAGGTGGGGAGGCCCGCGTAACTCCTGGCCACTTCGCCAAATCCGGTTAGCCCTGCTCCCCCAATCTCCTGCTGGCCATCTCGGATGCCATTTTGATGGCGGCCTTGAGGCTGTCGGGGGCTGCCTGGCCGGTGCCCGCCAGGTCGTAGGCGGTGCCGTGGTCCACCGAGGTGCGGATGATGGGGAGACCCAGGGTGACGTTCACCCCGTCCAGGAAATGGAGGAGCTTCAAGGGAATGAGGCCCTGGTCGTGATACATGCAGACCACCGCAGCGAACTCCCCCTGGCGGTGGCGCCAGAATAGGGTGTCGGCCGGGAAAGGGCCGGTAACCGGCAAGCCCGAGGCCTGGGCCTTCTTAATCGCGGGGGTGATGATCTCCTCTTCTTCGCGGCCGAACAGGCCGCCCTCGCCGGCGTGGGGGTTGAGGCCCGCCACCGCCAAGGGCGCGGCCGCCAGGCCGAAGTCCCGGGCCAGGGCCTTGCAGGTGAGGGCGAAGAGGCGATAGAGGCCCTCGAGGTTCAAACGCCGAGGCACCTCGGCCAGGGCGCAGTGGATGGTGGCCAGGACGACCCGGAATTCGTCCCCGGCCAGCATCATGGCCACCTCGGCGGCGCCAGTCTTGTCCGCCAGCAGCTCGGTGTGTCCAGGATAGGGGTATCCAGCCAGATTCATGGAGAGCTTGCTGATGGGCGCGGTGACCAGCCCGGCCACCCGCTGCTCCAGGGCCAGATCAATGGCCCGCAAGATGTAGGAGACCATGGCCCGGCCGCTGTCCGGAGTGGGATGGCCGTACTTCAGATCCCTGGGCGGTAGCTGGGACAGCACCATGAGGTCCAGGGTTCCCGGCTTATAGCGGCCTGCCTCGGGCCGCTCCGCCAGGTGAATGGCCAGGGCCGGGGAAAGCGAAAGAACGGCCCGCTCCAGGGCGGGAAAGTCGCCCAGCACCAGGGGCCGGCAGAGCTGGTAGATGCTGGCGTCGGCCAGGGCCTTGACGATGATCTCCGGCCCGACTCCCACCGGATCTCCCATGCTCAGGGCCAATATGGGGCGCAGTTTTTGAGAAATGGCTTGGGCCTCCGGTCATGGGCCAGGACCCCAGCGCCGGGAATGGCGCAGGTGCTCCTGAAAGTTGGCTTCATAGCGGGCCGCCAGGGCCTGGTCCCGAATCACCAGCAGATTTTCGGCGTTGTACTCCTCGGCACTGGCGGTGAAGTTGAAGGACCCGGTAATCACCGTCTCCCCGTCAATGATCATGATCTTATTGTGGGCGATTTGGTAGGCCGCGTCAATCCAGGTGGGCACCCGGGCCGCCAGTAGGGAGCGCAAAACAGAAAATTTCTCCTCCGACTCCCCCGCGTCCAGGATGACCGCCACCTTGACCCCACGGGTCTGAGCCGCGATGACCGCCTTGAGGATGGGCTGTGAGGTAAAGATATAGGCCTCGATGTGGAGGAATCTGCGGGCCTGGCCCACCGCGGCGACGATGGCCTCGGTGCAGCCGCCCTGGGGGGAAAAATAGACCGCCCACCGCGGCTGGGCCGGCGCCGGAACCGCCGGGGCCGCCAGGGCCGGGGCCGCCAGGCAGCACCACAGCGTCAGCACTAATCCGAGCGCTCTGTTTATCTTCCTCAATTTCATAAGTTCTCTCCCCCTTCTGGTCGTCCCCCCAACGAGTTTGGCGGCCTGGAAGGACTGTCAGAGCTGAGGAATTACCTCCGCACTTTTTCCATGCATTTTTCGGGGGATATGTGCCAAAATATGGTCCAATCAAACTATGACGTGGGATGAGGGCAATGTCAATGGCAGAAACGGGCAGCGGACGACTGAAGGGAGTGAAACTCGGGTTCATCGGCGCCGGGGCCATGGGCGGGGCCATTATCCAGGGACTGCTGGCCGGCGGCCGGGTAGCCGGCAAGAACCTGGTCTATTACGACCCGGACCGGACCCGGCAAACACAGATGGACCAGCTGGGGGTGCAGGCCGCGCCGGCGCCGGCCGCGGTAATGCAGGCCCAGGTGGTGCTCCTGGCGGTCAAGCCCCAGGTAATGGACCAGGTTCTGGCGGGGATCAGGGGAGCCGCCCGTCCCGGGCATCTCATCATCTCCATCGCCGCCGGGGTGACCCTGAAGGCGCTGGAGACCGCCCTGCCCCAGTCCCGGGTGATTCGGGTCATGCCCAATACCCCCACCCTGGTGGGGGCCGGTATGGCGGCTTTGGCCCCGGGGAGCCGGGCCACCCCGGAAGACCTGGCCCTGGCCCTGGAGATCTTTGAGGCCGTGGGCCGGGCCGTGGTGGTGGAAGAGAGGCTGATGGACGCGGTCACCGGCCTGAGCGGCAGCGGCCCGGCTTATGTGGCCGTGTTCCTGGAGGCCCTGACTGACGGCGGCGTGAAAATGGGCCTGCCGCGACCCCTGGCCCTGCTCCTGGCCAGCCAGACCGTCATCGGCGCCGCCCGCCTCTGCCTGGAAAAGGAGATCCCCCCCGGGATGCTGAAAGACCTGGTGACCTCTCCGGGAGGCACCACCATCGCCGGCCTCCACGTCCTGGAAGAGGGCCGCTTCCGGGGCCTGGTGATGAGCGCCGTGGAAGCCGCGGCCCGGCGAGCCCGGGAATTGGGGAAGGAGTGAGGATTTGAGGTTTTGAGGGGAGGGCCGGGGGACGCGAGTCCCCCGCCCTCCCCTCAAACT
>Ga0208191_1000167_pt1 | contig 58582 bp, 44 predicted proteins | sample June2015DPH_13_5_FD_184709 | JGI IMG/M metagenome (GOLD analysis project Ga0208191, IMG submission 184709) | Peatland microbial communities from SPRUCE experiment site at the Marcell Experimental Forest, Minnesota, USA - June2015DPH_13_40... | ecosystem: Environmental > Terrestrial > Soil >... | reverse complement strand
CAGTCTTCGAGCGCGGGTGGAAAAAGAAATTGTTGGCCGTAGTCGGGAGCGATGGGTTGTGCCATGCCTCTCAGACGCCAACCGCCGCAATTCATTCAAAAATTTGCCGGAGTTTTGAGACAGTCTCATCTGGGAGTTCCCAGGCATTCGCCCCAGGCGTTGCCCCACTTGGCATCAAAGTAATAAATCAGCATCTCAGTTCGAATCCGATATTCTTCATACCGATGCTCGGGCGGCAGAGTCCAAATCTCGCCGATGTTGGTCAGAACCTGGTTGGCTTGGGGCAGTGGGTTTGGAGCCTGGCTCCAGACTGCCGGCACCAGGGCGAAAAGCAGGCACGCGACGGTGCCGGCCAGCCGCCGACCCGGCCTTCCCCGACCGGACCAGAATGAGAAAATCTGCGATCGCATGATGTTTGAATACATGCCATCAGCCGATTTTATCCGGGCGTGAAAATTCATATCTTATACCGATTCGGAACCGGGCAATTTCTGCCGCTTCCATCCGGGATGGTCCGTGCGACCCCATGTAAACAACAGCCAATCAACGACTCGGGACGAACACCCCCAATTTACAGCATACTTAATACCATAATACCCGGCTGGTTAAGCCAGTGATTCGTCTGATTATTGGCCTGTTGGCGAAAACCGCCCATGTGAATTTCCTCATCAACCCGGGAATAAGCCGGCGGCAAAATTGGGAATCCTGGAATTTTTTTGTTCGCCGGGGAAACAACCGAACGGCATATTCGCGCGCCGTGATTGCGCCCACCGAACATCAACCCGCCGGCGCAGACTTGGTTTTCCAGGTCGAGGCGATCTTTTCGCCGACGGGTCTGCTGTCGCGCGCGAAGAATTTCGAGTATCGCCCCCAGCAGCAGCAGATGGCCGTGGCCGTGGCGCGCGCGCTCCAGAACCGCGAGCATCTCGCGGTCGAGGCCGGCACGGGCGTCGGCAAATCGCTGGCCTATCTGATTCCGGCGATTTTGTTCGCGGTAGCGCAGAAAAAGAAAGCGGTTGTTTCCACCCACACCATCAATTTGCAGGAGCAGCTCACGGAAAAGGATTTGCCGATGCTCGCGCAGATTTTGCCGGTGAAATTCAACTTCACGATGCTCAAAGGCCGCGCGAATTATCTCTGCACGCGCCGCTTGCACAAGGCGATGCAGCAGTCCGGCAATCTGTTCACGTCGTCCGAGGCCGAGGAACTCCAGCGCATCTACGAGTGGTCGAAGGAAACCAGGGACGGCAGCCTGTCGGATTTTGACATCGAGCCAGACATGAAAGTGTGGGCGCAGGTTTGTTCCGAACGCGGACTGTGCTCGCCGAAAATTTGCGGACATCCGTCCGATTTTGCCAAGGACCACGGGGTTTGTTTCTTCCAGCGGGCGCGCAACCGCATTCTGTCATCGGACGTGCTGGTGTTGAATCACACGCTGTTTTTCACGCTGCTCGGCGGTGTGGACGAGGACATCGAGGGCGGCATCTTGTTCAAGAATGACTTTGTGATTTTCGACGAGGCGCACCAGATGGAAAATGTGGCATCACGGCACATCGGCCTGAGCGTGTCGAGCGGGCAGGTGCGTTACGCGCTGAACCGGCTCTGGAATCCGCGCACGGAAAAGGGGCTGCTGGCGACACTGCACAAGGGCGCCGCGGTGAAACTCGTGGCCGATATTTTGAGCGAGGCCGACAAGTTTTTCGAAAACGTCGAGGCCGCGTGCGAAGAAATCCAGCAAAACGCCAAACACGACCGTTTCGGTGGCGGCGAAAGCGGCGGACGCCGGCGCCCTTGGACCGAACTCCGCATCCGCCGCGCTGAACTGGTGAAGGACAACGTCACGCTGCCAATTCAGCGTTTGCGTGAAGCCGTGGGCGACCTGATTAAATTGAGCGCGGACAAGGACATCGGGCAGGAACTGGTCGAGTGCAACCGCCGGCTGGCCGAATTGCGTGACGAGGTGAAGGCGTTCCTCGAGCAGAGCGCAGCCGATCACGTTTACTGGGTCGAACGCAGCGGCAAGGCGCACAAAAATCTCGCGTTGAACGCCGCGCCGATTGACGTGGCGGAATTTTTGCGCCGCCGTCTGTTTGAGAGCGACACCAGCATCATCATGACCAGTGCGACGCTGGCGACCGATGTGGCACAGACCTCCGGTCTGTGTAGGGCAAAGGGGGCAGTGGTTCAATCTGGTCAAAAGGAACACAGGTCGGAGACCTGTGCCACAGCCTTGCCATTCACCTCTTTTGATCCCAAGTCACCCATGTCCAAACCAGGACGAAATCTCCCGCACTGGCGGCAGGAAGGAACAACTTATTTCGTCACGTTCCGTCTGGCTGATTCCGTTCCCGCAGTGCGCATCAAACAATTTCTCGCCGAACGCGAAGAGTGGCTGGCGCTTCATCCGGAACCGCGTCTGGAGGCGGATGAGCGCGAATATCACGAAAAATTTGCCAATCGCTTTGAGAACTGGCTGGATACGGGTGCGGGTTCGTGTGTGCTGCGGCAACCGCAGGCAGCCGAAAAAGTGGCCGCCGCGCTCAGGCATTTTGACGGCGAACGATATGCGCTCGGACATTTTGTCGTGATGCCGAACCACGTTCACGTTTTGGTCCGGCCGCTGGCGGGACACACGCTTTCGGAAATTCTCAAGTCGTGGAAATCCTTCACCGCGCGCGAAATCAACCAATCACTCGGGCGAACGGGAACACTCTGGCAGGAAGAATCATTCGATCACATTGTGCGCACGCCGCAAGCGCTGGAGCAATTTGCAGAATACATCCGGCAAAACCCGGCGAGTGCCAGATTGAAAGACGGAGAATTTATTTTGGGATTTGGAACCGGCGTGGGTGGGCCACAACACATTACCCCAGCAGAAGAAGCAGACACAGGCCGGAGGCCTGTGCCACACGCCCCAGACACAGACCGGAGGTCTGTGCCACACACCCAAGGCACAAACCGGAGGTCTGTGCCACGGAAAGGCGGATTAAAATACTTCGTCCGCCGCGTTGGCGCGGAATCCGCCGCCCAACTCCAAGTCGGCACACCGTTCGATTACGAGCGGCAGATGAAATTGTTCGTCGCCAGCAAAATGCCCGACCCGCGCGAAGCCGGTTACGCCGACGCGCTCGAACATTGGATTGCCCATTTCGTGAAGCAGACGCACGGCAAGGCGTTTGTGTTGTTCACGAATTACAAACTCATGCAGGAACTGGGCGAGCGGATGGAGCCGTTTTTCAATAAACTTGGGGTCGCGTGTTTTGTGCAGGGCAAGGGCACGCCGCGCACGACGATGCTGGAGAAATTCAAGGACGACGTGGACTCGGTGCTGTTCGGCACGGACAGCTTCTGGCAGGGCGTGGACGTGCCGGGCGAGGCCTTGAGCAACGTCATCATCACCCGGCTGCCGTTCGCCGTGCCCGACCATCCGCTCATCGAGGCGCGCATCGAGGCGATTGAAGCGCGCGGCGGAAATTCCTTTAGCGAATTTTCATTGCCGGAGGCGATTTTAAAATTCCGCCAGGGCGTGGGCCGGCTGATCCGCACCAAAACCGACACCGGCATCATCGTGGTGCTGGACAATCGCGTGCTCACCAAGCAATACGGCCAGGCCTTCCTCGACGCGCTGCCGAAATGTCCGGTGGAGATTGTGTGAAAGAAAATTGCCGCGAAGAAAAATCAGGTGTAAGGCGCGAGCAATGGAATAACATGCCGCCCTTTGCGGCGGTAAACCAGAAAATCCCTGTCCGTCGTGAATACCTGACAATTGTCATTCAATTCCGTCATGCGCACGAGGCACGCATCCGCCAGACTCATTGGTTGATCGGCGTATTTGCGCAGAAGATTCAAAACATCAGCTCGATTTTCCTCCATGCTGAAAGTGGTTTTGACCGCGCCACGCTCCAGCAGTTGCAGAAAAGTTTCAACGCTCACTCCATCGGATCGCAACAAAAAGAGAACTTCTGCAATCACCGCCTCACACGTATAAAGCGGTTCATAAAAGGAATTGAATGCGCCGAGCGCCCAGCGATGGTGCTGATCCGTTTCGCTGACGTAAGCGACCAATGGCCCGGTATCGGCCAGAATTTTAGTCCCGGCCATAGCCTGTCAATGGCCGTGTGGACAAATTTTTCGACCCGCGCACGCTGCCGCAGAGGTCTTTGGTCAAATCATACAGCGACGGGCGCTTTTTGCCGGCAAGATGCTGGTCAATCAAATCCCGCACAATCGCAGCTTGAGAACGCCCCAGCGCCTTCGCCTGTTCCTTCAAGAGCGTGATGTGCTTCCGCTCCATTTTCAAGGTGACGGTTTCCATGCGGCAAAAGTATTCCTTTTGTGGCAGAATGTCAACACCGGCATCATCGTGGTGCTGGACAAACGCGTGCTCACCAAGCAATAAGGCCAGGCCTTTCTTGACGCGCTCCCGAAATGGCCGGTGGAAATTATTTAAAACGAATTGTCTTTACTTGACCGGTAAAAAATTCCAGTCACGCTGTAAATTGGTAATTTCAGAATAGAATGAATCGATCAAATGGCAAATGGTGGCTTGCAGCAATTCTGCTTCCGGTCATGGGATTCGGCGCTGGCTATTTCTTTGCAGTCATCGCGCCACATAATCAAAGTGACTGGTTTGGGGGAGCAGTTCTGGGTCGGATTTTCCTCGGATTGTTCGTTGGCTGTATACTCTCCTGTATCGCCACTGGAATTTCTGTGGCAACAAGAGAGAAATTATGGGGGCTTTCTTTGTTAGGAGGGATCCCGTCGTTATTGCTTATCGTCAATGTTTGTATTGAGATTCCCAAGGCAGTAAAAGGAGCACGAGAAAGTAACAAAAGTTTTATCGCGTATCAAAAACGGGAACAGGCAAGAGAGACAAGAATCCAGAGTTATTGCAACGAACTTCGCACCAACTCCTCGCTCATAACAAGTGACGATTTTTGGAACGGTCAGACCAACCAAGACTTTTCTGCACAATATGGTTTAGACCGCTTGATTGAAGATCAATCGTTCAAAGTTACGCCAGAAATGAATGAATACCTTATCAAGAAATTTCCCGGCAGAATGGAAGAACTGATGCGGTATAAGCGGCTGAGTCAGAATGAACTGATTAAAGTTATCAAAGGTGTTCAATATTCGCGCAGAATTCGAGAAACCGGAGTCTATGTTTTGATTTCAGATAAGTCTTTCGATGTGACTGATGAGTGGAAAAAATACATTGTCGACCAATTTCCAAGCGAAATTGGAGATCTGCTTCTTCATGAATGTTTCACCAAAAGCGAAGTGGAGGGTTTGGTTGCTGATCCAAAAATTTCTGACTCCATAAAGGAACTCGCTAAAAGGAATTTAGCAGAGGGAAGATATAAAATGGTCAATGGACCGTGAACTTCGATGCGAGCAAAATGCCACGTCGAGAAGAAAGTGGAAAAGTGGCACAGGCCTCCGGCCTGTGAAGTAATTACTTTTCACAGGCTGGAAGCCTGTGCCACTCTGAAGCCATGACGCGCACGGAAAAGCTGCTGGCCGAACTCATCGCGCTGCCGAGCGTGAATTCCGCCTTCGCTCCATCCGATGGAGCTTCGGCGCGACAGGCCCGCCTTCGTCAATCGCATTATGGTGAAAAGAATGTGGCGGATTTTCTGGCGTCGTTTGCTGCCCACGCCGGACTCGATGTCGAATTTCAAAAGGTCGCGCCCGGACGTGCCAATGTCATTGCCCGCCTCCTGCCGCGAAACAAAATCCGCCAAACCATTCTGCTTGCGCCGCACCTCGACACCGTTAGTGCCGACGATTCGCAATTTGTCCCGCGCCGGAAAAACGGCCGGCTGTACGGGCGCGGCGCGTGCGACACCAAAGGTTCCGTGGCCGCCATGCTCACCGCGCTTTGCGAACTGGCGAATGCAAAATCACGTCCGCTGCAGACCGAAATCGTTTTCGCTGGTTTGGTGGACGAGGAAAACGCGCAGGCCGGTTCGCGTGCGTTGGTAGCGAACATATTCACGGGCTCGGTTCAGAGTTCCGCCTTCAGGCGGCCAGAAGGAATGGGAGATCGCACGAACCGCCTGAAGGCGGAACTCCAAACAGTTGCTTTGGCCATCGTCGGCGAGCCGACACGGTTGCAGGTGGTCACCGCGCACAAAGGCAGTTTATGGCTGCAACTCGAAACGCGCGGCAAGGCGGCGCATGGCGCGACACCGCAACTCGGCCAAAACGCCGTCCACGAAATGGCGCGCATCGTGGACATGCTCGAAACCGATTACGCTGCGCGGTTGCGCCGCCGCCGTCATCCGCTGCTCGGCGTGGCGACGGTAAACGTGGGCATGATTTCCGGCGGCGCCCAGCCGAACATCGTGCCCGACCGTTGCGTCATCACCATTGACCGGCGCACGCTGCCGGGTGAAACGGAAATGGACGTGCGGCGGGAAATTGCCGCGTTGCTGCGCGCGAAAGGATTGTCGGCAAAAATTTCCAGCACAAAGCTCGCGCCCTGCCTGCCGCTGGAAACAAGTCCGAAGCTGCCGTTGGTTCGGCAGTTTCTGCGGAGCATCGGCCAGACGCGGCCTGCAGGCGTGGACTTTTTCTGCGACGCGGCGGTGTTGTCACGGGGCGGCATTCCGAGCGTGGTGTTTGGTCCGGGTGACATTGCGCAGGCGCACACGGCGGACGAATGGATTTCGCTGGATTCGCTGGAGCGCGGCAAAAACCTGCTGTTGAGCTTTCTAAAATCGCTTCCCTGAACGGGGCCGGCAGCGTATTGTCCAACGCTCATGTCCACGGCAAAGACTGAAACGATTCCGACGGTTGACCACAAGCCGCACGCTGCGTTTTTCCGGCAGAGCGGCTGGCTGATGGTCGCGAACATCGTGGGGGGCGTGATGACGTTGGGGGTGCATCCGCTCAACAAACATATCCCCGACTCGGAATACACGGCGTTCGGTGTGCTGCTGATGGTGGTGTCGTGCCTGCCAACCATACCGTTGCAGATGGTGTTCGCGCAGCAGTCGGCGCTGGCGCTGGCGAACGGCCGGGAACGGCAACTGTCGGGAATGATCCGGCTGGTGTGGCTGTGGACGTTCATCATTTGGGCGCTGGGAGCACTGGCGGTTTTTTTGTTTCAGGGAGCCATTGTCCAGCGCTGGCAGTTGCCGGGCGCGGCGGGTCTGCTGGTGACGCTGCCGTTGCTGCTGATTTCGTTGTTGTTGCCGTTGTTCAGCGGGGTATTGCAAGGGCGTCAGGATTTTTTCTGGCTGGGCTGGTCGTCCATTCTTGGCGGCGTGGGACGTTTGGGATTCGCAGCGTTGCTTGTGCTGGCGTTGGGTTTGGGCGCGTCGGGCATGATGGCGGGCGCGCTCCTCGGCATTGGGATGGCGGCGGTGATTACAATCTGGCGGACGCGGGATTTGTGGTCGTTGCGGGCGGAACCGTTTGATGTAAAAAAATTGCTGCGGCAGGTGCTGCCGCTGATTTGGGGTTTTGGCGCGTGGCAGTTCATGTTTACTTCGGACACGATGTTCGCAAAGGCTTATTTCAGCCCGGAGGCGATGAAACCTTATGTGGCGGCGGGAACCATGTCGCGCGGCCTGTTGTGGCTGGTGCTGCCGCTGGCGACGGTGATGTTTCCGAAAATTGTGCATGCGAATGCAAAGTCGGAAAAAAACAATTTATTCGGACTGGTGGTGCTGGGCACGGCGGTGTTGGGAATCTGCGGCATGGCGGGACTGTGGCTGGTCGGGCCGCTGCTGGTGAAAATCATCTATAAATCCGGCGACCTCGCCGGGACGATGGCGCTGATTCCGTGGTATGCTGGCGCGATGGTGCCGCTGGCGATGGCAAACGTGCTGGTGAACGATTTGCTGGCGCGCCTGCAATTCCGTGTGGTGCCGTTCATGGTGGTGCTGGCAGTGGCCTATGGCTTCGCGTTGCCGCTGATGCTGAACCATTTTCCGGGGCGGCTCGAAATCGTGCTGCAAACGCTCGGCGGGTTCAACCTGCTTTTGTTCGGCGTGTGCGCGTGGTTCACGTGGGGGATGAAGGCAAAAACAAGGATGGAAGATGGCAGATAACGGATGGCGGATGATTCCCCCGCAGGGAGCTTTTCCATCCGCCGTTCGCTATCCTCGCTTTTCCGAATCCGGCCCCGGCAACGGTCGCGGCTGGTGAAGTTTTTTGTAAATCCAGCCTTCCAACGGGCGCAACGGCCGCAGCCATTTGTAAAACGGCGAGTAAATCAGCCGGATGCGCACGACGGAAAGGAACATCGTCAGCGAGGAACGGAACAGCGCGACTTTGGAGCCGGCTTTGTCCGTCCACTCGGTTGGCACCTCGCGGATGCGATACCCGGCGCGCTTGAGGGCGACGAGCAGGTTGATGTCGAAGGCCATGTCGGCGATACGAAGGAAGGGATGAACTTTTTCCACGACTTCGCGCTTCATCACTTTTGCCCCGCATTGCGTGTCGTGGATGTTTAACCGGAAGAACAGTTGCACGATGGCGTGAAACACCCGGCTGGCGAATCGCCGGTTGCCGGTCTGCGATTGATGAATGACCGAATCCAGCAGCCAGCGCGAGCCGACGACACAGTCCGCGTCGCCAAGGTGCCGGACCAATTCGAGAAACGCGTGTGGCGGCGTCGCGCCGTCGGCATCCACGTAACCGATCAAATCGCCGAAGGAGGCGAGTTTGAGGCCTTCGATGAGCGCGCCGCCCTTGCCAATCGGCTCCTTGAATTCCAGCATCCGAAGAACCGCCGGAAATTCCACCGCGACCCGCCGAACCACCCCGAGCGTGTTGTCCGTGCAGCCGTTGAGCACGACGACGAGTTGGAATTTGCCGGAATAATTTTTCCCAAAAAATTGTGCGTAGTCGCGCAGCACCGGTTCGATGCGGCGCTCCTCGTTGTAAGCCGGAATGAGGAGCAACAGTCTGGGATCAGGCACGCAGATTCAATAGCAGGAAGTCGCCGCGCAATCAATCTTGGGAAACGGGCGAAGGAAGTTTGCAGCCTGTCTGGTTGTCAGACCACGAATCAAGCTCAACACAGCATCAAAACAAAGACATCCGCGACGAATAATCCCGTCAGAATCAAATACCATCCGTTCTCACGTCTCATTATGGCTGCGACCATACAGCTGACGCCAAAAAGCATGACTGCTAGCCCGACCATGCTGAGAACATTCCCAGTGTGCGCTAAGCGAACTGCCTCCATATCGCGCACATACACAATGTGCTGCTTCATTGCTGCTTCAATACTATATGCCTTATGACGCGAGGCATGCACCCAGTGGTCATAGGCCATACTATTGAGAAAAAAAGCAACAATTCCCAAAAGAGCTGCCGTTTGATAGAAGGTTATTTTCATCCTAAGCCGTGGGTGGCCTAATAGTTATTGGACGACTTGGTTTGCAGCTTATTCCGTTTCACGTTGAAACACTATTCCCGGCCAAGTTTGAGTCCAGCGCGAAACAATTCATGCCGCCGCGCATTTTTTCTTCAGCGCCGTCAGGCGCGGCATATTTGTAGAAACGCGCCAGAGAAATTCCAAGCTCCGTCAGGAGCGACATATTCAGATATGCCGCCCCTGACGGGGCTTTAGATTTTAATTGTTTCTGGTTCTACAAATATGCCGCGCCTGACGGCGCTAAAATTTGCTTCCCGTGAATATTGTCACTTGGAACTTGAAACCTGAAACTTGAAACTCTTTAATTCGGCATGGACTCAAGGGAAGCGCTCATTGCTTTGAACCTCATCGAAAACGTCGGCCCGGTGCGGGCGCGGCTGCTGCTGGAACATTTCGGCGACGCGCCCAAAATTCTTCAGGCGTCCCAGAGCGAACTGCGCCGCGTCCGTAACATCGGCGACGAAACCGCCGGGGCGATTGCCGGCTGGGAGAAAACCGTTGACCTCGCCGGTGAATTGAAACGCATCCAGGAATTCGGCTGCCATATTTTGATTCAAAGCGACGAGGATTATCCCGAATCGCTCCGGCAAATCTACGACCCGCCGCTGGTGCTTTACGTCAAGGGGGCGCTGACCGCCAAGGACAAAAACGCGGTGGCGATGGTCGGCTCGCGGATGACGACGCATTACGGCATCGAGACTGCGCGCAAGCTGGCCTATCAACTGGCTTATGTCGGCGTGACGGTCGTGAGCGGCGGCGCGCGCGGGATTGACACGGCGGCGCACCAGGGCGCGCTGGCGGCAAAAGGACGGACGGTTTGCGTGCTCGGCACGGGCATCAACATTGTGTTCCCGCCCGAGAACGCGGAATTGTTCGGGCGCATTGCCGAATCCGGCGCAGTCATCACGCAATTCCCCTTCAACCGCAACGCGGACAAGCAATCCTTCGCCATCCGCAACCGCATCGTGGCCGGCATGACGCTCGGCACGGTGGTGGTGGAGGCGGACCTGCACAGCGGCGCGCTCATCACGTCGAATTTTGCGACGGAATACGGCCGGCAGGTTTTTGCCGTGCCCGGACGGATTGATTCGCCGCGCAGCAAGGGTTGCCACGACTTGATTAAAAAAGGCGCGAAGCTGTGCGAAGACGCGGAGGATGTTTTGAGTGAGTTCGAGTATTTGTTTCCGGGGAGCAACCGTCCGCCGTCGCCGGGCGAAACCGGCGTTCTCCCGGCCCTCACCCTGTCTGAAAACGAAAAACTGGTCTATGACGCGTTGAACAACGAGGAATCGAGCATTGACGAAGTCATCCGGCGCAGCAGTTTGCCGAGTTCGGCGGTTTCGGTGGCGTTGCTGGGTCTGGAAATGAAGCGCGTGGTGAAGCAGTTGCCGGGAAAGTTGTTCGTGCGGAACCAGTGACGCCCGCTCCGAACCAGGCGAATCCGGAGGCACTGCCACCGTAGGCGGCAGCCATCTCTGGCTGCCGTATCGCCCGGACTCCTGCCTGCCGGCCGGCAGGTCCAGCCGGGTGGTCTGATGTGGAAGCGAGGTCATGACGCAGGTTTGGTTTTGTGGCCCGGGCGGCAAGGATGCCGCCGGCTACGGCAGGCAGGCCCGGTGAAGCATTGCTTCACGGGCCAAGGATGCCCGCCACTACAGCAAAACGGCTTGCACCTTTGCGGCCAATGAACTAGAAGTCGGCAAACACGGGACAAAATTATGGCACTCTACACCATCATTGGCGGCGATCAAAAACCGTACAGCTCGGTCACGGCGGACGACATACGCCGGTGGATTGCCGACGGCCGGCTCAATGAACAATCTTTGGCGAAGGAGGAAGATGACACCGAATGGCGTCCGCTCTCCGCATTTCCTGAGTTCGCCGATGCGCTGGCCGCCAGTTCCGCCCCGCCGCCGCCGTTGACTGCGCCTGTGGCGGGTGCGAGTGAAGGACACGACGCGGCCTTGCAACTGGTCAAAGGCCCCGCCATCGGACTTAAAGTGACAGCCATTCTCAATTTGGTTTTGGCCCTGTGGAGTCTGGTAAAATTGATTTTTTTCCGTTCAGATGTGAGCCGGCTTTATTCCGGAATACCACAATTTAACGATCCCCAAGTGCAGCAATTGCTGCATTTGACCTATGGACCGCTGGGCATTATCAACAGTCTTTTTGGGCTGGCGATGTCGGTTTTGGTTTTGATCGGCGCGGCGAAGATGCAGTCTTTGCGAAGTTTTGAATTCGCATTTGCCGCCGCCATTCTGGCAATGATCCCCTGCCTGACACCGTGTTGTGTTCTCGGGCTGCCCTTCGGCATTTGGGCGCTGGTGGTTTTGAACAAGCCGGAAGTGAAGTCGCAATTCAGTTGATGCACAATGACCGTCCGGACCACCCGACCGTTAAGCCGCGCCCGAGCCTGGACGTGCGTTTTGACAAATCTATGTGCCACCCCGGGACTGGGTTCGCTGATGGCGCGGCGGATTTTTGCCGGAATCGGTCAATTGCTGCTCGCCCTGGCGGGTTTTGTTTTGATCGTTGGCTGGATGTTTGAATTGTTCCACCGCGTTTTTCTCCAGCAATTCGGCGAGGCGGTTCCGCCGGATTCATCCGGCTGGATGTGGAAGTGGGGGCTGTTATTATTCGGCGCAAGCTGGTTGTGGTCGCTGGTCACGAGTTTAAGTTTGTTGCGTCAGGCAAAAACGGACGGACAGGTTGAACCAAAATCCATTCCGCCACGGATGGCGGATGTGCCCGGCCAACCGCCAAAACTGTCCTGAAATTTTCGTGACGGCAACTGAAACAAGAAAGGCACGTTATGTATAAAATCATCGGAACGGACGGGCGGCCATACGGCCCGGCAAGCGCGGAGGAAATGCGGCGCTGGATTGCCGAGAACCGCGTCAACGCCCAAACGTCGGTTCAAATGGAAGGTTCCCAGGAATGGAAACCGCTGGGTTCGTTTTCTGAATTTGCCTCCGGATTGAATGTGGTTCCGCCGCCGATCGCGCCGCCTCCGTCCGCCGTTGCATCACGGGCGTCCAACAAAATTCCGGCCGGCATTTGCGGGATTCTGCTTGGCTCACTCGGCATTCATAAATTCATCCTCGGCTACACCGGGGCCGGTTTGATCATGCTGCTGGTGACGATCCTGACCTGCGGCATTGCCGGCGTGGTGACACACATCATCGGCCTCATCGAAGGCATCATTTACCTGTGCAAGTCTGACGAAGAGTTTGTGCGCACTTACGTGGACGGACGCAAGGAATGGTTCTGATTTGCCGCGGGAGTGATACCAACTCCCAGTGTGAATCGGCACGTGGGTAGGGCGCGTCACTTCCGCCGTCGCATGGCTATGGCGGGACAAGCCGTGCGCGCCGCAATTGTTGTGGGACGAGCGGCGGGCAGAGGACTGCCCGCCCTACCGAGGTTTGTTCCGGTTGTCATTGAGCCATGAAAAAAATCAGCGCTCCTGAAATCAAAACCGCGCTCGCCACCGTGCCGGATTGGAAAAAGAAAGGCGCGACGATTGCGCGGACGTATCCGTTCAAAGATTTCCCCGCCGCGATAAAATTTATCAACACAGTTGCCGAACTCGCCGAGCAGGCGTGGCATCATCCAGATATTGACATCCGCTGGAACAAGGTGACGCTCACGCTCACGACGCACGACGCCGGTGGTTTGACGGAAAAGGATTTTGATCTGGCGCGAAAGTTCGACGCGCTGTCACTTCGCTGAATTCAACGAATTGGTTGAAGTGTCACGCGGCGCCGTTGCGGGAATGGTCGGTGGTGGCGTCCCGCTTTGCGGGATGCGCGGCAGGCGTCCAATCCAGATGCCGCTGACGCCATACTCCCATTCCAATTGCGAGCTGCTCGGCAAGCTGCTCCGGCCGCCGCGGATGACGAGGCGGTCTTGCGGGCGCATTTTTTTCAACCACGGTTCGTAGGCTTTGGCGTCGCCGAAATTCCACATGATTTTGTGATACACCTGGAAATCTTCATCGGGCATCAGGGCGGGCTCAAAGCCAAGAATATATCGCCAGTCCGCGTTCGGATTTTTGAAAAATGTCTGATAAAAAACCGTCATGTCCCCGGAATAAAGGATGCCACCTTTTTCCGGCAACCAGCCGTTGAGGTCGGGATTGTCCGGCGTGAGATATTGCTGGGTCAGATTATATGTCCAGCGGCTGTTGTGATCGTTGGTGATGACAAGGAACGCAATGGCCGCAAGACCGCAGGTCAGCGCCAGGCGCTTGAAAGAGTCCGCCGCGAAGCGCGCCTGCAGGAGCAGTTGCATATCGCAAGTGACCAGAACCATCAGCGCCGGCCAGCCCCAGTCTTCCGTGAAACGCACCGCTTTGAAACTGAGCACCCACGCGAGACAGGCGAGCCAGAACACCGGATTGGAGGTCAGTGGGCGTGTCTTCAAGCCGGCCAGTTGACGCAGAATCAACAGGCCACCCAGAAGGATCAGCGCGAGAACATCGCCCGACGATGACTGGAATTCAGTGACCAGCGTGCGCTGTGTGGTATGCATTCCAAAAGCCCGATATGCCATAACGAGAGCCTGGTAAATGGACGCAAACGGATGCCCCGTGAGTGAAGCGCCCAGGAATACTCCCGCCACCCATCCTGCAATCAGCGTCAATCCCCAGCGAAATTGTCCGGCGAGGAAAAACGCCGCCACCGGCAGCATCCAGAGATACCACACTCCATGCATGAACGTGCAAAGGGCAATCAACGGCGCCAGCCACAACACCGTCCACCATTTGGGCGGAGCCGAACCATGAGCCTGCCAGGCAAAAAGAATGGTCAGCAGCACGGCAATGGTCAGTATAAATGGACGGCCGGTTAAAAACCGCAAGGGGACATCCGTTGTAAGCGCCGCCGCCGTCAAGGCAATCAGCCAGGCTTCCGGCCGCTTCAGCCACGGCAACACCGACCAGCTTGCCAACGCGAACAACGCCACGACGGAAAACAGGACCAGCCCTTCGGTGCTGCATTTGCTCCACAGAAAAATTTGTCGCAGCAGAAAATGCCAGCCGAAGTTGTGATCTATCTGGAAAGCGGGCCCCACCACCAGAATGTCCGGCCACGGTTTGCCGCTCACCGCCTTGGCCGCGTGACGCAGCGCGTCGTCGGCCGGCAAATAGCCGTAGCCGATAATTTTCAGCGGAATGGCAAGAACGACCAGAATGACGATGGCCCAAACCGCGAGTGGCACGTAACGCCGGACCGCGTCGAGGGACGATGAGTTGGAATTACCGTTGTCGTCGGTCATATTTGGGCGGCGCAATGTTCAAGATCAAAACACCACCGGCACGCCTTCGTCAAGCATTCGCAATTTTTGCGTGAGGTTTTCCTTCACAGCAATCTCGCGGAGCCAGCGCGGCGGTTCGTCCATTTCCTCGAACGACAACTTGAACGTCCCATAGTGCATCGGCACCAACCAGCGCGCGCGCAAATCCCGGAACGCCTTCACCGCCTCGTCCGGCCCCATGTGAACACGTCGAAACGATTCCGGGTGATATGCGCCAATCGGCAGCAACGCAATTTCCGGCGCGAGCCGCCGGCCAATTTCCTTGAAGCCGTCAAAATAGGCGCTGTCGCCCGCGTGGTAAATTTTGCGGCCTTGATATTCGAGCAGGAAACCGCCGTAACCGCGATGCTGGTCGCGCAGCATTCTCGCGCCCCAATGCCGGCTTGGCGTGAAGGTCACCTTCCAATCGCGTTGGGAAAAGCTTTCCCACCAATCCAGCTCGATGATGCGCGCGAAGCCGAGGTCTTGCGCCAGATCGCCGACGCCGCGCGGCATCACGCCGATTTTCGGCTGCGGCAGCCGGCGCAACGTCGGTTTGTGAAAATGGTCGAAATGCGCGTGCGTGAGCAGCACCAGATCAATCCGCGGCAGGTCCTGGATTTTCAGGCCGGAGCGTTTGATGCGCTTCAAAAGAAACAGCCAGTTCGCAAAATTCGGGTCAATCAAGACGTTCAGGTTCGTGAACTGGATCAAAAACGATGCGTGGCCAATCCACGTGATGGCGACCTGTCCGTGCGAAAGGTTCGGGAAAATTGGGTGGCGTGATCGTCCGATGCGCGGGGTGAGCAGCGCTTTCCAGACGAGTTCACGGAAAAACGTGCGCGGATTGAAATGCTTCGACGGCGTCAAATCCTTGAAAGAGCGCGGTAATCTCCGGCGTGGCGGCGCGGGACGTTGCGAAACCGGTTTCTTCATATGTCTCCTGCAGTTTAACCCCGCGGCGTGCCGAATGAAATGGAAAATCAATCCGTGGCACCCAGGCCCTCGCCCCGCCGGGCGGGGCGAGGGTGGCGCACAGCGCCGGCTGAGGGTTTACATTTAATTTTCTTCGCGCGAAGATCAGGAACCTTATTAAACTCGCCGCGTGAACAAGACGGAAAAACAGCTCGACAAATTTCTGCGGAAGAAACCGAAACTCGACCGGGGCGTTTACCTCGCCAGGACCGCCGTCGTCCTGGGCGACGTGACCATCGGCGCCCATTCGAGCGTTTGGTATGGCGCAGTGCTGCGCGGCGACATCAACCGCATCGTCGTCGGCCACCACACCAACATTCAGGACAACGCCGTGCTGCATCTGGCCGGCGATTTTCCGTGCAGCCTTGGCAACTGGGTCACCGTCGGCCATGGCGCCATTGTCCATGCCTGCAAGGTCGGCGACGAAGTGCTGGTCGGCATGGGCGCAGTGATTCTCGACGGCGCGGTCATCGGCAAACAATCCCTCATCGGCGCGAAGGCGCTGGTAGTTCAGGGAATGAAAATTCCGCCCGGCTCACTCGTCCTTGGCGCCCCGGCGAAAATCGTGCGCAAGCTGACAAAAAAGGAACGCACCGGACTGAAATGGCGGGCGGAACATTACGTTGACAATGCCGCGTATTGCCTGAAACACAAAATCAACAGGGGCAAGCCGCGGCAAAGTTAAAGATCGCTCTTTCGCAAAAACATCCAGGTGCCAGTTCAAGTGCGGGGATTGCTTGAAACCAAATTGTGTTGAAAAGTTTAACCGCTCTTCTACCGTGTTTAAAAAGTCGGTAAACGGAAGTTGAAATGAGCCATCTAAAAATCGAACGTCTTTCCAAAACCTTCGGCGCCATCCGCGCCGTGGATGCAGTCAGCTTCGAGGTGCGTCCGGGTGAAATTTATGGCCTGCTGGGCCCCAATGGCGCGGGCAAGACGACCACCATCTCAATGATCTCCGGCCTGCTCAAGCCCGATGCTGGCGAGGTCTTCGTAGGCGGCAAACCATTCTGGTCCAATCCCCAGCAGGCCAAACGCATCATGGGTGTCGTGCCACAAGAACTGGCGATTTACGAGGAGTTGACGGGGCGCGAAAACCTTGAGTTCTGGGGTCGCATGGCGGGCCTGAGTTCGAGCGAAGCCCGGTCGCGCGCGGTGGAATTGCTCGAAGCGCTTACACTGACGGATCGCGCGAAGGACGCGGTGAAGACTTATTCCGGCGGCATGAAGCGGCGCATCAACCTTGGTTGTGCGCTGCTGCACAAACCGCAACTGCTGCTGCTCGACGAGCCGACGGTGGGCATTGATCCGCAGGCGCGGCTGAACATTCTCGAATTCATCCGCGGCTTGCGCGCGTCCGGCACGGCGATTCTTTACACCACGCATTACCTCGAAGAAGCCGAGACGCTTTGCCAGCGCATCGGCATCATTGACCACGGCCGGTTGCTGGCCGAGGGAACTTTAAGTGAATTGCAGGAACGGTTGGGTGGAGACCGTGTATTCGTGCTCGAAGCCGATTTCAAGGATACCTCGCCGGACAATTGGAACGGATTCCCCCAACGCTTTCGCATCATTCAAAAATCCGAGCGGCAACTCGTCGTCGCGGCGGTGGGAACGCGTGATTCATCCGAGTGCCTGAAAGATTTGCTTAATCTTCCGGTTCGTGTGGAAAACGTCACGCTCAAGCGGCCGAGTCTGAATGATGTTTTTCTGCAACTCACGGGACGCGACCTCCGGGAATAGCCATGTTGCGCGTTCTCCTCGCCAAAGACCTGCGCCGCGCGTGGCGCAACCCGCTACCGTGGCTCATCAATCTCATCGTGCCGCTGGCGATGACGGCGCTCATCGGCCTGGTGTTCGGCGGACATTCCGACAGCGGTGCGCTGGGCCGCATCCGATTCGCCGTGGTGGACGAGGATAAATCGCTGCTATCCGATTTTCTGCGGGGATCGGCGAATCAAAACCAGGGCGGCAAATATCTCGAACCGGTGTTCATGGAGCGCGAGGACGCGTTGCGCGAGATCAACGCCAACAAAATCAGCGCGGTGCTCATCATTCCCACGAACTTCATGCGGAATTATTTCACGGCCCGCGAGCCGGTGAGTCTGGAGTTGATCAAGAATCCGGCGGAGTCCATTCATCCCGCCGTGCTGGAGGAACTGCTTGGCGCGGTCGTGACGGGGTTGAACGCGATTTCGCGCAATTTCCAGTCGGAGTTTCCGGATTGGCAGGCGGTGTTTGAAGGCAAGACGGACTACCACAGGGTTTCCCAATTAATTGACCGCGCGGGCGACAAACTGAAGACGGCCAAAAATTACATCAACCCGCCGCTCGTCAGCTATGAGAAGGAGGCGCCCGCCGATGAATCCAAGGGTGGCGCGGCCAAGGGCGGGGAAACAAAGTCGGATGCAGCGAAGAACAGTTCCACCGACAGCGTGTTCGCCTTTCTGCTGGTGGGGATGTCCGCGATGTTTCTCCTTTTCATCGCCGGCAACGCGATGAGCGATCTCTACCGTGAATTGCGGCAGCGCACCTTCGAGCGATACCAGACGCTGCGGGATTCACTGGTGCCATTCATCGCCAGCAAGGCCGTGTTTGCAGTGGTGATGCTGCTGCTTTGCAGCGCGATAATGATCGGCGGCGGCGGCTTGGTTTTTCGCATTCATTGGCAGCAACCCCTGGCGCTGATGACGCTCACCGTCGGCTACACTTGTTTCGCCGCGGCTTTGTTCGCCGTGTTGGTGGCGCTCATGCCGGATGAACGCCGCGCGGCGGTGCTGAACAACATGGCAGGAATGGCCCTGGGGCTGGTGGGCGGCTGCGCGTTCCCGGCGAATCAACTGCCGGCGTTCCTGCGCGAGCACATCACGCCGTTGATGCCCAGCTATTGGTTTGTGGACACGGCGCGCAATCTCCAATTCGGCGGCGTGAACGTCGCCTGGGGTCTGGTGACGTTGAAACTCGTGTTGCTGAGCGTGGTGCTGCTCGCGCTGGCGGCGGGGTTGTTCCGCCGCCGGTTCAAAATGGGTTTGCGCGCATGAAACGAATCCTCGACATCGGTCACACGGACTTGCGGCTCTTTCTCAAGCACAAGAGCGCGTACGTGTGGTTGTTTGCCATGCCGCTGGCGTTTGTGTATTTCATGGGCTTTGCCAATCACGGTCCCGGCAAACCTTACAATCGCACGCCGCCCGTGCTGGTCGAAAACGCGGACACGAATTTTCTCGGACGCATCTTTCTCGATGAACTGAGTTCGCAGAACATGTGGCTCCTGGACCCGACCAACCGCGAGACCGCCGCGCGCGTCATCCGCATCCCCGCCGATTTCACGGGCCGGATTTTGCAACAGCAGCAGAGCAAGGTGCAGTTTCTCCGGCACGAGGCCTCGGACGAGGCGGACGCGGCGCTCATCGAAGTGCGGCTCGTGCGGGCATTGATAGCCATGAACGGTCATCTGCTCGAAGCCGCCACGGCGACGAACCCGCCTGAAGCGCTGACCGAAGCGAAACTTCGCGCCGTCATGGCCAAGCCGAACCCGGTGAGCCTGAACGCCAAATTTGCGGGTCGAAAACCGGTGCCGTCCGGCTTCAACTTTTCACTTCCCGGAAATCTGGTGATGTATCTGATGATGAACCTGCTGATCTTTGGCGGTGCGACCGTGGCGGCGGAGCGGCGCAACGGCGTGATCAAGCGATTGATGGTCCATCCGGTGACACGCCTGGAACTGGTCATGGGGAAAATTTATGGCCTGATGCTGCTGGGCGTGGTTCAGATCGTTTTCTTTCTGGCGGTGGGCAAATTCCTGTTTCACGTCAACCTCGGCGCGAACCTGCCAGCCATTACGTTGACGCTGCTCGTGTTCGCGTGGGTCGCCGGGTCGCTCGGCGTGCTGGTGGGATCGCTGGTTGCCGAGCATGATCGGGTGGCCGGGATTTGCGTGCTGGCGAGCCTGCTCATGGCGGCGCTGGGCGGCTGCTGGTGGCCGCTGGAAATCGGGCCGCCGGTAATGAAAACCATCGCCCTCTGCCTGCCGACCGGCTGGGCATTGCAGGCGCTGCATCAACTCATCAGCTTTGGCAGCGGCTTCGACGCGGTGCTCAAGCCGATCGGCGTTCTGCTGGCATTCGGCGCCGCTGCCAATCTGCTGGCCGCCCGCTTTTTCCGGAGCTGAAATGGCGGGCGGGAAAATACGCGGACAACGGAGCATATTGCCTGAAGCACGGAATCAATGTGGGCGGGCCGATGATGTAACTTCAACTATGATTTCTTTTGAAAATTCATAACTGTTCTTACAAACGAAAATGTTCTCCTTTCGCGCCAGCAACTGGAACCAACAATCTGTTCAAACCAGCTTATCACGCCAGTATGATCTCCAACCTTTCTCCTGCGTTTACAATTATATCACTTCCATCAAAAGTGATATGACATCGTGCACTGTTTATTGCGAACGTAATCGGCCTTGTTTTACCTCCGAGCACAGCGGTTACGCCATGAGGGACCACACCCTGGATGACAGTTAATTCCAGTATCTTCACCAGTAACTTGCCCGATTTAACTGCAATTTCTATTCTTTGAACTTTTCCTTCCGATTTTTGTGTCAGACTGCCCCAGCCTTCTGATGCACAAAAGAAACATTTGAAATTGTCCGGCTTGTAACATGGTGTAAAACGCAAGGCATGACGCAGGCTGTCATATTGACAACCAGAAAGTGCAAGCAGTAGTGACCACGAAGACATGGCCCGAGCGTAATGGCCACCGCATTCAATTTCACACCAGGGGTTTCGTCCAATGGGCAAACGCGGGATGCCATCATAGCGGTCGCGAGCGCCTTTGACGATGGAAAAACCCTCCTCCAGCAATCCTTCATAAATCATGTGCGCCGCGACTTGATATTCTATCCCCGTCCAGACTTCATCCGAGTAAAGCATCACATTCGCCGGTCGCCCACCCTTCGGCCAGGTGCAGATAATCAGACCTTTATCGTTCGCTCCGGCAAACGCACGAGGGGCGTGTTTCCACCCCGTAAGGTCTGATTTCCAATTGTATTTGAAGATGGAGTGCAGTGCGGAAAGAACGTTATCTTTCGGCAAAATGTAGCCGAGGCCGAGCTGATGCGCCCACCACTGGCCGATGAGTTGATCGGACATGCAGCCGGGGCCAACTTCCCCTTTTCGGTTCAAATAGTCCGGCAAATACTGTTGAAAGTATTCTCCATTCCAACACAGTTCGACCAGCTTCTTTTGGCCACTTTCAAAAATCTCATGAAAACGGTCAGCCGTCACCACATCATCCATGCGGCGTGCCCATTCCTCTCCAGCTCTTAAAGCCGCAAGGTAATAACCGCTGATAAACGTGGTAACGCCATGCAAGGCTTCATCGTACGTATTCCATTGGTCATCCTGCAAAAGGCCTCTGGTTTGGCCGTTGGAAGCCTTTGCATCGCGGGCAATCAAATATTCCACGGCTCGTTTCACGTGCGGCCAATACTCTCTGAAGAATGAATCGTCGGGAGAGTTTAACGCCTCACGATAGGCTTTAAGAATGCAACTGGCGTGACCGTCGGCAAAGGGATGTTCCCCGGTTGGGTGAGACGGTGAAGGCACATCCGTGCGATTGTTGATTCCACCGTCAGGTTTTTGCTGGTGCAGGTAATCAATCCGGCGCATTGCCCTTTCAAGATCAGGAAAAAGGCGGGCCAGCGACTGTTCGTAGCCCCAAACATGCGTGCAGGTGGGATCGCAGCAGCCGTTTGAACCTTCCCAGCCGTAAATATCGCCATTGGCGATTCGGAAAACGACGCCGCTATGCCGGATAATGGCCAGGTTTGCGGTTACACAATCGAGCAGCCAGTAGGGCAAGGTGCTGTCGTAAAAGGTATCGTGGAACAACCCGGTCTTTTTACGCAAGGTGGCATAACTCCCCATCGCCTCACGAATGACATCACGAGCATCGGTCCATCGGGTGGCGTAGTAACAACCAATCCATTTTTTATTTCGATAAAAATAGCTATTCGCATAATGCCAGGCCAGGAAGAAAGGAACTTCAACGGTGCCCCCGGCGGGCACTGAAACTGTCGTGGCCAGCGCCCCGTTCAGGGTTTGACCCGGCAAGGTCGGCGAAGCGGATTTGGCGGATTCGGGTGCGAGGAAGCAACCTTGCTTTGAAAAAGGTTCCCAAGCTTCAGCCCAATCCTCAAAACCAACTAATACCGTTGGATTTTGTCCCAGGGTTGCCAGGGCCAGTGTCCCAAAGCCGGGCGATTCTGGCGACGGCCCCTTGGCTGGCACGTAGTCAGCACCGACCAGCTCGCAGAGCATCGCATAAGCAAGTTGACGGGGCCGGACCATATCGGCGTAAAGCGGATCGAGGATTTGGCCGGCCGCCAAAATCACTTTGCCCTTGCCAATCCGACCGATCAAAAGTGGCAGCCCATTTTTTGCCGCCCGCTGCTCACTTCCCGCCTTGATTGCCTGATTTTCAAAACGAACCCTGCCAGATTCATCAGGCTGGGCGGCTAATTCCTGCACGTTGCTGAAACGAGCGGGCAACAGCTCTTCCAACAACTCCATGACTGCATAATTAGTGGGCTGATCAGAAAAAACGATTTGATCTATGTTAATATGTCCCCATTCTCCTTTTTGATTATCCACAATTTCAATATGCGCCGTCTGGCCAGCAAACTCGCGCACATCCCAACTGGCTGGCTCCAGCCGCTCATTATCTTTGCCGGACGTGGCGCGACATACCCGGTCACTGATAATGAGGCGAATTTGGGTATTGAGGTAATGTCCGCCACCGATGAGAAACCGGATGAAGCGGCGCTCAATAACAAACGATTGGCTCGTGAGTTTGCCCGTCGTGTCATCGCCGTTGACGAAGGAGTTGACCAAGCTCTTGCCAATAAAACCAGAAACCGGCTGTTGATTGGGCAAAGTGCCATGCGCAGGCTCCTGGCCGAACGCTTCACCTTCGATCTTCCAATTTAGATATCCATGCTCAAAATCTTCAAACAGAATATCCGGGCGCAGGGCCGCTTCATTAAGCGGTTTTCCATCCGTGACTGCGGCATACTCCTGCAACAAGGGCATGATGGCGCCCGAGAAGACCAGCGTGCCTCCAGCCCGCACCATCTCCCGCGCGGCACTCAGAAAGGATTCTGAAAGGGTCGTCGCTGCCTCTTCCAACCAGATTATGACGCTGGTCGGATCAGTTAGCTTGCTGGCGGGCAGAACCGGCGGTTTAAGAATTTCGACTTTTAGATTTTCCGGGCGATCAATTGGTGGGGCCGTCAAGTCTTGCAGATTGGCCAGCGTGTAAATGGAAACCGCCCGATCAAGTGTCGCTTTTTCGCCGGCTTCAGCGCGCATCAACAAACCGGCAGCCTGACCTTCACGAAAAAAGTCGTTTATATTGCCGCCAAAATTGGGATGCGAAATGCCATGAATATCAACCTTCGCTTCATAACCCACGGGATTGATCATCAGGGCAGCCAGTGAAACGGTTTGCGGCTGGGAGGTTGGATTCCTTATGCGAAAACGGAAAACCGCCAGCGGCAGGGAAGACAGTTTTGTATTCAACGGTTCCAAAGGGCTGAAGGCCTCGAGTTCAAGCTGGACAGGCAGATCATCGTCCCGAAAGCGCAAAGTCGCGAAGGGATATTCGCCGGTCATTTCGATTTGCTTCACTCGTGGCCAATCGGGGCCGCCAGTGGTTTGAAGGAGTTTTGATGCGTGGCCGGCTTTAACCGCAAAATAAAACGGCACCTGTCCGTCGCGGAGAGTGTTGAAAAGCTGCCAGGTTGTAAGCTGGCCATCCGCTCCAATTTCGAAATTGCCGGTCCCAATGCCTCCCAGATGCATTCGGGCGTCCGTGTGTTGGTTCGAAAGGTAAAGCCGCGGAGATCCCGGTTCAAAGAGCGAACGTTTCCAACGATCCAATTCATTGGAAGAAAGCTCGAACGCACCCCAGGCTGGGCCGGCTAAAAATGTCGCCGCCGCGCCGGTGCCAACCAATCCCAGGAATCGACGCCGAGTAAGACCGTCGTCTTGAGGACCGCATGGGCCGGAACAATTACATTTTCTCATAAGAAAACATTCAAGTGCTTTGTCATTTTTGAAAAAATCTCTTAAATATGGTTTGTGGTAATGATCTAAGCCTCAAGGTCAACCGCGCAACGGAAGCCAATAGTACTGCACCGGTCAAGACCCGGCCACATCAGCAAAAACTTGGCGGCAAAATTGGCTGGGCGCGGGCCCCCATCGGCATACCAACCGGAGCCTCTGGCTTCGAAAAAGGCGCCTCCCCGAATAATGCAGAATCGGGTGTGGCCATCGCTGCGCTGGCTTTCGGTCCACTCCCAAACGTTGCCGCACATGTCATAGCAACCATATGGCGAGCGGCCTTGCGGGAAGGCTTTCACGGGTGTGGTGTCTCCCGTTTCTCCGCCATTGCAGCGACCCGGTTCCAGGCGGTTGCCCCACGGGTATTTACGGCCATCGCTTCCTTGCGCCGCGAATTGCCATTCCTCCTCGGCGGGAAGCCGTTTGCCCGCCCACCGGGCATAAGCCCGGGCGTCGTCCAAGTCCACATAGACAACCGGATGTTGTTCCTTGCCCGCCGGGGGACGTCCGTGCTGCCAGTGCTTCAGAAAGTTTTGCCGGTGCCGCGGCTGGTAACCACTCGCTTGCAGGAAGGAGGCGTAATCCGCGTTGGTGACAAGCGTTTCATCCACCGCGAAACGCGTGAGCACGACAGAACGGCGGATGGTATGAACCCGAAAGGCAAAGGAATCTCCAAGATCCTCGTCTGGCGGAGGTGTGGATTCATAATAGCCGCATTCCCGTATGCGCATGTCGATGCTCAACTCAATGGTGACTGGAGGAATCTCCACCATTCCAGGCGGGGTTCGTAGCTGCAGCGAACGGGTAACCGGGAACGTTTCCATTTTAACCTTCGGCCGATCGGGGTTGAAACATTTTTGCGAGTTCAACTGAGCTTGTTGGGTCAGAAATTTGTCGAAATCCAATCCCAAAGCCGCCCCCGTGCTGGAGAGGAAACAACCAAGGCCACGTGGAGGAATATTCCCGGACAGGATCATGGTTTCCTGGTCGGGATTCACACTGATTTCGATGCCGCGTAACAGGTCGAAGCAACGGTGGTTTGCCATGGAGGGCACTTTGAGCAATATCCCGTTGCAGGCGGTTTCGTTGCGGTTGGCGAGTGTCCACAATCGCAGGCCGTCGCCTTCCCATAACGTGGCAAAGACGCCGGGTGGTTCGGCAGGAACAAGCGGCGTCCAACTTCCGTCGTTGAACAGCTTGGTGAACCGGCGCTGGATGAGAAGCATTCCCTGGAGGATGGACCGATCCCTTTGGCTCCATGGCACCCAGGAACCAAACACATTTTCCCAAATCATCATCCCGCTGCCATTCATCCAGGCCGTGTGCAACTCGCCTGTATGATCCTGGTCCCACCGCCGGATCTGGTGCTGCATATGATGTTGCTCGATCCATTTATGCTTGAGCACGCCGGGGGCATAACTGTCTTGGAACCATTGCGCCCACGAGGCCAGGTGGTCGTGGAGGCTTTCCAGCGGCAAGGCATCCTCGCCCTCCAGAATCACTCCCCGTCGCGCGGCATCAAGCCTTGCGCGGTAATTCGCGCCACCCTTGTTCAAGGTGTCCAGGAAAACCCCATCGGCTTCGACTTCACGCACGATGGCGGCCAGCACTTCCAGGTCCGAATCCTTCTCCCGGCGCGTGCCGACATCCCAAGGATTGTAGTCGAGGAAAACTCTGACCCCGTTTTTGTGGAACTGGCGCACTACGGCACGCACGCCTTTCAGTCCGCCAGGCATGTCGCGGTAAAAATCGAATTGATTCCGCGGGTCCACTCCGATGCGTGGATAGGCGTGCCAAAGCATGACGCTGTCGTAACCTCCGAATTCACGGTCCCCATGGCGAAGGATTGTCTCCACAGTGTAGCGGCTGCCACGCCAGTCGTAAAACGTCTCATCGCACATCATGAGAAAGCAGCAGGCGTAATTGGAAGCGGACCACGCAAACTCCGGGCATCGATACAGAACATCGTTGTATTGAAGTCGTGCCCGGGTTTCTTCGCGCCACCGGGCCAACGCCACCCGGTAGGCTGGCCACTGCGCAGCATCGTTTGGAGCCGGAATGATTCCCCCGGCGGCATCGAGGCTGAACGAGGAAGCGGCTCCAACCGCCAGAATATGCCACTCACCCGCCAGGGGCAGCAGCAAGGTCGCTCCGATTTGAAGGAATCGTCGCCGGCGCATTTTCATTTCCTGATTACCTCATGTTCTCATGGCAAGGTGTGCCGGTTGATAGCCTCCGACGAATTCAATCAAAGGCAATGGTTCCAACCGCCCTCGCTACCAAGCGCAAAGCGCAATTGAAAGCCGTCGGTCTTTCAATGATGGCATGCTGTCCTCACCGGGAGTGCTTGTTTAGATTAATTCCACGTTGCCACAAAGATGAACTTCAAGCCCGAGCGTGGCCAGCGCCACCGCTTTAATCCGCAAAGCGCGATGCGCCTCTTTTTCGTTTGGCGCGTAAACCACCTGGATATGATTCGCTTTGTGCCTGGACATCATCTGATCACGAGTAACCCCGTCGAGAACGGCATGCATGATGGGCCACTGAGGCGTGGTCTCGCGCCAACGGCGTTCAGTTTCCTGTCGGGGCAATTTAACGGCGCGGCCTACGCCGAGGTCACAGTGCAATTTGCCTTCCATGATGAACACCCGACTCCAGACGATAGGGCCGGGCTTGGAAACCCCCTTGATTGTCCCGCCGCCCAAGTGGAAATACATCGGTGGCTGGCGCTCGCTGACGGCATTTTTGTAACCGTCGAGGTGCGCTGGCGGGACGGCACCGGAAATCAAAAACACCCAGACGTATTCGTTCACGCCATTGCTTTTGTAGGGTTGGCCCCAGCGAATGTCGTGCAGCGTGTTTTCGGGGGCAAACCCCAGTTTCCGCCAAAGACGGTAGGTGACAAGTCCATCCAGCCCGGCGCATTCGTCCACCTCGTTGAAATGCGGTACGGCTTCGCCGGCAAAAAGAATTCGTCCGTTTTTTTCGTGCTTAACCGGCGGACGATCCAGGTTGTTTAACAAACCTTCAGCCAGATCGCTCGCGGGCGTAAGGTCTTTCAACCCCTGCTGGTACTGAATGCCAATGGCGGCGCAGCCGAATTCGTCCGCGATGCGGATGGCGGCCACATACATTTTGCACTGTTGAAGAATTTGCCGGTCGGTCAATTCGGTTTCCTCGTCCTGGCCAATATTGAAACGCAGTCCTTTCTGCTTAAGCCAGACATAAACTCCTTGTGCTTCGTCATCTGAAACTCGCTGCATGGCGGCGAAAAGCGAAGATTGGCTGAGACGTTCCTTGAAGACGCCGGTGCGATGGAGTAATTCATCCGGGATAATAGCGTTATACATTCCCATGCAGCCTTCGTCGAAAACACCAATAATGGCCTTTTTCTGTTTGAAATTCCGGCCAAAATTCCGGCCAAATTGCTCATCGGCTTCCGGCAGTTTCAAAAGAGACAAATCCTTTACGTGACTTTGGTCGTGGGTAATGACGCCTTCGGCGAGCCATTGCCGCAGACTGTTTTTGAACAGACGGTCGGAAAAATTTTCACTCCACAGTGTGCTGTATTTGACGCCGGCCTTGGTCAATGAGCCATTGAGATTAAGCATGCCCACCAGTCCCGGCCAAGTACCGCTCCAGTTGGCCATGGTCAGAATTGGTCCACGATGCGTGAGCAAGCCGGACAACACGTGATGGCTGTATTGCCAGACGCTTTCCGCCACAATTAACGGTGCGGTTGGATCAAGGTGGCGGAAGACTTCCATCCCCATTTTTTGTGAATCAATGAACCCGTGCTTCTTGACCTTGTCGTAACAATGAGCCCGCACAACGGTCCAACCCTCAGCCTTGAGAGCTTTGGTGAGAGCAGCCTCCATTTTCGACTGCTCCGGCCAGCATTTTTGATTTGCCGACAGGCGCAGGTCGCCGCTTGTCATCAGGTAAACATGTCTGGGTTTTAGCGTTGTTAACATATTGATCATTTGAGTTGCTGTCTTTTCATGAACTATTTTCTGGCTTGATTGCGAATACCAATCAGCCGCTTCATCACGTCGTAAAGATTCCCGCGCCACTCGCGCGTGCCAAAGGCGTCGTGGAGTTGCTTGTAAAGCGCGTAAAGTTCCTTATAGACCGTGTGCGCTTTCGGATTCGGCTGGTAAAGCTTTGGCTTCAAACCCGTCATCGCCCGCTGTGCCGACGCAAAATCCTTGTAAACGCCCGCTACCACTGCACCAGCGATGGCTGATCCGAGCGCGCACGTCTGTGCCGAACGCGAAACCTTCATCGGCCGGCCGGTCACATCCGCGTAAATTTGCATCGTCAGCGGACTCTTGTCGGCAATGCCGCCGCAGTTGATGATCTGTTCGATTTTCACGTGGTATTCTTCAAACCGGTTGATGATGATTAATGCTCCGAATGCCGTCGCCTCAACGAATGCGCGGTAAATTTCCACCGGCGTCGTGTAAAGCGTCTGGCCGACAAGCAAGCCAGTTAGTCGTTGGTCGACAAGAAGGGTACGATTCCCGTTATTCCAATCGAGCGCGAGCAGACCCGATTCGCCGGGCTGCAACTTCGCTGCTGCCTTGTCCAAATCCGCGTGTGACAGTTTTTTTCTGCCAGGCTGAATGTATTTGACCCACCAGTTGAAAATGTCCCCGACGGCGGACTGCCCGGCTTCGAGTCCGTAAAATCCAGGCAACACGCTGCCATCGACAACGCCGCAAAGTCCGGGAACGCCCACCAATTGTTCCGTGCCCGGCCAGACGGCGATGTCGCACGTGCTCGTGCCGATGATTTTGACAAGCGTGCCCGGGGCAATGCCTGCTCCAATCGCGCCGAGATGTGCGTCCAACGCGCCAATAGCGACAGGAATACCCGCCGGGAGACTCGTTCGCTTCGACCAGTCCGACGTCAGTTCGCCGGCTTTATGATCAATCGCGACTGCTTTGGGTCGCAGACGCGAATGCAATTCACCGAGCTTCGGATCGAGTTGCGACAGGAACTCCGCGTCCGGATAGCCGCCCCAACTGTCGTTATACATTGCCTTGTGACCCGCAGCGCAAACACCGACGGCCAGTTTGGCGGGCGATTCTGTGCCGGTAAGCATCGCGGGAATCCAATCGGCGCATTCCACCCACAAATAAGCCGCATCAAAAACAGCCGGGCTCGTTCGCAAGCAATGGAGGATCTTGCTGAAGAACCACTCGCTCGAATACGTCCCGCCGCATTGGGCGAGGTATTGCGGACGAATTTTGCGGGCCAATTCCGTGATCTCCGCCGCCTCGGCGATGCTGGTGTGATCCTTCCAAAGCCACGCCATTGCGGCGGGATGGTTCGCGAATTTTTTATTGAAGGCAAGCGGCCGACCGTTGGCATCCACCGGCAGCGGCGTGCTGCCGGTCGTGTCCACGCCAAGGCCAACGATTTGTTCCGGTTTGAAGCCGTGAACTTTCTTCTTCGCGTCGGCCAACGCCCTTTTGATCGTGATTTCCGTTCCTTTGATGTAATCGGCGGGATGCTGCCGCGCGAGATTCGGATCGCGGGCGAGAATAACACCTTTTGTGCCAGTGGAATAATTCCAAATGGCGGTGGCGACTTCACGACCGTTGGCGGCATCAACGATCACCGCGCGCACAGAGTTCGTGCCGTAATCAAGACCGAGAGTGTGCTTGCGGTTGTGCATGGTTCTCCCACTAAGACAAATTGCACTGCCGTTAGTGACTGATGGATGAACCGACGGCATGCATCGATTCTGCCCGGCTCAGTTTGGGCCACGTGTAGCCGAAGAGCGCGACCATCGCGAACGCCACTATCGGCACGATGAACGCCCGGGACATGTCGAAGTGATCCGCAATAGCACCCATCAGCTTGGGCAGCAACGCCCCACCCGCGATGGCCATGACGATGTACGCCGCCGCGCCTTTCGCCTTGTTACCCAGACCGAAGATACCGAGGGCGAAGATGGTCGGGAACATGATGGACATGAAGAAGTAACTCACGAAGACGCAGGCCACCGAGATCCAGCCGAGCTTGCAGAAAACCAGCGTACAAGCCACGACGTTCAACACCCCGTAGAGGCCGACCATCTTATGCGCTGCAACTCGTCGCAACAGCCACGACCCCGTCACTCGGCCCAAAAGGAAGCAGGCGAACAAGATCATGACCATCTTCGAAGCGAACTGGTCGGTAACACTCACCACCCCGTCCTGGAAGATCAGTTCCTTCGGATACGCATCGACCAGCAACAGCCGGTTGAGCCGCGGCTCGCTTCGGGTCTTTGCATCCTGGGCCAGCAGTTGTTTCGTGGTATCCTGGAGCTCGACGCCGCTGAACCGTTGTTCATCCCAGACGCTCTGCCCGCGGACGATGGAGTACAGCTCCTTGCCGATGGCGACCCGAGCTGCGTTCTCGCTGACCGAACCGGCCTTGAACTGCTTCAACGTCTCTTTGGTCGACTCCGAAAGCTTGGAGGCCAGGAAGACGGACATCGGATCCGTCGGCTCGCTCAGTTTCTGGGCCAGGGACGGCACGTCTTTGAAGTCTGTCCTGGCGAACGTCGTCCTGACTTCCACCGGCCTGCCGGTCAGCTTGTACACCCATGAGCTTTTGTCCGCATTCAGCCAAGAGTCCGGAAGCGAAGGCGGCTCCGAGATCATGTAATTGATCACAAAGCCGAAGATGCCAGCCTGAGCGGCCATGTAGCAGAACTGGGCCAGCACGGCGCCCGAGAAGTGTTCGTGCGCCCATGCGCTGTGGTGCGTCAGTCGCTTGGTCACGCCGACCAGCCAGATCGCCGCAATCGCAATCACCACGCAACCCGCGGCGAGGATCACAAGAAACAACGCGGTCTCGGCAGTAATGGCAAGACCAGCCGGGTGCGGTAGCTTCGAAACAGGCCCCACAAGGCGCGGCCCCACATCCAAGGAGTTGAGAATCAGCCACAGAATCATGCCAAGGACGCCGATCAACGCGATCACATTGCCCAGCAGCAACGCATATGATAATCCCCGATTCACTTTGCGCTCGGCCGGGGCCTGCCTCTCGCCGCCCGCGTCGTCTTTGCCGTCAATAGCATAGTCATCCTTGGCCCTGATGTCCGGCACCGGGGCGAAGACGAAAACGACGGCCAGTATCAGCACCACCACCGCCACGGTAGCGTAAGGAATCCAGAGCGTCTCGGAGCCGGTGCTGTGACCGGAGGCATCCTCACCATAGAAAAACAACGCACCCATGAATGGCCCCAGCAACCAGCCGACACCGTTGCAGGACTGAGCGATGTTGATGCGCTGGGCCGCAAAACGCGGCGACCCCAATACCGTGGTGTACGGATTGGCCACCGTCTCCAGGAACGCCAGACCGGCGGCCACAACCGACACGCCAAGCAGAAATGCCCAGAACGCCACAATCTTCGTGGCGGGAATGAACCACAAGCCACCCGCGGCTACCAGCAGAAGTCCGGTGAGGATGCCGCCTTTGTAACCCAGGCGCGTCGCCAGCCAACCCGCCGGCAGCGACATGATGAAATAGCCGATCCAGTGCGCGAACTGCACCCAAGCCGATTGGGACAGGCTCAACTTCAATTGGGTCTGAAAGTGCTTGTCCATCACGTCAATCATCCCGTTGCATAGTCCCCACACGAGGAACAACGAACTGACGAGACAGAAGGTGAATAGCACGTTGCGACCGTCTGGAAGGACGAACAGGCTTTGTTTGCTTTCGCTCGCGACCGGCTTTTCAGGAATATTCATTGATTTTATCTGGGCAGGCTGAGATACAATTTCTTCAATTCAGGAAACAATGGAGATGCCCGATAACGGACGGCATCCAAATCCAGGTTAATTCTGTTTTGTGAACGCGCTCTTGATTTCGTCCAGCGACACTCCAAGCGTTGCACGAGCCACCCGATCCAGAGCGGGTTCCGGGCCGCTCAAATGGAAGGTCCGATGAATATGAGTCAGGCTTTTGCCCGGAGCCAGCGCCGCGGCTGGCGAGGAGGATTCCATCTCGAAGAACGGCCCCATCGGCGGCTGTCCAGGCCCGACCGGCCCGTCGTTGTAACTGTTGGCCACGTCGCCTCCGTAAGGGTTCTTCTGCAACTCCCACAAGGAGTTGACATAGTCGGTCACACCTGCGGGCTGGTCGAATTGCACGATGGTCAGGACTTTATTGTCCGCGTCGTAAGCCCCCAGCACACCCTTGCTGCGTTTGGGATTGATGCCGATTTTGCTGCGGAACTTCCCGTCACCGCGAAAATAAATCAAGTTTTCCTCCGCTTTCAATCGCTCCGGCGGGATGACCCCGAAACTGGCATAAGCAGTGATCTTCGAACCCAGCTCGGACTCGGGCCCTGGCTTGATCGGCACGACGATCGTGACGGAGGGCGAAGGGGTGAACATGCCAAGAATCCAGATCGAGAGCAGGCCAGTTTCCTTCTTCCACGCTTCCTCGCCCTTGTTGGTGATCTTGTTGTTGGAAGCATAGGCCACCAGACTGACGTCTTTATCCGCCTTCAAACCGAGATCTTTCCAAGCGGTGCTGGGGGCAATAAGTTGAACCTCACGTTCCACGGCCACTTCAAAACGGGTTCCTGAATAATTGGTCAACCCGAACTTCGTGCCGAACACGGCCTTGGTCGGGGCCCGGCTGACGACGTTGAATGGCAAGGTGTCAAAAATCGCCGGCGTGAACCAGTTGGCGAATTCGAACTTTGCGCCCTTGGCGAAGAAGATTGAGAACTGACCGCCTTCCGGCCCCAGCCAGAAACGATCTTCACCGCCAAACGCATTCATGTGCGGCAATATGTTCCCGGATGCGATCAACTCGCGGTTCACCCAGCCGAAACTGCGACCGTCGTCGCTGCCGGCAGTACTCGTCATTACGCGCCCCTGCCAGGCCGGCACGACGGCGACTTTGGACTCGCCCTTCTTGTCGCTTAGAACAATCACGTCGGTGTGGCTTTTGAGAAACGCCACATCGTCGCCGAAGCTGGCGGCGGACGCGCGCGGAGTTGTTGCTGCGATTGTTGTCATAAGCATCAAAGAAGCTGCAATCAGGTTCTGTTTCATAATGTGTTTTGGTTAGGCAATCAGTTTAATCATTCCGACCCGTCTTTGGAAGACGGCGATGGAAACTTCTTGTCCGGTTCATTCTGATACCAGAAGGCAACCGATGAGATGTCGTCCTTCAACGGCAGATACCGGCCACCAGACTGCCAGCCAAGCGCTTGGATGGTCACTTTCAAGCTTTTTTGGAAGCGCACCGGGTCGGGGATGTGCCAGCGATACAAGCCAAACTTTTGGCCCGCTTCGTATATCTTATCCGAAGGAATGACCTGCGCCAGACCGGTGTAAGGCGTGGAAAAGACCTGATATTTTTTTGTCCCGGGGTTTTCAAAATCATAGGAACCGCAAAAGTAGTCTTCCGTACCCGTGCCACAGATGGTGGGGAACTCTTTGTCGCCGTCCAGGTAAAACTTGATTTCCCCTTCACCCCACCATCCTGGACCGTGCGTTTCCCAGGCCAAGTAAGTGCCGACATATTGTCCCCGGCCTTCGACGCCATCAAGAATCGTATAAAGACCACTTTGCTTGACCGGCGCTTCGTGTCGGAATTGGGCATGGAAATAGGCGGCATCTTCCGGCAGTTCCGACAGTGTGTAATCCACCTGATAGTACAGCACCATGTCTTTGTCGTCGGTATTCTCCAGGGTGATTCTGGCTGACTTGCGGAAGGGCATCGGCCAATAACAATTGAACGCGCTGCCCGGGTTGACACATACCGCCAGCGAACTGATTTGGCAATACTCCCCCCAGCCGCAGGCGAAGAAATCTCCGACCGGGCATTCCACTGATGGCACGGTTGCGCCATCCCAATAAAAGCGCAGAATTGAGTGCCGCCAATTTCCTGTGGGCGTCATCCAGATGTGCTGAATGCTGCCGGGCCCTTGGATCTCGCCCAGCGTGAACGTGCTTTTGGCCTTGATCACCACCGACGGCGAAATCTTCCAGCCCGGTCCCAAATCCCGCGCAGCGTATGAGCCGGTGCCATTTGTGGCCATGCCCGCCTTGCCTTTTTCACCTGTAAAATTCTCAGGGCAGATCGATCGTGACTGAGATTTGGAAGAGCGACAAAGATTCCCCAGAAGGCCACCCGAGACATCATAGACCGGGTCTGCTGCCTTCAACTCCAGTCGGTACAATGCCAGCAGCAAAAGAGCCAGCCCCAACTGCGTTGATGATTTCATAAAGAATCTTTGTTCCGTTTCGGTTCATTCATCAAGTGAAGTGGCCGCCGGTCGCAACCGAAGTCCACTCCGTTCTTTATGCGGCAAATCTGAGCGGGTGTCATTGAGATTTCGCGTTTTTCTATTGAGCTTTTGCGACCGTCGTGTAGGATGAGGCGTCTTTTGGCAAAACGCGCGTGTGATTCATCAGATAATGCACTAAGAGAAGGGTCATTAGGGTGAAGAAACTCAGCGTCCATTCCAAGAGCCTGTTAAGGTTTTTGAAACCTGGCCAATTCGGGGAATGATCCAGGTGTTTCAGCATGTATGGAAGAGTTACAATATAAACTTTTCATTCTATGAGACCTCGCCGGAAGCGAGCCTTTCCAAAGCGCCGACGACGCGTGGCACTGATCATCGAGTCGTCGCGGGCTTATGGCCGGGGACTGTTTTTGGGCATTGCCAAGTTCGTGCGCGAGCACCACGAATGGTCCGTGCAAAGCGAGGAATGGAAGTGGACCGACGCTTTTCCAGTCTGGCTCAGGAACTGGGACGGGGACGGAGTCATTGCCCGGGTGGAAACGCCGGAAATGGCCGCGTTTGTCCGTCGGCTCGGGATGCCGGCGGTGGATGTGCGCGGCTCGGTCAGCGGTTTTGGCTTGCCCCTGATTGATACCGATGACCGGAAGGTGGCGAACCTGGCAGCCGAACATCTCATGTGCCGTGGGTTTCGACACTATGCGTTTTGTGGATTCGTAGGAGCCAATTATTCCGACAAGCGGTCCCATTGGTTCCAAGAACAACTGACACTTTCCGGCTTTTCGTGTCAGATTTTTACTCCGCCGATGCAATTGGCGGAAGGGCAAACAACCGGATACGAAAGGCAAGGTTTGCTCTTCCAAGAAGACCTCGGACGCTGGTTGGTCTCGCTTCCCAAACCAATAGGAATTATGGCGTGCAACGACATTCGCGGCCAGCAGGTCTTAAATCTCTGCCGCAGTCTGGACTTGGCCGTGCCTGAGGAAGTGGCGATCATCGGCGTGGACAATGATGAAATCCTCTGTGAGCTGTCGGACCCACCGCTTAGCAGTGTGGCGCCGGACACACTTCGCATCGGGTATGATGCGGCAGTTTTGCTCGATCGGATGATGGCCGGCGGCAAACCTCCCGCCAAACCGGTCCTCATCCCTCCGCGTGGGATTGTGACCCGGCGCTCCACGGAGGTGCTGGCCTTGGATGATCACCAGTTGGCCGTCGGGTTGCGTTTCATCCGCGATCATGCATTTGATCCCATCACCATCAAAGAGGTGGCGAAGGTGGCGAGCATGTGCCGGCGGGTCTTCGAACGACGTTTCGCGGCGAAGATGGGGCGCTCCCCAAAAGCTGAGGTGTTACGGTTGCGCTTGGAAAAAGCGAAACAATTACTGACAGATACCGACTGGAACCTGTCCCAGATTGCCGAAAAAACGGGTTTCAATTACGGCGAATACCTGCACACTGTGTTCACGCAGAAAACAGGAATCACCCCCGGAGAATTTCGTCGGCACGCCAAAATGACCTCCAGAGGCCGGTTTCACCTTGTGTAAAAGACTCCACAAATCGTTGAGACCGCGGAAATTCATGCGCATCATTTCACGGCGATCGCAGTGGCCCTTCGGATTCTGATGGAGGCAAACAGGCAACTCCAAGCCGCGAATGGGTCTGACGCCGTTCGAACTTTCAAGGATGCGCTTCCTCAGCGTTCTCGTATCGGATCCTGACAGCACCCGAATGCTCGTGTTTAACACGAACCGCAAAACCACCGCGGGCAAGTGCTTCCACAGTGTATCCTTGGGTGCATTCATTGAGGCTGTTTACACGAGGCAGAAATTCCGCTCCCGCGCGAACCGCCGTTGGCGCATCCCGCAATCTGAGCACTTCGCGCGAGGCCTTGTCGAACGTCAGATAATCAAGCTTGTGGTCCCCATAATGAATGGCGCGCACCACGGAAGTTGAGCCCAATAAGTGCGACTCTTTCGGCGGAGCCCATTCCGGCACCGAGGCCAGGCCCCGCTGAAAGTGGCGCAGGTAATCTCCGTAGCCGTCGGAAAACCAATAGCCGGTGGGCTCATCAATGCTCGCCCGGACCAGCCCGTCTTCGCGCGAGGCATAAGTTGCCCAATTAAAAGAACGAAAGGCGCGTTCTTTGGAATCACGGTCGCCAGTCACTTCGTACCATAGGGCACGCACGGAAGCGTAGCGCGCGGTGTGACTGGACATTTTGTCCTTATCATTCAACTGCTCGGAAAGCACTTCTGCACCCCACTGTAAGCCCTTTTCATGGAGCCCCGCCATGGTTATCGAGTCGGATGCGAAGTAGTGGGTCACCCAATCCAGAATACGCTTCGCGTGAACGAGGGCATCCGGATCCATCTCCGGGTGCTGGAGCAAGTAACGGGCGGTCTCCAGCGCTGAATATTGGTTCCGGTTGGTGCGATAATCGGCGTAGATCAGCACGTCTTCGAAATACTGCGTCCAGACCTGGTTCTGGACGGGGTAAGTCATGAGCCAACGCCACGCCAGGTCTCTCGCTCGCGCGTAGGATTTTTGGCGGCCCTGCTTGAGCCGGAGAAGTTCGTCAAACAGGCGTATGGGGCCGATGGTGTTGGCAGTGTATTCCTCGCGTATTCGAGTCCCGGTCCTGGCATCGACGCGAAATGGCCAGGGAGAATGGCTTTGGTCTCCGGGGCGCACGTGCGCCGCCAGCGCATCGGCACAATGGAGAGCGGCTTGGAGATACTTTTTCTCCAGCGTATACTCGTAGAACTGGAGATAGGCGTATCCAAGTTCACCGACCTTGTCCGGTTCCAGGTATCCCACGCCGTCTCCGCGGCCGCAAGGCGTGTGGTGTTCCTGATCGCAGTAAATGGTGTCGGTGCCGCCCTTGTAAACCGGATTGCCCGCATCCGAACTGGAATACGGAACCAAAGCCCAGGAATCGTTGGCGTCCGTGGTTCCAAACGTGATCATGTGGTCCAACATCTCTCGCACCCGGTCCATGACGGTTTGATCTCCATTATAGGCATGATAGAGTAACGCTGAGTCGGTAAGCATGGCGAATAATCCGGCAGGATTGTGAGCCCAGGGGCGTCCCGAGAACAGCGGTTGAGCCGGATCATTCAGTCCGTTGAATTCCGGGTAGGTAAAATAGGTTCGGTAACCATCCGGCTGCACTGGGATGCTCTTAAACATCTCCCAGTCATTTCGGATGATCCAGTCGTACGGAGCTTCGGAATTAACCCAACTAAGAAGCTCGCCTTCCTTATCGAGTCGCACCTGGTGCCAGAAAAGTTGGTCGGCGTGCAGGACATTCGTGTTCAAGAACCATGCGACGCTCAACAGGGCAGCAAATCGGCGCGCGACAGTTGGCCGGCTGACCGTGCGGCGGAGAGGCGATGTCCAAGGAACAAACCACATTTTCATAAATCCAAGCGCTTATGATGCCAAATCCTGAAGGAGATGGTTCCAGATCATTTGTGCTTTTGTAACGTTCGCAAATCAACATTCGCCGGCCGGCTGTAAACTGGAACGCGCACCACCAGCGCATCGAAGCCCAGATAATACCCCGCCGATTTAGGGGATTTGCCGGCGCATTCAAAGCGCAAGGTATGGGTTCCTGCTGTCAGTTTTTGCGCACCCAGTTTTTCCGCGGTCGGGACGATTTCCGGATCGTAAAGGTCAAGCCGGGCGATTTGCCGGCCGTCGAGCAACACGCGATAAATCCCGTAGTCGTAAGAGTGCACCAGCTTGGCCGTCAGTTCGGCCATCTGGTTGGTCTGGCTCTCGAACGACACTTCCACCCATCCTTTGTCGTTGAGCGGGTGGAACCACAGTTGTTTGCCATCGGTTACCCCATCCAGGGACTGCACTTCAATCGGGTCGTCGGAATGCTTCGCCGTGGCCACGGTGGTGTGGCCTTTAAGCAGGATCCATTCGTGGAACGGCAATCGCTCCGGCCCGGGCGGCAAGGCCGGCCAGGGTTTGTGCGGCTCGATTTGATACCAGAACGCCACGCTGGAGAACAAATCGTCGCGTTCAATGAAACCGGTGGACGTTCCATCGGGAAAATCCTGGCCGCCCTTGTGCTGGATTTCCACGCGCAACGACTTCTTGAACGTGATCGGATCGGGAATATGCCAGCGGTAGGCGCTGCCGCGGTTGCCGGGGTCATAGCCTTCCCACAGCGGGGTGCCATAAAACGGGCCGGACTGCTCGCGGAAACCCCAGCCGTCGCAAAAATAATCCTCCGTCCCGGTTCCGCGCAGGCTGGGCTCCTGCTCGCCGTCGATGTAAAAGAAATCATTTCCTTCGCCAAACCAGCCCGGCGACGTCAGATAAACACTCAACACGGTGCCCACGTATTGCCCGCGACCGGTAATGTCTGCGATCAGATAATTCTGGCCCATCACGCACGGAAACTCCTGCCGGTACATCGCGTGGAAATAGGCGCTGTCCTCCGGCAATGACGGCAGTTTCTGCCAGTCGATGTAATAGTAAAACGCCTCGCAGGGGCTCTTGCCTTCGTTGGTAACGACGATGCGAGCTGATTTCCGAAACGGCATCGGCCAATAACAATTGCGGCCGCGGCCCTCGGAACTGACGCGGACGGGCAATGAAGTAAATGGCTTGTCAACGCCCATGCCCATGCCAAAGAAATCGCCAATCGGACATTCGACGCTGGCGTTGGTTTCGCCGTCCCAATAAATGCGCAGCGTGAGCAGCCGGGAATAATTCGGCTCCGGGTCCGCAATCGTGCACCAGAAGTGGACGATTTCGCCGGGACCGGTGAGTTCCGCCAGCGTCAGACTGCCGCCCGGTTTGATCCGCCGGCAGTCCCCGTTGCCATGGCGCCAGTCAGGATCGGTGGACGATGCCCGCCGGGTCTCGAAGTTTTTAAGTTTCTCCAGGCCCGACAACGGATTGCCCGGATCCAATTGCGCCAGGAGAGTACTGCAACCCAGCGTGAGGATAAGGACTGCCGAATGGATTTGGTTCATGTGATTGATCGTTGTTTGTTCAAAAAAGTTAAATGGTTAGTGATTGGATCTCTGCAACGGGTCCCAATATCGGGAATTAACGAGCGCTTTAACGGTTGCTCCGGCTGGATCCACCGGAGGATTGATATTGGCATCCTTGCGCGGTTCGGCATGTCCATCGGTGAACGCACAGTTTCCAACGCCCGAGTGCCGATACGTCTCGACACCTTGCAGACTGCCCATGGAGGAATAAGGCCACCAGCAGTCTGAACTCCAGCAAGCCGTGGAATTGGTATCGGCGGATGCCGGCATGCTGTCGCCAATCATGAAGGTATCCGTCGGATGGAGAATGGAACTTCGTTTAAAATCAGGCGAGGTGTCAAAATGCACTCCTCCCACTAACAGGGTGGTGGCCAAAAAAGGATGCAGTCCCAGAAAATAATTATTGTAGCCATACCCGACGAAATGAGGATCAAAATTCCAGGACCATTTCACGCCAGCGTCAATCCGCTGTCCTTTGATGGCAGGACACTGAAAGAGATTGCTTTGCGATGGGTTGTTCGCCATGGCGAGCAGTGTGGTGCCCCACCAGTTGGTCATGGATATATACACATTGTTGTTATCAATGTTTTGGTTTCGGTGAGCGGGAAAAATGTCGTTGTAATCGTCAGTATAAAGCTGCATGAAAACTGAGATTTGTCTGAGGTTGTTGAGACAGGAGATTCGGTTGCCCTGGTTCTTGGCCCGGGAGAGCACGGGCAGCAGCAACGCGGCCAGGATGGCGATGATGGCAATGACCACCAGCAACTCAATCAGCGTGAAGGCCGATTTAGCCCGCGAAGGATTAATGCCGATCTTGGTTTTTGTAATCATTGATTTCCTGTTCAACGTCAAGGCTTGCCCTCGTCGGGATTCTCTGCGGGGATGACCTCCACCGCCTGAATCATTGCCTCGTGGCCCGGGATGGATTTGAACCGCAGTTCAATGATGCCGTTTTGGGGCTGGATGTTTTGAAATTCGCGGGTATATGCATGGAACGTTCCCACTTCCTTTCGCACGTTCAGATTTTCAATCATGGTTTGGCCGTTGATGAGCACCGTGGTGGGACGGGAAACCGATTCCCATTTGTCTCCTTCACGCTCGATCCACGGCGTTTCGGGCGTGTCAGCCCAGTGCAAACGTACTTGGTAATGGCCGGGCGCCACGGTGAGGTTCACCCAAAACTCCGGCGCATGAACGCCGTATCGGGAAATCTCTTCATCGTCGGTTCCGCCAATATACATGCTCCGGCGACTATGCCACCAGCACCGCGCGACCGTATCCATATCCGCTCCGACGCGGGCGACAAACTCGGTGCCCGGCCGCCAGGCGTTCCCCTTCGAGTCAATGTAGTCCTCCCGCCCGGTGTAACCAAAGATCAGCCGTTGCGCGCCTTTTGGTCCGCTGCCGGAACCGAAGCCCGCGTCTCCGGTCGCAGCGGAGTATTGGGCGGACTCGATTCCAATCTGAGCGCCGCGCGCCAGAGGATTTTTCTCACCGCGCACGACGATTTTCAATTCATGCCGGCCATTGGTCAGACCATTCTTGAGAAAAATCGGTTGTTCATGCCGTATCGTGGGATTCCAACACTCAACCAACGTTGGTTGCTTCACACCGTCCACGAAGGCATCAGCCCAACCCCCATCAGGACCAACGACGCCCAGCAGTCGCACTTGATTGCCGGAGAATTGGAAGGTCATTGTCACGCCCGGTTGATCCGCAGATCGGAATGAACCGTCTGGCGCGGCGCTGTCTTTTATCGTAGCCCATGTTCCAGTGAACGCGAACGAGGTCTTGTCAGCAATTTGTTGTGGATCGTCTCCGACCACTTGAATGTTTCGGCAGCCATCGTGACGCACGGTGACGATCCAATCGCCGTTTGACAACGGAGCGAGCGAGTAGCCGTTGGCGTCCAGCGTGGAGCATTCTTTGAGTTGGTGGCCATCGGCCCGAATAGACGTGGGACGAAAAGCCAATCGCATGACTTCCTGCACGCCCGGCGGCGAATCGAAGGTGGTGTAAGTGATTTTGCCTTTTTCATAGAGAATTTCCTGCACGACGGAAGAGGAACGGACAATGTGATTTTCGCGGTTTGGAGCGAATTTTTCCGGAAGCCACGCCATGGCCTCCAGAACCTGACACAATGGCCACGGATGAGCCAGATTCGACCATTCGGCGGTCGCAACCTGGTCGCCAAACAAGCCGTCCTTGACGACACCGTTGGGAAGGCTGTCGTAAGTCGCCATGAGCATCATGCGTCGGCCAATTTCGGAAGCCCATTCGCTGTGGGCCAGCACGCCGTAGCGAATCAGCGTGGGGCCAGCAGTGTATTGATTGTAAGACAGAGAAGTGCCGCAGCAAACGGAAGATTCGGGAAACGCCCAGGCGCCGCCATACACGTCACCATAGGAATCCGGGGCGACGCAATTGCGATTCCAAACCAGTGAAAGCATGTTCCGCAAATCATTCTGCCAGTTGGGATAAGCTTTGGGATATTTCATGAAATGGTCGGCGCACATTGAGACCATGCCGCACATCATGGGATTGTCCCAATCCCAATACGTCCGCCCCCACGTGTCATCAACCCACCAGGCGGGCAGCATCTGCTCGTTCAGATAATGCCTCCCAGCGTCCCTGGCCTTGAGAATTGCGTCATCTTGTCCCAGATAGCCAATCTGAATCAGGTCGTCGAGAAAATCAACTATGATGGATGTGGTGCCGGTGAGCACGTCGGACCATCCGACGACGGACGGGTCCACGTAACGATTCCACGGGGAAATGTCTGGATGAGTGAACTGGCACTTGGCGGCGAACACGTCGCCCCAATGTTTTGCCATTTGAAGGTAGCGCGGATTTCCGGTGAGCTTATAGGCGCGAAGCACCTCAATGCCCACAATGGCACAGAGGTCGAGTTGATTGCGGCCTGCCGGGTTGCATTTGCCATAGGCTTTTCCTCGTGTCGGCGTGCTGATGGGAAACAGGGGCCAGCCGGCCTTTTCATCGGTCAACCCGTAATCCAAAATATAATCCACCGCCCGGGGAATATAGACGAACGCGATCGGATCGCCGCTATATTGGTAGTAAGCGGTGAGTCCTTTTATGGTGCTCCAGGTGCGTTGCGCCAAATCTCCGCACATCCAATCGGTCGTCGGGGGAATCAGGATTGTGCCGTCGGGTTTGATGCTCCAATGGGAATTGTAAATGAAGTCCGGCGCGGCCATGACCGCCTTAGGTTTGTCCACCCACGGATAGCGCTTATAAACGTTCACGGCCGTGTTCAGGCGCTCATCCAACTGCCCGTTCAATCCATGATACCAGGGAGCGATCACGCCATAAGCATCCACTTCCGCGGGATGGGCGTAATAGGATGGAAGATTCGTGGCAGCCGGGGTGTTGAAGCAAACCGCGACCGCCACGAGCAACCACCAAACCGGCATCAAGAATGGGAATCGGGAATTCCCGGGCAAACACGGGCTGCCCGCGCCTGCTCTCGAGTCGGGATGTTTTATCATTCAATCAATCCAGATTACTCTCGCCCGTTTGGAGCTCTCACGGCCCGATCAAGCGGAAGAACTGCGTCCCGGCGCCGACCGGCAAGGTCACCGTCAGCGTGCTGCCGTTTTGCACCGGTGAATTGGTAACGCCAGCCCAGGAAGCCGGAGCCAGTTTTGCCGTCGATTGAAGTTGGAACGTGGACTGAACTGCCGGCCAACTGAGAATAACGTTCCCCGAACTGCGGCTGATTGACAACTGAGGCTGCAGGACGAAAGCGCTGAAGTCGCCGGCCATGACTGTCTGAATCTGGGTTTGGGACAGCGCCACATTGAAAATGGCCACATCATCCAGGAGGCCGTTCCAAGTGCGATCACCGGTTTGCGCCAGTTCGGAGCCGATGGTGATTGCGCCCTGGTCAGGCGAGCCGTATTCGACGGAGGAAGTCACTGGCACGGATGCCATGCCGCCGTTGGCGCCCTGGTTGCCGTCTCGGTAGAGGGTGATGGTTCCAACGCCATCATAAACCACCGCCCAATGCTCCCATTGATCCAGCAGCGGGGACACGGAATTGCCAGTGCCCCATCCGATTTCCCACAAGCCGCTTTGCCGGTCCCAAGTGTAGAACTCGCCGTCGCCAGACGCCCCGGACTCCAGTTGCAGTTCCGTGCCGTTGTCGATCACCAAAATCCGGCCGTAAGTGGCGGCAAAATTGCCGGTGCCATCGGAACTCTCGTAAGCCCAAGCCGTGATTGTCCAAGGATTAGTGGCTGTCTGACCGATCACCAGCGAAGCGCTTCCCGGAACGCTGACATAGGCGTGATTGGCGCCATCGTTCGTAAACGACAAAGCGTCGCCAAAACCGGGCGCCCCGGGCACCCAACCCGGTACGTTGCCGTTTTCGCCCATCAATGTCCCATTATTCCCGAGGCCGGATGAATCATGGACGGTGGTTCCGCTGCCTTCGTTGAACCGCCACAGCGCCACCAGATTTCCCACCGAAACCACAGCCGGCTGGCTGGTGACGGAACCCAAGGCATTGCTGACCACGACCCAATAAGTCCCCGCCTTGCTGGACGGGACATTGTTGAGTGTCAGCGTGGCATTGGTGCCGCCTGCCCCCAGGCTGGTTCCGTTGACAAACCACTGGTAGATCAACGGGGTTGCCCCGTCGGCGCCGACGCTCAACGTGGCGGCGGAACCCGGCGCCACCAGCGCGCCTTGCGGCTGGCTGACAATGCCCGGAGGTCCGCCCATAAATCCCGAAAAATCGCCCGACATGACAGTCTGAATCTGCGCCGGAGTTAGCGCGCCCGCGAACATCGCCACGTCATCCAACATGCCGTTCCAATTGCACGTGGCCGACTGGTCAAGTTCGGAGCCAATCGTGATTGCGCCTTGATAACCAACAAACCCCAGCGACGCCGTGATCAGTTGCGCCGCAACACCACCGGAGGGGGCCTCGTCGCCATTGAGATAAACGGTAAGATTGGTTCCATCATAAGTAACCGCCCAATGTTCCCATTGGTCCAGCAGCGGCGTCACCGGAGAGCCAATGCCCCAGCCAATATTCCACGCCGTGTTGTCGCCGTCTTCATTATATGTATAAAGTTCGCCGTCGCCGGAAGCTCCAGACTCCAATTGAAAAGCGAATCCGTCGTCGATGACCATGATCCGCCCATAGTCGGCGACGAAATCATAGGTGCCATCGGAACTCTCGTAAGCCCACGCTGTGATGGACCACGGATTGGTAGCGGTCTGGCCAATTTGCAGCGAAGGGCTGGCAGGAATGGAAACATAAGTGTGGTTCACCCCGTCATTATTGAAGGCCAGGGCGTTGCCGAAGCCGGTTTGCCCGGCAGTCCACGTCGGCAGATTCCCATTGTCGCCTTGCAACGTTCCGTTGTTCCCAAGGCCGGACGAATCGGAGACATTCGTTCCGCTCCCCTCGTCAAACCGCCACAGACCCACGAGGCTTGGGTTGATCGACAGAGTTGCTGGCTGGCTGGTGACGGCGCCCAGCAAATTGCTGACCACCACCCAATAAGTACCCGCCTGACTTGACCCGACATTATTCAACGTCAGCGTCGCACTGGATCCGTTCGCCCCAAGGCTGGTTCCATTAAAATACCACTGGTAGTGCAACGTTTGGGCGCCGTACGCGCCGACGCTGAACGTGGCCGTTGACCCGGGTGCCAGCACCAAGCTTTGAGGCTGGCTGACAATGCCCGCAGGCCCTCCAATAAACGCCGAAAAGTTGCCCGCCATGACAGTCTGGATCTGCGCCTGGCTCAGCGCGCCGGCAAACATTGCCACATCGTCCAGCATGCCGTTCCAATTGCGAGTAGCCGGTTGATCGAGTTCGGAGCCGATCAGGACCGATCCCTGATACCCGATATACGACAAGGCCGCAGTGACCGCCTGAGAAGCCACCCCACCATTGGCTTCACCGCCATTCAGGTAAAATGTGAGATTGGTTCCGTCATAGACGACCGCCACATGCTCCCATTGGTCCAGCAGCGGTGATACAGAGGAGTCCATGCCCCAGGGAATTTGCCAGGCCCCGGTGGTCCGGGCCCAACTGTAGAATTCATCATCGCCCGACGTCCCGGACTCCAGTTGCTGGGCCGTGCCATCGTCAATCACCATGATCCGTCCATAGGTGGCGATAAAATCGCCCGTGCCGCCGGAACTCTCGTACGCCCAAGCCGTGATCGTCCACGCGTTGGTGGGAGTCTGGCCGATCATCAGTGAAGGACTGGCTGGAATGGAGACGTAAGTGTGATTGACCCCGTCGTTGGTGAACTGCAAGGCGTTACCGAAGCCTGGGTGGCCATTGGTCCAGGTCGGAAGTTGCCCGGAGTCACCTCCCAGCACGCCGTTGTTCCCAAGGCCGGACGAATCAGAGACATTTGTTCCGCTGCCTTCGTCAAACCGCCATAAACCAACAACCGGAGGTGCCGCCGGGGCTGCTTGCTCATACAGGACTGTGGCGCAAGCCACCAGGATCGTCGTCAACAATGGAGTGAAGGCTGTTTTCATAGAATTAATTGGTTTAGATGTAATAATATCCTACCAACCCAAGACCACTTTGTCATTGAGAGTTCACGTTTTTTTATTAAGATTTTGCGACGAGCGCCAAAGCAAGCCTCCACCTTCGCAAAAACCCCTTCATTTCTAAACAGAATCGCAATATGCGAGTGCAATATACCCCGGTCTTAACTGTGCATTACAGTGATACCATTAAGTTTTCTGTCGTGGATATCCGCCCAGAGCAATTTCACTTCTCACAACCCGGATCACGGACCCGCCAGCGACGGGGCGACTGGATTGATGACCGCAACGCGGACATTCAAAAATGCGCGCGCCCCGTGATTCGCGCGTTTACATTATTTTCCAGTTCGGGACTTTATTTTCTTGCCACAATCCCCGGCAAACCGCCGCCCATGCGGGCCATCATTTTCTGGAACTTGCCCATCTTCTTCATCATCTGCTGCATTTGCCCGAACTTGTTCAGCATCGTGTTCAACTCCGTCACGCTCACGCCGCTGCCTTTGGCGATGCGTATGCGGCGCTTGGCGTTGAGGATCTGCGGGCTGCGCCGTTCCTGCGGCGTCATGCCGCAAATCATCGCCTCCATGTGCTTGAATTCCTTCTCCTGCTTCGACAGGTCGCCCTGCTGTTTCAACATCTCCGCGCCGCCGGGCAACATGCCAACGATGGATTCCAGCGAACCGAGTTTTTTCATCTGGCGCAATTGCTCCAGAAAATCTTCGAGCGTGAACTGGCCTTTGCGCATCTTTTCTTCCATGCGCTTCGCCTCGTCCAGGTCCACAGCTTCCGCGGCTTTCTCGACGAGGCTGATGACATCGCCCATGCCGAGAATCCGCGAGGCCATGCGCTCGGGATGAAACGGCTCGAACTCGTCGAGTTTTTCACCCACGCCGCCGAACTTGATGGGCTTGCCGGTAACGGCCTTCAAACTCAACGCCGCGCCGCCGCGCGCGTCGCCGTCGAGCTTCGTCAAAATGGAACCGGTGATTTGCAGCGCCTGGTCGAAGTGCGTGGCGACATTGACGGCTTCCTGGCCGGTGGCGGCATCGAGCACGAGCAAAATCTCCTGCGGCTTCACGAGGTCGCGCAACCGGACGAGTTCCTGCACGAGCGGCTCGTCCATTTGCAATCGCCCGGCAGTGTCGAAAATCAAAACGTTACGGCTATTGGCTTTGGCGAAATCCAGGGCTTCGCGGGCAATTTTCAAAACATCCGTTTCACCGCGTTTAACGAAGACGGGAATTTCAATCTGCTTGCCGAGCGTTTCCAATTGATCCATCGCCGCCGGGCGGTTTGCGTCCGCGGCCACGAGCAACGGCTGGCGTCCCTGTTTTTGGAGCAGCCGCGCCAGTTTGCCGCTCGACGTCGTTTTGCCCGAACCGTGCAAACCGACCATCAGGATGCAACTGGGGCTGCCGCTGAGATTCAGCCCGGCGTTGGTCGAGCCGAGCAGGTCCACGAGTTCGTCGTGGATGATTTTGATGATCTGCTGGCCGGGCTGGACGCTTTGGATGACTTCCGCGCCAATGGCCTTGGTTTTGACGCGCTCGATGAAATCGCGCGCGACCTTGAAATTCACGTCGGCCTCCAGCAACGCCATGCGGACCTCGCGCAGGGAATCGGTGACGTTGGACTCGGAAATTTTTCCAAGCCCGCGCAAATTTCTGAAGGCGTTCTGGAGCTTGCCGCTTAACGAATCGAACATCGGGTTAAGCTATCGCAGAAGCATGCGGATTGACAAGGCTGTGACAGTTTGGCTTAATCCGTGTCCCTTACGTGGTAGGTTACCCAAGTGGCCAACGGGGGCAGACTGTAAATCTGCTGGCTATGCCTTCGATGGTTCGAATCCATCACCTACCACCAGCCTTTTTTTACAGGAGGAAAAGCGGATTTTATCCAATAATTGCAATTGTTTTATCCATGTCTCTGTTTTTGGTTCTGTGCGTTTTGGGGCTTTTGCCGTCTCTTGCGTTCCCGTCCAAAACGGTGCGCATAAGTATAGCAAAAGGATAGCAACCGTGGACGACTCGCTCCCACTCCTCCAAAAGCTCCTCCCGTTGGAGCAAAAACACCAGCTCACCGTGCGCCGGGGCGATCAGGCTGCCGCGCTCAAACAAGTCTCTCCCGCTGTGCAGCCCGCACCCGACAACAAACTCGATTTCTTATGATCAATCGCTGCCCAGGAACCGCTTACAGAATAGCCGTCCGCCACACCACGTGCTCGCGATTTATCGGAGTTTACGTGGTTTACGCGGCACAACCGCGTGGCGTAGCTTTACGCGGCTCTGCTAAATCCTTGCGTATAGCCGTGCCCGGCATACGATGTTCACCACGTGAGGCAAAGCCTTTTACGTGGCTTGCCAATCCACATGGCTTATGGGAAACAGTCAGAAATGCCGACCAAATGTCCCTAAATTTGGTCATTAAACCATGTCCACACGCTTCTTCACCAACCTCGACGAACACACACTGTTCAAGAAGTTTCAGGGTGTGTTCGAGAGCAACACCGACATCGAACGGTTCGATGCGCTCGTTGGCTATCTGCGCTCATCGGGATATTTCGCGCTCCGGCCGTATCTGGAAAAGGTTCCTCACATTCGCATCCTCGTTGGCATCAACGTGGATGCCATCATGGCCGATTACCACCGGCGCGGTTTGCTTTTCTTGGCCGACCCGACCAAGGCCCTCGACGAGTTCCGCAACTGGCTGCGTAACGACATTCAAAGCGCGGAATACAAGCGCGACGTTGAGACGGGCGTCCTGCAGTTCGTTGACGACGTGATTTCCAAGAAAATCGAATTGCGGGCGCATCCGACCAAACGCCTTCACGCGAAGCTTTACATTTTTCGCCCGAAAGGATTCAACGAACACAAACCGGGTGCAGTCATCACCGGTTCGTCCAACCTCACCGCCGCCGGCATCGGCGTCGAGGATCAGGTCAGCAATTACGAGTTCAACGTCCTGTTGCATGATTTCGACGACGTGCAATTCGCAACGGCTGAATTTGACCACCTTTGGAAAGAATCCGTCGAAATCCTGCCCAAGTTCCTCAAGGAAGTCCGTGACAGCACCTATCTTGCGTCAACTGTCACGCCCTACGAACTTTATTATAAACTCCTCCTCGAATACTTCGGCCAAAGCATCGAATACGACCCAAACGCCATCACCGACCTGCCCGAAGGCTACAAACGCTTGAGTTACCAGGTGGACGCAGTGACCAGCGGCTTCCGCCTGCTCGAAAAGCACGGCGGTTTTTTCCTTGCCGACGTGGTCGGCTTGGGCAAAACGATGATCGCCACACTCATCGCCAAGAAATTCTTTTTTTACAACGGTTTCCCCGAACATCGTTCGCATACCCTCATCGTTGTGCCGCCTGCCATTGAAGACAGTTGGCGCGAGACCGCCAAAGACCAGTTCCGCCTCGATAATTGCGACATCATCACCAACGGCAGCTTGCACAAGGTCAAACACGCGGAAAAATACGATCTCGTCATCGTGGACGAGGCGCACAAGTTCCGGAATGACACCGCCGAAGCCTTCGATGAATTGCAACGAATCTGCAAATCGCCCACACGGCGATTTTTGCCGGACGGCTCGCGAGCGTCGAAGCGCGTTATCTTGGTGAGCGCTACCCCTCTGAACAACCGCCCCGACGACATCCGCAATTTGATTTCGCTTTTCCAGGACTTGAAAGACTCCACGTTGAGTGTCGCGAACCTGCAACACTTCTTCGCGCGTTGTCAGAAGGAATATCAGGAAGCGCATAAGCTTCCTGACGCCGAAGAAGCCCGGCAGCGCGTCAAAACGATCTACGAACGCATCCGCACCAAAATCATTTCCGAGGTCACCGTGCGCCGCACGCGCAACGACCTCATGGAACACGACGACTACAAAAAGGATTTGGAGCAGCAAGCCGTCGTCTTTCCTAAGATCGAACCGCCGCGCAAAATTCTCTACAAGCTCCCGAAACCCCTCGAAGACCTTTACGACCGCACGATGCTGTTGCTCTCTCGCCCCGACGACAAGGGACTGACCTACAATCGGTATCGCGCCATCGGTTTCTTGAAAGCGGATAAAAAGAGGAAATACCAGAATGCCGACCGCATCTCCGCGCAACTCGCAACCATCATGCGGACGTTGCTGGTGAAGCGCCTCGACAGCAGTTTCCACGCGTTCAAGGAATCGCTCCGCCGTTTCCGTGATGCCACAAATGTCATGCGCGACATGTTTGCGCGCGGCACGATTTACATCGCGCCCAATCTCAATGTCACCCAATTCCTTGTTGAAGGCCGCGAGGAAGAATTGATTGCCAAAATCGCCGAACGCCAGCCCACCGATCCAACCATTGAGATTTGTTCGCCATCTGATTTCATGGAGGGCTTTGTAGTGGGCTTGGAAAACGACGCGCAAAAGCTCGAAGAACTCTACCAAGAATGGAAAGCGGTCGAGGAAGACCCGAAACTCGACGAATTCCTGCTCCGCCTAAAAGACGAACTGTTCGACTCAAAAATCAATCGCCAACACAAGCTCGTCGTATTTTCCGAATCGGAAGAAACCACCACTTACCTCCTAGGTCAGCTCGCCAAGGCGGGCTACAAGCGTATTCTCACCGTCAGCTCGAAAAATCGCGCGGAACGGATGCCAGTCGTGCGTGCAAACTTCGACGCCAACCTGCCGGCTGACCAAAAGCAGGCAGATGATTATGACATGTTAATTTCCACCGAAGTCCTGGCTGAAGGCGTGAACCTGCACCGTGCCAACGGCGTTGTGAATTATGACACGCCGTGGAATTCCACCCGCCTAATGCAGCGCATTGGCCGTTTGAACCGCATCGGCACGATTGCGCCCAAAATTTACATCTACAATTTTTATCCCACGGCGAAGGTGGATGACGACATCGAGTTGAAAAAGAAAGCCATCATGAAGTTGCAGGCGTTCCACACTGCGCTGGGCGAGGACAGCCAGATTTATTCGGAGACAGAGGAAGTGGACAACTTCGGCCTGTTCGAGCGCTCGCCCGAGGAAGAGGAGCGCGACGAACGCCTGGCCCTGCTCATGGAACTCCGCCAGTTCCGCAAACAAAACCCCGAGGAATTCCGCCGCATCAAGGGACTGCCGTTACGCGCCCGCGTCGGGCGGACCGATGAAAAACGCGCGGGCAGCACGGTCACATTCATTCGCAGCCAGAGACGGGACGCTTTTTATCGCGTCAAGCCGGACAGCAGCCTGGACGAAATCAGTTTGCTGGAAGCTGCCGATGAATTCCGCGCACCGAACCCGAAGGAAAAGGCTGTCCCGCTTCACGCCGAGCATCATAACCATATCAACGCCGCGCTGAAAAAATTCAAGGAATCCGTCATCGCCGAAGCCTTGCAGACCGAAACCGTGGACGCCACGCAAGGCCCGAACGAACAGCGCGCCCTGCGTTATCTGGACGGATTTGTGAGCCTGCCGTTTGTGAACGAAGAGGAGCGTATGCTGATTCAATCCGCCAAAATCGCCATCCGCGACAACGAACACATCCGCCGCATCGAAGCGCCGGTCTATAAACGCCGTTGGGACGAGCAATGGAAAGTGAGCAACCGCTGGATGTCCGGCCCGGTGGCCTACGCACAGGAATTGGTGGATGCCTTCCGCTGGTGGCTCGCTGAAAAAGCTGAGTGGTATCTTGAAAACAAAGCCAAAGGCGGTCCGCTATCGCTCGACACCTGGCAAACCGCCCTCGCCAGCGATGCCAGAGTGCAGGCCGCATGGCCGGTCATTGCCGAGGCGATGCACCAGATTGAGGTTTGGAAAGTGGAATCCAACGACAAAAAATCCGCCAAGTCGCCAAAGCTGGACGCCAGTTCCGCCGCCTTCACCCGATTTTTCCGCGACACCGTGAACGATGAAACCGTCCCTGACGGCATTCCGCCCGCCGTGCCGTGGGAGGAACTGGAAAAGAAAATGACCGTGCCCAAGCAGGCCAAAAACGTGCGCGGCAAGCTCAACGTCCCCCGCGAACGCTTCCGCCTGCGCGACGACGGTTACATTTGGGCAGGAAAATAATTCAGTGTTGCCTTGGTTGAGATGAAAAACGCCGTTATAAACGTGGATTTGATTCGGCAAGTCGTGGACAGTTTTCCAAACGGAGGAAATTGGAAAGTATTTGAATGTCGCAAGGTGATTCGGGAACCGAACACCCTGTTGGCGACTTGGAAGGATTTGAAACCATTGGAGCATACCGCTGGCGTTTACGCCATTTTGTTACCAATGATGCTGTTTGATCGTGAACTGACACTTCCGTTGCATGCCCCGAAGGGCAAGCCGAAGATTAAATTTTCATTCAAGCTGAAGCCTTTACCCGGCGACAGGTACGGAGTTGTGTATGTGGGACGTTCGACCAAATTCGGGCAACGTTGGCATGCACACCTCTCTCTCGGTGAACGCATTGCCAGTGCACAGGTAAAGTATGGGCTGATGGACTGCAAATTGATTGCAGGTCAACGGCGTGCGTTAGCTTATCTGCGGGAAAATGGTCGCGTTGTTTACCATGTATTGAACGGACCGGAAAACTGTGCCAATCGAGACATCGTCGAGTTGACACTGTGCGCGCGATTCAAACCGCCGTTCAACATCAAGTCGGAGCGATAATCAGAAAGGGGTCGGTCCCCACTTTTGACACTTTTCTCCCCTATCTGGTTGTGAATGGGTCAGTCCCGCATTTTGAACCATCTTCCGCGTAAAGCTGCGCCACGCGGCAGGCTGCGCAAAAAGGCGTCACAGCCCATCGCGGAAATCCTGTTTATGGAGCAGCTTGGCGAGATTGGCCCATATGATGGTTGAGAGTTGAGGGTTGACCCGCCTTCGTTCACTACAGCGAGGCAAGGAGTTGAGGGTTTAAAAGGTGGAAGTCAAACCTCGACCGGCGCGCACGGCTTGTCCCGCCATAGCCAGGCGACGGCGGAAGTGACGCGCCCTACCCGTGCTTTGCCGTCCAGCGCGTCGAATTGAACTCCTTTGCGCGAATGTCCAATCGCCCCGACCACTTCACCAACCAAATCGGTGGACGCGTGCGACAATCCGCATCCATCCCCGCAATTCGTGTCAAACCTTGGTTCGAGGTCTGATTTTTCTTCATTTCCAGGCGGAAACTTTTAATCCTTTGACCATGGATTCAAAAATTATCCTTGAAGCGGCGCGCGGGACGCTGGACGGCACGCTGTCGTTCCCCGAGGTCGTCGGCAAACTGCTCGCGGCGGGGGTGGAGTATTATCACGTGGATTACGTCGGGCTGCGCAAGCGGTTTTATAGCGCGGAGGGCGAGATGGTGGCGACTTCCATCAATTATGAAGGCCTGCCGCCGGTCGCGCCGGAGTTCGATGCCGCCGCGTTGCGCGCCAACATTCTGGACAGCCAGCGCCACAACCAGCCATATCGCGAGTTCACCCGGCGCGCGATGGCGGCGGGGGTGCAGGGGTATATCACCTTTCTGCGCGGCAAGCGCGTCACTTACTGGGGCCGCACTGGCGACCAGCACACGAAATGGTTCCCCGGCACCGGCCCGATCCGTGCCGCACCGGCCACCTAGGCCGGCCAGTCCTTGTGGACGGCTACCAAATGCCATCGTTCAGCGTCTTTATCAAGCCGCTGCTGGAGCCTGAGGATTGGGGCCTTCAATGCAGGCAGCACACTCTTTATCCACCGTCGGCACATTCGTCCAGTCGGCGATGGTGTAATCAATCATGGCGGCATAACAAATGGCATGGTGATTGCCGCCCAAGGTATGTTGGATGACCGCCTGCGCATCGGCTGCTTCAAAGGCTGTTGCCTTGGGCAAGGCCGAATAATCAAAGAAAAGCGGGACTTTGGGCACGATGTCGAGGGCGTAATTGTAAACCTTGTAGTTCCCCACTTTCGTATCAACGTATCCGGCAAATATGGCATCGCCCGCCCGGGGCGAGGCGAACATGCAGGCCGACAATGGATTTTGCAGTTTTCCGGAAATGGCCAGATCCAGCGCGAGATAGGTTGCCAGCGCGCTGCCCAGGCTGTGACCCAACACGGTCAGTTGATTTGCGCCCACGGCGGCAGCGATGCCGTCAATGACTGGCATCAAGGTCGTGCTGCCCACGGGTGTGTAATTCATGGTGGCATATATGGAGAAGAAGCCGTTTTCAACCTTTCCAGCCATTCGTGCCGGCGCGGGTTGCGGCACAAACTCGATGTCTTCAATCCATTCGCTGGGATTGGCAGTCCCGCGAATTACGGCCGCATATTTCGTTTGGTCGGCATTGGAACCGGCAAGGAAGCCGTAGTAAAACCGGGTTCCCAGGCCAAGGGCTTGCGCATCCGCCAGCGCATCCACGGCGGTGATAAAACCGATGACGGTCCAGTCGGCCGAGACGCGAGGGTCAATGGGCGGGGCCTGATTGGCTTTATTGTGATCTGCCAGGTCGTCATACATGTCCTCCGCGCACATGACGAGAAGCGCGTACGTGGCGGCTTGGGGGTCGTTTAATCGTGCCATAACAGTTTTGGGTTGTTGATTTTATTTGCTGATCGGCTGAGTACGCCCGTTTCCGAATCGAGTCGAGAATATTTTATTTACGCGGCATGTATTGCTGGTGTTTGGGTAAATTGACTTGTTCGTTTCCCGTTCTCCCGGCCTTGCGCAATGACCATATCCGGTTGAGAGTTGAGAGTTGAATGTCGATGGTTAAAGAAAGAAACCCGGCGGACCCGGAGGCGGTGGATGCTATCATCGCCTATCACGACCGGACGAAGCATCATCCCGAGCGTTATGCCCGTGGACCGGGCGGTCTCGACTGGGCGACCCAGCCGGATCCGTTCCGCCGTTTCAATGGTTCACCCGTGCTCAAACTGCCGCTGGCCGAGCGCGATGACACGCCGGCAGCGGCCATCCTGTTCGGCATCGGTGCAGCGCCGCCGCGGCCGTTCACGCTCGATGCGTTGGGGTTGTTCTTCGAATTGTCCATGGGCCTTTCCGCACGGAAGGAGATTCCCGGCATGAGCTGGTATCTGCGGATGAATCCTTCCAGCGGCAATCTGCATCCGACCGAAGCTTATGCCGTCCTGCCTGCGCAGGAATGGTTGCCGGGCGGCGCGGGGGTTTATCACTACGCACCGCTGGCTCATGCCTTGGAACAACGGGCGCGCCGATCGCCGGGCGCCAAACCGGACGCGGCCGGATTTTGTGTGGGGCTGACGTCCATCACCTGGCGCGAGGCATGGAAATATGGTGAACGGGCCTTTCGCTATTGCCAGCACGACGTGGGGCACGCCCTCGCCGCCCTTCGTTATGCGGCCGCCGCGCTGGGCTGGCGCGTGGAACTGTTGCTGGAGTGGGATGACGCGCAACTCGCCCGGCTGCTCGGCCTTGACCGCCCGGAAGATTTTGCCGATGCCGAACGCGAAACTCCGGAACTGCTAGTGATGGTGAACGCAACGGCGGAGCCGGCTCCGTCACCCGTTGCCGATGAACCGGTCGAATGGTTCGGACGCGCCAACCGGTTGAGCCATTCCCACGTCGGGTGGCCGATGATTGATGAAGCCATTGCGGTCTCGGAGCGAAAAGCCCCGAGGGCAGACCAACGTGTTGGTTCAATTATTTGGCCATCGCCCGCGCCGCCCATCTGTGCCCACTCATCCGGTCAACTCATCCGTCAACGCCGCAGCGCGGTGGATTTCGACGGCGTCACCAGCATCACACGCGAAAAGTTTCTGGCCATTCTGGATGCCACGCTGCCGCGGACATCCGCACCACCGTTCGACGAGTGGCCATTCCCGCCGCGGTTGCATCTGGTTTTGTTCGTGCATCGGGTCACGGGACTGGAGCCGGGCATGTACCTCTGGCTGCGCGCGTCGGCGGACGAGGAAGCCTTGCGGCAGGCCTTTCGCAGCATTCCCAATTGGGAAACCCCGGCGGACCTGGCGCCCACGGTGCCGCTCCGGCGGTTGGCACGGGGAGACCTGCGCGATTTCGCGCGGACCTTGTCCTGCCAGCAGGACATTGCCGCCGACGGCGCGTTCAGCCTCGGCATGCTGGCGCGGTTCGAACCGGTTTTGCGGGAACGCGGCGCGGCGGCCTGGCGCGAGTTGTTCTGGGAGTCGGGAATGATCGGCCAGGCGCTGTATCTGGCCGCCGAGGCCGCCGGGATGCGCGGCACGGGCATTGGTTGTTACTTCGATGATGTGTTGCATCGCGCACTCGGTTTGACGGGGCACGATTGGCAGAGTCTTTATCACTTCACCATCGGCGCTCCCGTCGAGGATCTGCGGCTGCGCACTGCACCGCCGTACGCGCATCTGAAATGAAGTGAAGGGATCAGTCCCGCGTTTTGAATAATCTTCGCTCTTGCCGGGCTGCGGCGGGGCAGGCAGTTTTGGTTCGTCGGGCCGCAATAATTTATGATTCAAAACGGGTCGGTCCTCACTTTTGACACTTTTTACCCGCGCAACTCTCAACCTTCACCCCTCAACCATCAAGAAGCCCCCCACCATTGCCGCTCGAAAAAGTCCCGGTCAATCCGCACCGGCTCGATGCAACGCCGTGATCTACACTCTGCTGGGCAGTTGCCGACGGCATGGCGTCAACCCGTTTGATTACCTGAAAGATTTGTTCACCCGTTTGCCGGCGGCCAAGATCACCCAAATCCAGGAGTTCACACCAGCGGCATGGGCCAGGGCCAGAGCAGGGAAAGTGGTCGTTCAGGCAGCCTGAGATTTTTTTCAAGGCGAATCAAACCTCGGTTCTACCACCACAGCTTGGTTATTGGCACCGTGTCGTCGCTCGGATACATTTTTGACTGCATGAAAGCACTAAAACATTCGCTGTTCGTTCTCGCACTTTTAACTTTCAGCCTCTGCGCAATCAGGGTGCGGGCCGAATTCGTAAAGCAGGTTGTCGTCTGGGATGGTGAACAAGCAAACAAGGGTGCTGGTTGGGCCAACCCAAAAACCAGCACGATCGGACCACAGACCGTTGAAGCTCACAGCGGCCATACGGCGCTCGAGTTTAAGTTCAAAGGAGGCAGTGACAAAGATTGGCTCGGAGCGGGTTGGAATTGGTGCGCCTTCCAAACCGGGGCTTATGGCACTGACATCACTCCTTTCAAATACTTTACCTTTTGGATGAAAACGAAGGGCAAAGTCGCCAAACCCCAAATCAACCTGTTGTGCAATGGCAAAGCGTTCGACATGCCGGAACACCATACTGAAAAAGTGTCAGTTCTCCATTACTGCCCCCAATTACTCGATGGCGAGTGGCACAAAGTAAGCATTCCATTGGCGGACTTTACACAGCCAAAGGGTTTTGACCCCTTGCACGTTGGTGAGCTCCAAATGTTTAATGCGGGAGAAGGAGACGGCAGCTTCTTTATTGATGACATTGGTTTCGAAGACTCCGCAGGTGACAAGCGCCCGTCAGCCGCAGCGCCCACATCGGCGCCAGCGGGACCGGTGCTTGCTCTCAACCGACCCGAAAACGGGTCAGTCCTCACTTTTGACACTTTTTACCCCAGCAACTCTCAACCTTCACCCCTCAACCACTAAGAATCCCCCCACCATTGCCGCTCGAAAAAATCCCGGTCAATCCGCACCGGCTCGATGCAGCGCGCATCATCGGTTTTGGGGCTGTTCACCAGGTCGCTGACGGGATAAATCTTCAACGGCTCACCCAATGGATGCCCCAGCACCATCTTGTGCGATTCACTCCGCTCGTCGCCCTCCTTCAGCCACCAGCCAAAATGATTCGGCGCCATGATGACCGGCATCCGGTCATGCAGCGGCGCAATGGCCGCGTTCGCCGCTCGCGTAATGATGGTGAACGATTCAATCGTCTCGCTCGCTGGCGCTTCGTCCAAGTCGGTGTCAAACTTGCCGGCGGCCGGCGGCCGTATCCATCGGTCCCACAAACCGGCAAAGCAAAACGGCTCGCCACTTTTCAGCATCACCCGGAACGGCTGCCGCTTCCCGTGCATTTCCTTCCACTCGTAAAAACTGTCTGCTAGAATCAGGCACCGCCGTTGCTTGAACGCCTCACGAAAGGCGGTCCGGCTTTCAATCGTCTCCGACCGCGCATTGATGTGCGCGTTGCCGACGCTTTCATCCTTCGCCCAGGACGGAATCAGCCCCCAGCGCATCAGCTTCACCGCCGGCCCGCCGTAGTCATGGAAAATCACCGGCGCCATTTGCGTCGGCGCGATATTGTAACGCGGCGCGAAGAACGGCACCCGTGCCATGACGACGCCGACCATTCTGATCAGCTCGCCAAAATCCTTCGCCGCCGTATATCGCCCGCACATGCCCCCACATTATCACACGCCCCGGACAATGCCTGTCCAACCGAAAATTTTTCCTGCGGATTTTCGTATTGTCCCGGCATCCGGCGGATTCAGTTCCGGTCATCGGATACGCTTGTCACTGCCTAGTCGAACGCTCGGCGGCGGTGGGTTCGGCAGCCAATTCGGGGATCGTGAGCGCGCGCGGAGCGCGCGCCACGCCCCCGATGGCTTGAAGATGAATTATGTCCAGATGAAAACGAGTGAACTATGACTGACGACCTGACGCAAGCGGCATTGGCGACTTGGGCGGCGAAAGATTTGCCGGCACGCCTCCTGGCAGTTCAGGTGGCGAAGCTCCTGAACTGCACGACGGAAGATGTCGCCCTTCTTGTCAGCGCGGGAAAGCTTCGGGCGCTCGGCAAGCCGAATCCCAACGCGGTGAAATTCTTTAGCTCCATCGAATTGATCGGGCTGCTCGCCGACCGTGATTGGCTGGACGACGCGACCAAAACCATCAGCCAACACTGGCGGCGAAAGAATGCCCGCCGCAATGGTTTGATCGTCGAAAATCAAGCGGATGTGGCCATCGAGGTTCTTTAGAATTAGCTTGGGTAAAAACGCGATTTGCCGACAAGCTGGAGCGAAATGAAGCCTCCGCAATCCATAACTTGCAACTTGCCAACCGGCGCAAA
>Ga0208191_1000163_pt1 | contig 59231 bp, 60 predicted proteins | sample June2015DPH_13_5_FD_184709 | JGI IMG/M metagenome (GOLD analysis project Ga0208191, IMG submission 184709) | Peatland microbial communities from SPRUCE experiment site at the Marcell Experimental Forest, Minnesota, USA - June2015DPH_13_40... | ecosystem: Environmental > Terrestrial > Soil >... | reverse complement strand
CCGGTAGAGCTCGACTCCCAACTCCCGGGAAACCAGATCCAGGGGCTCGCCCCGGAAGAGGCGGAGCACCACCTCACGTTTTCTGGCCGCAGTCCAGCGTTGTCCCTGTCCCAGCGGCCCTACCCCAATCTCCCCAGGGGAGACTCCGGTCGGCCTACGGCCTCCCTCCGTCTCCCCTGGCGCCCCTCTCCCCATCACCTGGTCATTATCCCGCTCTTTTGCCATCTCCCGGTTCTCCTTGGTCACGTATTATCCCCCAATCCCGTGTCCAAGAAAACCGGATCCACCTCAAACGACATTATAGATGAGGTTTCCTTGTCCTGGCGGACAACCGGAACCCCGCTGATTCTATCTGGAGAATTCTGATCAATAGCCATGGCACAAAAGGAGGAAATAACGTGACCATGAGGTATTAATCCCGGCTGCGCTCTTTAGCCAAGGGGGGAGAAAAACCCGCCCTCCCTGTCGCCCAGGGCCTCGGCAAGCCTCCGGCCCCCTATTTTCCGTCACTCCGGCCAGGGAAAACTGGCAGGGAAATTGCACTAAAACAGGTATGGCTAGTGGCTTTGTCAAATGGCTTGGGCAGGGAAGTGACCGCCGCCGCGGCCACAGAAAGTGAGGCTTTTAAATACCTGTATAATCATGAGGGCCGTTGACCCCATAAATTTTAGCGTGGATAATCCGAAATTTCATACTTTTTCAGGATACGCCGATGAAAAATCAGATATTGCCCTACAAGTTTATTGCGACACGATAATCTTCCAGGCTCGGAGTTCTGCGCCACCGGAATCCGGGCTCAGGAGATTTTGCTCAGGCCGGCCGCGGTCCTGATTTTACCCGCTCATAGATAGGAATCGGAAGAAAAGTTTGCTGATACTTACTCGCAAGATTGGCGAAGGGGTCACCATCGGGGACGAGGTCCGGGTGGTGGTCCTGGAACTCCGGGGCAAGCAAGTCCGTCTGGGGATTGAGGCCCCCGTGGGCGTGGTGGTCTTGCGGGATGAGATTTTCCAGCGGCTTCTCCAGGAGAACCGGCAGGCTGCCGCCTTCGTCTTCAGCGACCTGCAGGCCTTGCAACGGTTGGTGGGCCGTGATCTCTTGGCTGCCGGCCCCCTGCCTCCCTCCCCGCCGCAGGTTCCCCGGTTGCGCCTCGATCGTAGCAGATTAGGGGCCATCCAGATTCCGGAAGACCGGATAATCTTCTTCCGCCAAGGACTTTTGGGATTTGCGGAATTTCACCGCTACGCCTTGTTGGCCCCGCCGGACACCGCTCCTTTCTTCCTCTTGCAATGCCTGGAGCACCCGGAGCTGGCCCTGCTGGTGGCCGAACCCTCCCGGCTGGGGGCCCGCTTTAAGGAGGGCCGCCTCCATTCTGCCTTGAAGGAACTGAAAGCCCAAGCCCCCGAAGAACTACAGGTTTTCGTCACCCTGACCATCCCGCCGGGACGGCCTGCCGAAACCACCGCCAATCTGGTGAGCCCCATCCTCATCAACCCGGGCCCCCGCCTGGGGAAGCAGGTAGTCCTGGAATCCCACGACTTCTCCCAGAAACATCCCCTCCTTCCGAATTAGCGAGGCACTCTGGCTGCTGCCGCCGAGCCGAGGGGCGATTAGTGGCACAGGCTTCCAGCCTGTGATGGGGTCGCCCTGATTTTTTATTGGGTATTTAAAGTCCCCCTTTGGAAAAGGGGGATTTAGGGGGATTTCAGGAGGTTATTTTAAATCCTCCCTGCCCCCCTTCTTCAAAGGGGGGTTAAAAACCCGTAGTTTGAAATATCATAGCAATTATGAAGCATCACACCCTAGTCGCCCGGGGGGCCTGGCGCAAGCTCCCTGGGTAAACCTGGAATTTTCTGTTGCAAGCCCTTACTTTGTGCTAATATGTACATGAGCTTAACACCTTTGAAGCGCGATACGGTCCCCAGGCGGGTTTCAGTGTATCGGCGTCCACCCTCGCGGCCGCTGCGGTTCATGGCGAGAGGGCAAAACTCTCACTTAACCCTAGAAAAACACGGTTTGCCGACTTCAAGATGGAGGTACCCAAGGCATGAGCAAGGCAACCCTCAACCTTAATGGGATGACGGTGGAGTTTCAGCCCGGCCAGACCATATTGGAAGCGGCCAGGGGGCATGGAACCTTCACCATCCCCACCCTCTGCTATCTGAGCGATACCACCCCCACCGGGTCATGCCGGATGTGCATGGTGGAGGTGGAAGGCGCCCGCACCCTGTTGCCCGCCTGCGCCACCGTGGCCACCCCCGGGATGGTGATTAAGACCGAGTCGGCCAGGATCGACGCCTCCCGCAGAATGGTCCTGGAACTGCTGCTGGGCTCCGGCAACCATAACTGCCTGATCTGCGAGGCCAACAGCGAGTGCGAATTGCAGGCCCTGGCCTATCGTTATCAGGTGCCCACCCCCAGCTTTGCCAATCCCCCGGACACTCAATATTATTACGAAGACGACAACAGCATGATCGTCCGGGATTTTTCCAAGTGCATCATGTGCGGCCGCTGCGTCCGGGGCTGCAATGAACGGCAGGTGAACCAGGCCATCAGCATCGGCTACCGCGGTTCCCATAACAAGATCGTGGCCAGGGCCGATTACTCTTATATCGATTCCGACTGCGTCTTTTGCGGCGAATGCGTGCAATCCTGTCCGGTGGGGGCCCTGCTGGACAAGAACGCCATGCATCAGGGCCGCAGTTGGGAACACCGCCGCGTCCGCACTACCTGCCCTTACTGCGGGGTGGGCTGCCAGATGGATCTCCACGTCAAGGGCGGCCACCTCGTCAAGGTGACCGGGGCCCATGCCCAGCCCAACGACGGCCGGCTGTGCGTCAAGGGGCGGTTCGGCATGGGGTTTGTCCAGCATGCCGATCGCCTCAAGACCCCGCTCCTCCGCCAGGAGAAGAACGGCGAGCTTCGAGAGGCCACCTGGGATGAGGCCCTGGATTTCGTGGCCCGCCGCCTCCGGGAGGTGAAGGAAAAACACGGCCCCGAAAAGATTGGCGGCTGGTGTTCGGCCCGGGCCACCAACGAAGAAAATTACCTGATGCAAAAACTGCTGCGCGCCGTGATCGGCACCAACCACGTGGATCACTGCGCCCGCCTCTGACACAGCTCCACCGTGGCCGGGCTGGCCGCGTCCTTCGGTTCCGGAGCCATGACCAATTCCATCGCCGAATTGGAGGATGCCGATTGCATCCTGGTGATCGGCTCCAACACCAATGAAAATCACCCGGTTATTGCGGCCCGCATCAAGCGGGCGGCGCGTCTGAAAAATAAGGATCTCATCGTCATCGACCCCCGGCGCCAGGACCTGGTGCGGCACGCCCGCCTCTGGCTCCGGCAAATTCCTGGCACCGATATCGCCCTGATCAACGGAATGATGCAGGTCATCATCGAGGAACAGCTCTATGACCAAACCTATGTAGCGGAACGCACCGAGAACTTCGAGGCCCTAAAAGAGACGGTGGCCAAATATACGCCGGAATACGCGGAGAGGATCTGCGGGGTGCCCGCCTCGCAGTTGACAGCCGCGGCCCGCATGTACGCCCGGGCCCGGGCCGGCTCCATCGTCTATTGCATGGGGATCACCCAGCACACGGTGGGCACCGACAACGTCAAGACCCTGGGCAACCTGGCCATGCTCTGCGGCAATGTCGGCATTCTCGGGGGAGGGGTCAACCCCCTGCGGGGCCAGAACAACGTGCAAGGGGCCTGCGATATGGGCGCCTTACCCAACGTCTTCTCCGGGTATCAGCCGGTCACCGACGCCGCCAACCGCAGGAAGATGGCGGAGGCCTGGGGCGTGGCCAACCTCCCCGATTGGGCGGGGATGACCATGACCGAGATGCTCCCGGCCATTGCCCAGGGCGGCATCAAGGCCCTGTACATCATGGGAGAAAACCCGGCCCTCACCGACCCCGACTCCGACCATGCGATTAGGGCCATGCAGGCCCTGGAACTCCTGGTGGTGCAGGACCTCTTTCTCACCGAGACCGCCAAACTGGCCGACGTGGTCTTGCCCGCCGCCTCCTTTGCCGAAAAAGACGGCACCTTCTCCAACACCGAGCGCCGGGTGTCCCGGGTGCGCCAGGCCATTCCGCAGGTGGGGCAGGCCAAACCCGATTGGCAGATCATCTGCGAGATCGCCGGGCACCTAGGCTACCCCATGAAGTATGCCGGACCCGAAGAAATCTTTGAAGAGATTCGCCGGGTAACCCCTTCCTATGCGGGGATTTCATATCAACGCCTGGAGGCCGGCGGCCTGCAGTGGCCCTGTCCCAATGCGGAGCACCCGGGCACGGTCTATCTCCACAAGGACCGCTTTTCCCGGGGCCTGGGTATGTTCTTCGCCATTGAGCACCGGGACCCGGCAGAGATGCCCGACGCCGAGTACCCGCTCTATCTCACTACCGGTCGCCTCCTGTATCAATACCATTCCGGCACCATGAGCCGGCGCGCCCCCGGCCTGGTGGAAAAGGCCCCGGAATGCCGGGTGGAAATGGCCGCCGCCGATGCAGCCAGTTATGGCATTGCCGACGGCCAGCAGGTGCGAATCCGCACCCGCCGCGGCAAGATCACCGCCAAGGCGCAAATCTCCGACAAGGCCATCCCCGGCACCATCTTCCTCCCGTTCCATTACGCCGAGGCCTCGGCCAATAAACTGACCAACGCCGCCCTGGATCCGGTCTCCAAGATTCCGGAATACAAGGTCTGTGCGGTGCAGATCGAGAAAGTTTGAGGAGGCCGACCATGACTACACTGACAAAAAATTCAGGATGCGCCTGCCAAACGGCAGCTGCCCTCAGCCCGGAAATTATTCACCAGGTGGATGAAATCGTCAATCGGCATAAGGATCAGGCCGGAGCCCTGATGCCGGTCCTGCAGGAGGTCCAGGAGGCGCTGGGCTATCTGCCCCCCGCGGTTCAGGAGCGCATCGCCGCTGGCCTTAATATCCAGGGAAGCGAGGTCTTTGGGGTGATGAGCTTCTATTCCATGTACTCCTGGAAACCCAAAGGCCGATACGTCGTCCGCATGTGCGAATCCCCGCCCTGCCATATTGCTGGCGCCGAAAATATGCTGCACGCCTTGCAGCAAGAATTGGGGGTGGCGGTGGGGGAAACCACCGGCGACGGCCTCTTCACCCTGGAACTTTCGGCCTGTCTGGGGGTCTGTGAAGTGGCCCCCGCCATGCAGATCAATGAAGTGGTCATCGGCAACCTCACCTCCGCCAAAATCAAACAGGTGCTCGCCGACTACCGGACCGGCCAGGTCCCCGATTACCGGGGGTTGCCTTACAGCACCAAGGACTTTCGCCAATATCGGCAAAGCCCCTACGACCTGATCTTACTGGACCACGTTGGGGTCATCGATCCCACCCGGATCGAGGATTACCTGGCTAAGGGCGGATATGAGACCCTGAAGAAAGTGGTGACCACCATGACCCCGGAGTCGGTGGTGGAGGAAGTGAAGACTTCCGGCCTGCGGGGGCGGGGTGGCGCCGGCTTTCCCGCCGGCCTCAAGTGGTCCTTCACCCGGCCCCTGCCCACTCCCAAATACGTTATCTGCAACGCCGACGAAGGGGAACCAGGCACCATCAAGGACCGCTACCTCATGGAAGGCGACCCCCACAAGATCCTGGAGGGCATGGCCATCGCCGGCTATGCGGTGGGGGCGTCCCAGGGGTTCATCTATGTCCGGGGGGAATATTACCTCTCCCAGGCCCGTCTAAACCAGGCCATTGAGCAGGCCACCGCCAGGGGCTTCCTGGGCCGGCAACTTTTCGGCGCCGACTTCTCCTTCACCATCGAAGTCCGTTCCGGATCCGGCTGCTACATCTGCGGTGAGGAGACCGCCCTGATGGAATCGATCGAGGGCAAGCGCGGCTATCCCCGCGCGAAACCGCCTTTCCCCGGGGTTGTCGGCCTGTGGCGTAAACCCACCATCGTCAATAACGTGGAGACTCTGGCCAGCGTGCCGGCCATCCTCAGCAAGGGCGGGGCCTGGTATAAATCCCTGGGCACCGCCGACACCAGCGGCACCAAGATCTACCAGATCATCGGCCAGGTGCGGACCCCGCAAATCGTGGAAACGCCGGTGGGCTTGACCCTGCGGGAACTCATCGATACCTACGGCGGCGGTCTGCGCCCCGGCTGCCAGTTCAAGATGTGCCAGACGGGCGGCGCCTCGGCAGGCGTCGTCACCGCCCTCGCCCTGGACACCCCCATGGACTTAGGCTCCATGGCCAGGGCGGGTGGCGCCCTGGGCTCCGGGACCATGCTGGTGATGGACCAAAGTGTCTGCGTGGTGGATTTTATCCGCTCCGTGGCCCAATTCTTCCGCCACGAGTCCTGCGGCCAATGCACCCCCTGCCGGGAAGGCACCCCCCGCATCCTGGAGACCATGACCCGCATCACCCAGGGCCACGGAACCATGGCGGACCTGGACCTGATGGAGCGGCTGGCCGGCGTCCTGGCCGACGCCTCCTTCTGCCCCCTCGGGCAGACCGCCGCTCAACCTATGATGAGCGCCTTCAAGAACTTCCGCGATGAATTCGAGGAACACATCCGGGAGAAAAAATGCCGGGCCGGAGTCTGTAAACTCGGCTGAGGCAGGCAATTTGCCAAAAATTGGGGGCCGCCCTGGCTTTGAGCCCGGGGCGGCCCCTTGTCGCTACTTATATTGGCGGTTTTTTCTCTATGCCCTTTGTGCCTCTGTGGAAAAGCTTTCCTTTTCCCGAAAACTGAAAACTGAAAACCGAAAACCATAAAATTTAGGGTGGGCACTGCCCACCAATTCCTTGCCGTGCTCCACCCGGTTGAAGTGATCGCCTGTTTTTCGGGTCTGCGAATAATCTCCTTCTTTGAAAAGCAACCACCGTAAAGAAAAAGGCGCCTGGCTCCGCCGGGAAGCCAGGCGCCTCGGTTTCTTACCAGGCCGGTGGGGGCGGCCTAACCCTGCCACTTACGGGAGGGGCAGGTTACTCTTCCTCTTCCTCCGCCTTGACTTTGAGGTGCTCGGGGGTGATGGCCATCTTGATGAGCAGCGGCTTCAGGAAGGTCTGCTTGATGCCCAGTTCGTACACCTCTTCCAGGTCCCGGATGGCGTCCCAGCAGTTGTGGCAGGGAGTAACCACCAATTTAGCGCCGGTGGCCAGGATCTGGTCCCGCTTGACCTTCAGGCCAACGTTGCGCTGCTGCCGGTAGAGGCCGATGCCGTTTAAGCCGCCGCCGCCGCCGCAGCAGAAGTTGTGCTCCCGGTTCGGGGTCATCTCCACGAGGTAGCCCGGCTCCACCAGGTAGCTCATGATCTCCCGGGTGACGTCCACCAAACCGTCATTGCGGATATAGTTGCAGGAGTCCTGCAAGGTTACCGGCTCCTTGAGGCGTTTGGCCGGGTCGATTTTGATCTTGCCGGTGCGCAGGGCCTCGGCGACCCACTCAGTGTAGTGCAGGTAAGGCGCCGGCGGGCGGCCGTCCTGGCGGCCCACCCAGTAAGGCCCCTCGACAACCGTGGCCCGGTGGGCGTGGCCGCATTCCGTCCCCACGACCCGCTTGGGCTTGAGCCGTTCCATGGCCCCATAGACGCTCTCCACCATCATCTTGCAGGCGCCCCAGTCCCCGGCGAACATCGCTAGACTGGTCTGTTCCCAACCCTCGCTGGGCACCGTCCAGTTCTCGCCGGCAATATGGAAGAGGATGGCGGCTTCGGCGATATCCTCGGGATAGTGCTTGGGCTCCCGGGCGTTCAAGGTGTACATCAGGTCGGCGCCCTCCTTGTCCACCGGGATCTCCAGGCCGGGCCACTCGTCCTGCTGCTCGTCAGCCATCCACTCGCAGGTCTCCACCCAGTCCTCGGCGGTCACGTCCATCTGGGCACGGTAGATGCGGTGCATGCCGGTGCCGATCTTCAGCTCCCAGGGGACGAAACCCTGGGAGAAACAGAGGCCTCGCAGGTAGCCGAACATGACGCCCATGTCGATGCCATAAGGGCAGAAGGAGCCGCAGCGATTGCAGCAGGTGCACTTGGAAAAAGCCACGTCCATGCAGTAGCGCATGTGGGCGTTGTCCACATCGCCCTTGCGCTGGACGATCTTCCCCAGGGTGGACTGGATCTTGTACGACGGCACCTGGGTGGGGTCCCGCCGGTTGGCCAGGTAGAAGAAGCAGGTGTCGGCGCACAAGGCGCAATGGGAACAGATCTCCAGCCAGGTGCGCAGGCGCGACTTCAGGCTGGCCGCCAGGGTGTTCTTGAGCTTCTCTTTGTCGACGTCGAGACGCTTCATCTCCTCATAATATATTTTGCCGCTCTTGTCGGCCAGCAGCGCATCGAGATACTCCTTGGCATCTACGGTATTCTTGTTGCAGAGGGTTCCTTCCGGCATGGCTCTTCATTCCTTAGGGTATGGCCCGCTTTGCTGGGGAGGCCACCCGCGCCCGGAATCGGCCTGAGCTTCGTGGCAGGGGATTCCGGAAAGCTTTTCCTTTTAGATTATACCATATTTGTTCCACACCATTCACCAGGCAAAGCCTTTCCCCTTATAGGCGCGTTTGATGCCGAAGTCGGCGCCGAGCTGGCCCCGGGAGAGGAAGAAGCCCACCACATGGAAAAGCTTGGTGAAGGGGATGGCGATGAGCAGGAGCTCGCCGCTCAGGATGTGGGAGTAAAGCCAGAGCTGATAGTGGGAGGCCTGGTGCACCGCCAGGAACCCGGTGACAAAGGGGGCGACGCTGAGCAGCAACAGAAAGAAGTCATAAAAGGTGGTAACGATGCGGACCTCGGGCAAGGCGAGGCGGCGGATGGCGATGCAGACGGCAGTGATCATGACCCCGATGGTCAGGACGTCGGCCAACCCCATGGAGAGCGTGGGCCAGTCCACTCCCCAGCGCTCTTTGAAAATGACGGCATGCCCCAGCAGGAACAGGGGAGTGAGCACCAACCCGATATGGAAAACGAAGAAAATCGCGGTATACAGGGGCTTGGCCCGCCAGCCCACGGACCAGAAAGGCACCAACCAGTGGACGATGGAGCGCAGCGCCCCCTTGAGGCCCAGGCCCGGATGAGCACGGTAGGCCACCCGGTCCAACTGCCAGTCAAGGCCCTGGACGTAACGCACCACCCGAACGGTCAGACCGATGAAAAAGATTCCGAAGGACAGCCACAGCAGGGGGCCGGTGATGAACTGATACAATTGTGGCATGCGCAAGTTCTCCCCAAGGCCGCGGTTCGGCCCTTAGTACTAATGGATCTCCTTTTCCTCGTCCCTGCCGGTGAGGAAGAGCCAGAAGCCCAAAATACCCAGGAGCGTCACCCCCATCAGGATGTAAGCTGCAAACTTGGTGTAGACCAGGAAGTCATGCAGGGTATAGAACTGGTTTTCCATGGCATTATTCCTCAGTGCCCGAAGGTTTGGGGGTGGCGCCGTAGTTTATGTTCAGTGAATTCCGGCCTTTCTTCTTCCTCACCTTCATGGGGGACATGCTGCCGATAGCGCGGATCTTCATAGAATATGGGCATCCGGGTGGCGATGAAGCGGAAGACCAGGAGCCCCAGGGTGAGCAGGTAGACGGAGATGGCGATCTCCATCCAGCTGGGGAAATAGCGATCCGCCGGCGGCAGTTGCCAGTTGAAGGCCACCAGGGAGGTGTTGAAACGGTTGAGGATGATGCCCAGCACGGTGAGCACCGAAGTCCACTTGGCGAGCTTCAGGTTCTGTTCCCGCACCGCGATGGCGTAGAGGAAAGCGGGCAAGGCCACGAAGCCCAGGAGTTCCACCAGAAACCAGGCGCCGTAGCCGGTCAGCAGATAGTTCCATTTATTGTCGATAGCAATGCCGACCACCTTGATCATGAAGTAGAGCGCCAGAACCATGGCCGCTCCCTTGGCGAAGCCCAGGGTCACGCCGTCGTGCTCGCGCAAGTAGGCGGCATCCATCCGGCCATGCAGGTAATGGTGCGACAGGGTCCCCTCGAAGATGACCATGGACAGGCCAGCGGCGATGCTGGAGACGAAGAAAAAGACCGGCAGGTACATGGAATACCACAGGGGGTGGAGCTTGGAGGGCACAATCAAATAAAGGGCCCCCAAGGAACTCTGGTGCATGGTGGAGAGGATGACCCCCAAGATGGTCAGGACCAGGGTTATCCTAATGATGAGGTCCCGGGGTTTCTGGAAGCCGAGCCACTCGAAGCAGGCTGGCAGCCACTCGACGAAGAGGGTGGTCAGATAGAGCATGACGCACAAACCCACTTCGAAGAGCACCGAGGTGGTGCCGGCCTGCACTAAGAAGGGATAGGGCAGCCGCCACGGGCGGCCCACGTCGTACAGCAGGGCGACCACCACCAGGGAGTAGCCCAGGAAGGCGGTGAGGATCGCCGGCCGCACCGCGGAGTGATAACGCTTCAGGCCGAAGACGTAACAGGCCGCCGAGGTGGTGTAACCGCCGGCGGCCAGGGCGACTCCGCATAGAAGGTCGAAGGAGATCCACATGCCCCAGGGATTGTTGTCCGACAAGTTGGTGACGGCGCCGAGCCCTTTAGTGAAGCGCAAGAAGGTGATCACCACGCCGACCAGGAAGATGACGCCGACCACTAGGTTAAACGGCGTATACAGGGATTTTCTCACGGCAGAGTTCTCAGTGGCCATGTTATTCGCCCTCCCGGCTCTGAGGCTTGGCGGCCTCTTCCAGGGCCTTCTTGACCTCCTGCTCGATGGCGGCCTTCTTCTCGGCCTCGGCCTTGGTCATGGCCTTTTTGAGCTTGCCCTCGGCCTCCGCCTGGGTCTGGGCCACGGCCCGGGCCACCGCCTGGGCCATCTCCTGCCGGGCGATCTTGTCCTTGCGCTTGGAAATCGCGTAGATGCCGGTCAACAGCACCGGCCAGGCCGCGGCCACCAGGGGCACCCCGGCCAACGCCCCGGAGGTGAGTTCCGGAGCCGGGACCACTCCCAGGTCCTCACGCATGCCCAGGGCCCGGAAGGGCACTCCCGCGAGGTAGAGCCAGTTGGTGCCGCCCATTTCGTGCTCCCCGTAAATATGGTTCAGGTAACGGCCCGGAAAGGCGTGGAAACGCTCACTGGCAATCTGGAGCAGGTCCCGGCGTTTGCCATAGACCAGGGCCTCAACCGGGCAAGCGCCCACGCAGCCCGGCACCGTCAGTTTACCCGACGTGATCAGGGGGTAGCACAGGGTGCATTTCATGATGCGAGGGGTCAGGGGCTCCTTGAATTCGAAGGTGGGAATCTCGAAAGGGCAGGCGATCATGCAGTAGCGACAGCCCACGCAGACCGTGCCGTCCCAGGTTACCGCCCCCTGGCTGGTCTTGGTGAAGGCCCGCACGAAGCAAGAGGAGGCGCAGGCCGGCTCCAGGCAGTGGTTGCACTGCCACTTTTTGAACACCGGTCCCGGGGCGCCCGGGATGTCATACCTGTTGACCACCGTATAGGTCCAGGAATGGGTCCGGCGCTTCACCTTCAAGACGCTCAGGTCATCGAAAGGCTCGGGTGGGGGCGGCAGCTCGTTGACCTTATTGCACCCGGCCTCGCAACTACGGCAACCGATGCAGCGGGTGGCGTCAAACAGCACCCCGAAGCTTTCGGGATACCCCGTAAAATGTTGGTTGCCTGCGGCGCGGGCCGGCTTGCCCAAGGCGGCCCCCACCCCCGCGGCTCCCAGCAGGCCAAGAAAGGTTCTGCGCAACATGGACGTTTTCCTCCACCGGCCCCGGCCGGTTACTTCTGCTTTTCCTGATGACACTCGCTGCACGCCGTGGCGGCGGGCTTCTCCAGGCGCATGTCCGCATGGCAGTTCATGCACTGTCGGTGCAAGGCGGCCAGCAGCGCCGGGCGGTTCGACTCCCTGGCCAGCAGGTTCTCGCCACTGTGGCAGTTGCTGCAGCGGGGCGGTTCCTTGGCGGGCGGGCTGTAATGGTGGCAACCCTGGCAGATGGCGCCCGGATCGCGGTGGAAGTATTCGGCCAGGGTATTGCCCTTGATTCCCTTCAGGAGCGCCGCAAGATGCTTGCGGTGGGTAAACTCGGACGGCTGGAACCGGTTCGCCAGGTCCTTGATCTCCACCGTCTCCGGGAGATCCTCCAGGGCGTAGGTCCCCGGGTTCAGGTTCCGGGCCTGGAGCAGGGTCTCGGCCAGTGCGGCTTTCTGCGGCGGCTTTAAGGCGCTGATCTGGCTTGGGCTGGCGCCCCCCGGGATGGCGGTTTCCGCCGACAGCAGGTGGCACTGCCGGCAACTGGCGTCTTCAAGGCGGCAGGACTTGCTGATGTGGTTGTGGCAGCCGGCGCAGTTCGCCGCGGCCTGCTGCCCGCTATGGCAACCCAGGCAGCTCGCCCGGCTCGACAGAGAGTGCATCGCCTGTGCGAAGTTGATGAACTCTCCGTCCTTGGCGCCCATCAGGGTGTGGCACTTCTCGCAGGCCTCCAGGGAAGCATGGTGGCAAACCCGGCAGTTGTCGCTGTACTTCTCGTGGGCCTGGTGGTCGAAGGCCACCGGATCCATCAAGTAGGGTTTGCCAGCCCTGCCCTCCCCCCACTTGGGATCGTGGGTGATCAGGACCGCATCCGGCTGTCCCCGCTTAAGCCGCGGCACTTCTTTATTCGGGAGGGCGGCCACCCACTCCTGATTCTTCTTAGCAATCCGGGCCTGGGCCGCCGCCCCGTGACAGCCGGCGCAGTCGTAGGGGCCATGATCCTTCACCCCCCGTTTGTCCAGATCGAGGTGGCAGAGGACGCACTGCAGGTGGGCGGCCTGTTTCAGGCTCTTCACGCCCTTCTTCTCCTTGGCCAGATGGCAATCGCGGCAGGTCTCCTCCTGGCCCTGGGCATAGAAGGTCTTTTTGGCCTTCGGGTCGTATTCGTGGTGGCAGCGGCTGCAATTGTCCTTGTCGTTCTGGTCCGCGGGAATGAGCTTGGAGTCGATGTGCCTGAAGTGCGATACCCGGTTGAGCCCGGCGTCCAGCCTGGCCACGGCGATCTGCGGCTGGACGTTATGGCAGGCGCGGCATAACCCGTCCGGGGGGCCGGTCTTCTTGTCCGCCGCGGCCATTTCCATATGGCAGCCGATGCAGTTGGCGTGATAGATTTCTTTGAGGGCCGCCGCCTGGGTGTTCTTCCGACGCATGTAGGCGAGAGACAGCTTGCCGTTCTCCACCAGGTGGCAGGTGGTGCAATCCTGCTTATCCTGGCGCAGCGCCTTGGTGTGCTTGTCATGCGAGAAGGTGACCGGCGGCAGCTCCAGCTTCTGATAGGCGGCCAGGGTGTCGATCTTGATCAGATCCGGTCGCCCCGTTTCGGCGGCCTTAAGCGGCTCCTTCCCACCCTCGGCCTGGATGCCATAGAAAGAGGCCGCGCCACTCAACAACAGGATCCCCGCCAAGCCTAGTAGTCGTCTTCCTTTCACCATAAATCCAATCCTTAGATTAACCGGGAAATCGGAACCACCTGGTTGGGAAGGAACCGGAGATTTATGTGTAGATATTCACTAGTATTGAAGCGCTGCGCCGGAAATCTATCTAATTTTCCAAAAGAATATTTGTGGTATTTCGCAACGAGCACCTTCTTGAGAAAAATTTTCCGATAGATTTTACGACAAAAAGATTATGCTAATTTCAATCATTTGTCCAAAAAAAAATGTCCTCGCCGGTTTATGGGAGAAAAAAATCAGGCCGGCCACGCCTAACCCGCGGCTGGCACATCTTTCGTTAGACGTCCTGCTGAATTCCTGAGGCTCTATCCCTTATACCATACCAGGGTGTACTTTGCCCATTACCCCTACCTCACAAGCCGGCAACTTAATTTTTCAGTACCTCATTTCGACTTCAAAAAAGAAAACTACCGCAGGGATTACTCTTCGGCTACCGCCGCCCGGGGTTTGAGAGACTGGGGGATGGCTGCATCATGAGCAAATTGGCTATGGCAACATAAGGGCGGGTAAGCTTGCAAACAGTCATCCAACCTTGCCCGTTAGCGGCCGGAGGCAGCGTCCGGTTTCTCGCGCCCCCTTGCGCAACAGTGCCGCCGGGGATTTCCACGGCTCCCCGGAGGAAAAAACCGGCGGATTTTTTCCGGTCTGCCGCGGCGCCGTTGACTTTGGCCATCGGCAGATTGATTAGCAGATAAAATTCACCCGCAGAGAGGAACGAGCCATGAAGTTTAAGATGCTGCTGATCATTATTCTGGCGTCGCTGTTGCTGGCGGCCCCCGTGGCCCATGCCGAGAAATTGTTGCGCATCACTAATCAAATTCTCAAAGGGCAAGAGACGGTGAATTCTTGCCTGGCCAAGGGGGAAAGGTTTGCAGTGGTGGACGCTTACGGTCTGGTGCGCATCTTAACTCCCGAAGAGGTGGATCTGATCCGGCCCTTCAACCCCAAAGCCTTTGAAAGCCGGGCCTTCAGCTTCCCATACATTAAGGAAGCCCCCAGCATCCCGCCGCTGCCGGTCATCCCGGAACAGCCATAATCGTTTTTAGGGGAGGGCCTACCCCCTCCCCTGCTCCGGCCCCGGGGACCGCGGCTGAGACAAAATTGCCCTATCCATGAGCGTCGGAGAGGGCAGGTTTTTCCCTAACCTTTTCCATTGCCAACGGTTGCGATTTTTTATATATTTAAGTTGACATTCGCGTCTCTCCCCATATATTATTGGGCGGAAATGAGTTTGCGGCTTTTTCTCAATACTCCACAAGGGGGAGGAAAGCCGGATGTCAACCTTTGCGGAAGGAGGAAGGAGTATGCGGTCAAAATTAGTGGTAGGGTTGATGGTGGCTTTGGTGGCAGTATTTTTCGTGAGCACCACCGCGTTGGGACAGCAGAAGCCGCCTGGCGGCGAGAGGTTGCTCTGCGTCTCCAAGCAGGACCTCAAGGGGCAAGAGACGGTGGACTCGTGCCTGGCAAAGGGGGAGCGCTTCGCGATAGTGGATCCTTACGGCTTGGTGCGCATCCTGACCCCGGAAGAGGTGGAGCTGACCAAGGCCTTCAATCCCAAGGCCTTCGAAATCCGGGCCTTCGGCATTCATTACGAGAAACTGGCTCCCGTCATTGAGCCGCTGCCGGGACCCCCGGCAGCGGCGGGTGGTTGATCCTAACCTCCCTGTCCATCCAGGGAATCCGACTTAACCGCAACATTTAAGAAAAGCCCTCAAAGCTTGCTTTGAGGGCTTTTGCTTTGTGCCCCTAAGCTCTCTCCCCCAAAGACACCAGGGCCGCCGGAAAGAATGAGGGCGCCTTGAGAAGATCGTGGCCGAAGTGGTGGAGTTGGAGAAGCAGTTGGACCTTTACGACCTCTCCCGGTTTACCCCGAAGATTTAACCGGTGAATAACTCCCGGGGATTACTTCGGCATGGGCTCCGGTCCTGGTCCGGGGCCTGGATCCTAAGCCCTGCGTCCGGGAGTCGGGGGCGGCCGTGTGCCCTCCCCGGCTGCCGCCGCTCATGATTTCTTCTGGACCGCCGCCGGGGGAGCCTCCTGTACCGGGACCATCAGGGTGTCCCAGCCCTGTCGCTTGGTCAAAATTCCTGAGCTGTGGGTGACCACTTCGGTCAAAAACCACTGTTGCTGGCCGTCGGCGCGGCTGAGGAGCTGGAAGGTGGCATTATAAACCGCGGCCTTTTGGGCCTTGTCGCCGGGGTTGACAATGGAGACGTAGGCCACCCGGGTGGCGGATGACTCCGGCTGAAAAAAGCCATAGAACTCCGCCACCTTGCAGTAGCTGGGATTCCAGGCATCCAGGGTGTGCTGCGCCGCGGCCACGCTCAGCGGGGGCGGTGCTGCGAAAGGCGACGCCGTGCATCCGCACCAGAAGGCCATGGTAAGGAACAACCCGCAAAGGCCGCGCCGGCCTGAGAGCTTCTTCATATCCCCGCTCCTCCCCAGAAGTTCCGGTTCTCCCCCACCCGGAAAACCACCCAGGCCGGAGAAGGGTTAAGTTCCACTAGTGTCATGTATCAGAAATGCCTTTAAAAAAATCTAGATGTTCTGGTAGCCGCAGGCTTTAGCCTGCGCTCATTTTTATTAAAGATTTTCGCAAGCTCAAGCTTGCGGCTACATTTTAAAGGCCTAAAGATGAAGGACATTTTTTATTAAAGGAAAATCTGAGACATGACACTATCCACTCATTGCTTTAGAAGTCCGGCCTCACTAAGCCAGTCCAGTACTTGCCGACGCGCCTCTAACCCCTGGGCCGTCAGCCTGCCCTCCGGGTCAAAGATCAGGAAATGGGGGATGGACCTGAGGCCAAGCTGTTTGGCCAGGGGGGACTGCCAATCGATCCTACCCAATACCACGGGACGATTGATGTTGAGCTTGATAATCTTCAGGTCCCTCCGCTTCTGTGCCAACTCCTCCATTAAAGGCGCCAGGCGCAGGCAGGGAGGGCAGTAGGGGCTGTAACAGTCGACCAACGTGATTTTCCCCTTGACCGGCAGGGTCTGAAGAGCCAGCGCAGATCCCTCCTGGCCGGCGTTGCCCTCCTGCACCGCCCCCGCCAGACCCGGGGCGCTGAGGGCCAGAAGTAGAAAAACTCCCAAAAAGCTGCCGATTAAGGCCGATCCAAGCCAGCGTCCCATAGTCCTTAGATATGTCCTGGTCTCGAGCTTGTCAATCATTTTCCCGGCGTCTCCCCGGAACCGGTATTTAGCAGCAAAGGCAGGCCGTCCCTTAAAAAAAAGCCGCGGGCGATGATAATCAGCACTCCCAGCAAGACCAAACTCATAAGTCTCCTCCTGGATCGGGTCATCGGGGTTTGCCCTAAAGCTCTTCATCACTCAGAGAGAGTCACTTGTTGAGCAGGCGGCTCCGGGGGCCGCCCACATTATGGAATACCGCCTGAAAGTCACGGTAGAGCCTCTTGTTGTGGCGCAGCCGGTGGCATTTCTTCAGGTAAACCTTGGAGTCGGGGTTGTCCGCCAGCAAGTCCAGCCCCTCCCAGCCCTGCCGCCGGGGATAGGCGTAGTAGGGGTAGGCCCTGGGAAGCCCCCGGATGTAAGTGACCTGGGGCACCAGCCATTCCAACCTGGCCAGGTAGAGGCGGTGCATGCCGTCGTTGATGATCAGGGTCAGGGTGCCGTCGGCCTCGATGGACTCCTCCACGATGGGAGGATAAAGATCGAAGGTCGCTTCCGAACCGTCGCCCTGCAGCACGGTATAGGTGACAAAGCCGTCCAGGCGGAACAGGTCCACCCCATGCTCGGCCAGGCTCCAGCCTAATTGCTGGGTCTTGCGGAGCTCCTGCAGCCACAAGTAGTTTTGCGCCGGGTGCAGGCAATCGGTGTGAATCTGCTCCAGGCTGATGAAGGCCTGCTCATAAATCATAACCTCCGGCTGGTCCAGGAGGGGCACCTTGCGGAGGCGGGCGATCAACTCTTCCGTGGAATGGCGCTTAAGAGTGATAATCTCCATTGTAGATGCCTACCGGGAAATTTTACCACCATTCCCCGGCCCTGGGAATGTTTTTCGGAGGCCGCCTTCTTTATGCCGCGCCGGCCAGCGCCGATGAGGAGGGGGGTAAGAGGCCGGGGATTTGGGCGGCCACTTACGTCTTTTGGTGGGCAGCCCACCCTACCGCGGTTGGAGCCAGCCCTCCAGGAAGCAGGATTGGCAAAGGGGTTGGGGGCGGCACCATTCCTTCCCCAGGCGCACCAGCAGGGCGTGGTATTCTTGATAAAGCCCCACGTCCGCGGACAGATGGTCCATGAAGAGTCGGCGCAGGTCCTCGTAAGCGCAGGATTCCGGGGCCAATTGGTGCCGGCTCAAGATGCGGAAAGTATAAGCGTCCACCACAAAGGTGGGTTTCTGCAGGGCATAGAGCAGAATGCTGTCGGCGGTTTCCGGGCCGATGCCTTTGACCGAAAGGAGCCTGGGCCGCAACTTTTCCAGGGGGTGCCGGGTCATCAGCTTGAGGGAACCCTGATACTCTTCCCGGAGAAAGGTCAAAAAATTCTTGACCCGCCGGGCCTTGAGATTGTAATAGCCCGCGGGCCGAAAGAGTTCGGCCAGCTCCGCTTCGGGCAGGGCCGTCAAGGCCGACGGTGTCAAGCGGTCGTCGGCCCGGAGCCGCGCCATCACCTTGGCCACATTGTTCCAGTTGGTATTCTGGGTCAGGATGGCCCCCAGCGCCACCTCAAAGGGCGTCTCCCCCGGCCACCAACCCTGGGGACCGAAGGCCTGCCACAACCTCTCGTAAAGCTTCCGCAACAATTTGCCCATCCTGGCCGTGGTCATGGGTCTCCTCGAGCTGGCGAGCCCCGCGGGAGGTGAAGGGCCCCAGCCGGAGTCTGGCTTCCATTTTAGCATTTTTTTTGGCCGGGGCCTGTGATAGAATGCCCCAATCGCCAGCCTGAAGCGGAAAATTCCCGGGGGGCCACCAGGCCGGGGGCGAAGACTGCCCGGTGGCAGGGCGGGTTTTAACCCCCCATCTCGACCTGCTTGCTAACAGGACCGAATCTTGAGCAAACGCGTCGTTTTCCAGCCATATGATCTAACCGTGGAGGTGCCGGAAGGCGAGAATCTGCTGCGGATCGCCATGCAGGCGGGGGTGCACATCAACGCCTCCTGCGGCGGCGAAGGCGTCTGCGGCAAGTGCCGCATTATCTTGGAAGAAGGAGAACTGGACAGCCTCCGCTCCGGGCTGCTGAGCGACGAAGAGTGGAGCCTGGGCTACCGCCAGGCCTGCCAGTCCCGGGTACTCTCCGACGTAGTGGTGCGCATCCCGCCGGAATCCCTCCTGGACCGCCGCACCCTGACCCGGCGCCGAGGCGGCATCGGTCTCAGGCCCAGTCCCATAGACCTGTCGGCCTTGAGGGCCGAGGGCCTCTATAATCCTGCCTTCAAGAAGAAATTCGTAGAACTGGCGCCCCCCACCCTGGGGGATAATATCAATGACCTGGCCCGCCTGGAGCAGGGCCTGGCGCGGCAACACGCAGTGGAAAGCCTCACCCTGGACTTTTTCCTGCTGCGCAAGCTGGCCCGGGTGATGCGCCAGAAAGACTTCCGGGTCACCGCTACCCTGGATTTCTCCCGGCGCCGCTACCGCTCCCCCTTACTGTTGAACGTCGAGGCCGGCAACACCACCCAGCGCCACTTCGCGGTGGCGGTGGACATCGGTACCACCACCATCTGGGTGCAGCTCCTGGACCTGGCTAACGGGGCGATCCTGGGCCAGGCCGCGGATTATAATACCCAGATGAGTTACGGGGACGATGTCATCTCCCGCATCGTCTTTTGCCAGAAAGAGCAGGGGCTACAAAAACTGCAAAGATCGGTGGTGACCACCATCAACAAGGTGATGCATCGGCTGCTGAAGCTCCATAAGCTGTCGCCGGGGAAGATCTCCCATATCACCGTAGCCGGCAACACCACTATGACCCACCTCTTTTATGGTATCGATCCCAAATACATCCGCCTGTCGCCTTACACCCCCACTGCCGGCAGCCTTCCTCTGGTCCGGGCCCGGGACCTGGGGCTGAAGGTGCCGGAGCACGTCTACATCTTTTGCGTCAGCTCGGTGTCCAGCTACGTGGGCGGCGACATCGTCTCAGGGATCCTGGCCTCCGGTATCTACAAGGACCCCAAGCTTACCCTGTTCATCGATATCGGCACCAACGGCGAAATCGTCATCGGCAACCAGGCGTGGTTGGCCTGCGCCGCCTGCTCCGCGGGGCCGGCCTTCGAAGGAGGCGGCATCAAGTTCGGAATGCGGGCCAGCGCCGGGGCCATTGAAGACGTGATCATCAATCCTGAAACCTTTGAACCCTCCCTGATCACCATCGACATGGTGAAGCCCAAGGGCATCGCCGGCTCCGGCCTGATCAATCTGCTGGCCGCCATGATGGAGGCGGACCTCGTCTCACCCAACGGCAAGCTCCGGGAAGACCTGGACACCCCCCGCATCCGCCTGGGGGACAGCGGCCGGGAGTACGTCCTGGTCTTCGGCTCCGAAACCCAAAGCGGCCAGGACCTTACCATCAGTGAGTCGGACATCGACAACCTGATGCGGGCCAAAGGGGCCATGTTCGCCGGTTACCTCACCCTGCTGGAAAGCGTCGGGCTCAAGCTCCAGGATCTGGAGCAGGTGATCCTGGCGGGGGCCTTCGGCAACTTCATCAACATCGAAAGTTCCATTGCCATTGGCCTGCTGCCGGACCTGCCCCGGGATCGCTTCCAGTTCGTGGGCAACGCCTCCCTCCAGGGCGCCTCCTTGCTGGCCTTCTCCCTGGACTTGATGGAGGAGGAGCGCCGGGTAGCGAATATGATGACCAACTTCGAACTCTCCGAGACTCCGGGCTTCATGAACCAGTATATCGCCGCTCTCTTCCTGCCCCATACCCAAATAGAATTATTCCCCACGGTCACCGAACGACTCCAGGGGATTAAGGGCTGAACCAGCAAGGGGGGTCCCACCCCCAACGCCTCCCGGACTCGCTCTGGCGCAGGTTGAAGGGGCGCTAAGTCTGTCAGGTCCCGCCGGCCAATCAGTCGCTCGCCCCAGCGCCCCCCTTCGGGTGGTTGGCGGGGCTTCTTAATAATTAACTGTTGCAAATCCCGTTTTCCCATGGCAAAATAAGCCACTTTCGCCCGTCAGAGGGAAACCCACGGCCGGCGTTTTGTTTTGTCTGATTAAAAATTAACAATATTGTTAACAAAATTGGAGATGAAATGGATCATCCGATAAATTCAGGGGATACCGCCTGGCTCCTGGCGTGCTGCGCCCTGGTGCTGCTGATGACCCCGGCCCTGGCCTTGTTTTACGGGGGCATGGTGCGGCGGAAGAACGTCCTTTCCACCCTGACCCTGAGCTTTGCCTTCATGCTCCTGGTGGGAGTGCAATGGGTGCTGTACGGTTACTCCCTGGCCTTTGGGCGGGATATCGGGGGGCTCATCGGCGGCCTCAACTACCTGGGATTGGCCGGGGTGGGCGCGGCCCCCAATCCTGATTACGCCAAGACCATCCCCCAGGGGCTCTTCGCCGCCTTCCAAATGATGTTCGCGGTGATCACTCCGGCCCTGATCACCGGAGCCTTCGTGGAGCGGGTGCGTTTCAAGTCCTTCCTGCTTTTCGGCCTCATCTGGGTCACCCTGGTCTATGACCCCCTGGCCCACTGGGTCTGGGGCAAAGGCGGCTGGCTCAATTCACTGGGGGTCCTGGACTTCGCCGGCGGTACGGTGGTGCACATCGCGGCGGGCTATTCGGCCCTGGCCTTTGCCCTGGTGATCGGCCCCCGCAAGGGGTTCGGCAAATTCCCCATGGAGCCCCACAACATCACCCTCACCCTCCTGGGGGCCGGACTCCTGTGGGTGGGCTGGTTCGGGTTCAATGCCGGCAGCGCCATGGCAGCCAACGGGGTGGCGGTGAACGCCCTGTTGGCCACCAATACCGCGGCGGCCACTGCGGGGTTGGTCTGGATGATCCTGGGATGGCTGGATGGCCGGCCCAGCCCCTTGGGGATCGCCACCGGCATGGTGGTGGGCCTGGCCGCGGTGACCCCGGCCTCGGGGTTTGTGTCTCCCCGGGCCGCCATGGTCATCGGCGCAGTGGCGGCGCCCCTCTGCTACTATGCCATCCGCTTCCGCCAGAACCGCAATTGGGATGAATCCATGGACGTCTGGGCCTGCCACGGCATGGCCAGCAGTTGGGGAATGATCGCCACCGGGCTCTTTGCCACCCTGGAGGTGAACGCGGCCGGGGCCAACGGCCTGTTCTTCGGCAACCCGGCCCAACTGGCTTTGCAGGCGCTGGCTACGGTAGTCACCATGGCCTTCGCCTTCGGAATGACCTTCGGGGTGGCTAAAATCCTGGATATGAGCATCGGCCTCAAGGTTTCCCCCATGGAAGAGGAGGTGGGCCTGGATATCAGCACCCACGGCGAGCGGGCCTATTCTTAAGAGCAATCAGCTAAATAACCATTGTCTTTGCTGAAGACTGACTTCTTAAGCTGAAAGCCCTTCCAGAGCAGAGATAATCCCTCCTCGGGTAATGCTGATCCTCAATGAGAGAGAACGGAAAATGCTAAAAAAGATCGAAGTCATCATTCGGGAAGGCAAGCTCAACGATGTCAAGGATGCCTTGAAGGAAATGGGCATCGTGGGCCTGAACCTCTTCGAGATTCGCGGCCACGGCCGCGGGGGGGGCATCACCCTGACGGGCCGTACCGGCAGTTACCAGGTGGATTTGCTGCCCAAGATCCAGATAAACATCATCTTGAGCGAACATAATCTGGAAGAGACCATTGACACCATCCTGCGGTCCGCCTATACCGGCGAGGCCGGCGACGGCATGATCTTCGTCTATCCGGTGGAGGAAGTGATCCGCATCCGTACCCGGGAGCGGGGGCAGGAAGCGATGATGTATCCCGGGGACATTGACGAAAGGAAGAAGCGCACCGCCAAATAGTTCCCCCCTTTCACCCCGGCCGTCCCCCTTCCGGGAGGGGAGGGGGGCGGCCTCCCTAAACTGTTGCATTTCTCATTTTTCCATGAAATAATAAAGTGATTTCCCGCGGCCAGGGAGGTTATCCGCCCTGGCCTGCATTTCGCTGGGGCGTCTTCCCGGCCTTTTGGGGCAAGAGACCTATGCCAACCGAAGCGGTGATTTTCGCCTGTCAGCAAGCGGTGCCGGACCCGGAGGCCCTGCGGGCCTCCTTGAGCAAGGGCGGGGACCGGTGGCGGGTGCTTTCGGAGCCTTGCAGCAGCAAAGTGGAGGCCTTTCAGTTGCTCCGCGCCCTGGGAACCCCGGTGGACCTGGTATGGGTCATCGGGTGCGCCGAAACCCTCTGCCGCTACCAGGATGGCAGCCGTCGCCTGGGAGGCCGGGTGAAATATTCCCAGGGTTATCTGGAAGAAATCGGCCTGGAGTCCGGGCGGCTGGGGCATTCCCTGGTCACCCCAGGCGATGCCGCGGCCCTGGCCGGGATCGTCAAGGCAGTCAAGGCCCGTCTGAGGGCCCTGGGGCCCAGCCGCCTGAAGAGCAAGGTTTAGGACGAGTTTCGAGTTGTAGGGGCGACAGTGGCACAGGCTTCCAGCCGGTGATGGGGTCGCCCTGTTTCAAGTTTCGAGTTAAAGGAGCCGCAGGCGAAGGGTCTTAAAAACGAGATTCTTGCCGTATTGATCAAACTGTCTCATTTAGGAGAACGAGGGTTGCCTGCCAAATATCACATCCACGTGCGCCGGGTACCGCCCCGTTTCACCCCTCTGGCCAAAAGCACCATGATCGACTGGGGCGAGGGCTGTCTCCGCTGCGCCCGCTGCGTCAAGGAAGTCTGTCCGGTGGACGCTTATCGGAAGCGGGGTTTCGACCGGCAGCAGTTGCTGGACACCATCGCTGAGATCTGCCGCGACTGTTACCGCTGCGTCCAGGGTTGTCCCCGGGGACTGATCTTTAAGGCCATGAACCCCCAATACCGGCAGATGGGGGACGACTATTGGACCCCGGAGATCATCGCGGTCACCTGGAGCCAGGCGGAAACCGGCAAGATCCCCGTTTCCGGAGCAGGCTATGGCGGGCCCTTTGCCGGGGAGGGTTTCGACTCCTGCTGGACCGACATGTCGGAGATCGTCCGGCCCACCCGGGATGGCATCCATGGCCGGGAATATATCAGCACCTACATCGACCTGGGCCGCAAACCCATGTTTCTGGCCTTTGACGAGCGGCAGGAGATGCTGATCACCCCACCTCCCCTTTTGGAAATTCCCTTGCCGGTGGTGTTGGCGGAACCATCCCGGAGCGCCGACCCGGTCCGGCTGCGCCAGATTATGGTGGCCGCCGCGCAAAAACTGGGCACCCTGGCGCTCTTGCACCGGAAAGACATCGGCGCCGACCTGGCCCCGGCCGCCTCTAACCTGGTACCCATCCTTTCGGCCAGGGAACCTCTGAAACTGGATAAGCCGCTGCTCAGCCAGGCGCCGGCGGTGGAGATCCCGGACCATCCCGGGGTGATGGCCCAGATGGAGGCCCTCAAGAAACGTTTCCCGCACTTGCTCGTCTGGATCAGGGTGCCGGCCGACGGCCAGGCCGCGACGCGAGTGGCGGCTCTAGCGGCGGCGGGGGCCGAGGTTTTGCACCTGGCCGGCTCCGATAAGGCCCGGGGCCTCAAGGACGCCGCCCCGGCGCACCTGATGAACCTGGTGCGCCGCTGCCACCTGAAGCTGGTAGAAAACCAATTGCGGGACGCCGTCACCTTGCTGGTCAGCGGCGGCATCGCTTTGGCGGAGCACGTGGCCAAGATCATCGCCGCCGGCGCCGACGGGGTGATGGCCGACCTCTCCCTGCTCCTGGCCCTGGAATGCCGCCTGTGCCCCGAGTGCCCCGGCGACCCGGACAAACAAGACAAACAACCCTGCCCCATCGACCTCGGAAGCCTCAGCGTCCAGCGGGGAGCCCAGCGCATGGTCAACCTCCTGGGCGCCTGGAACAACCAACTCCTGGAGGTCCTGGGCGCCATGGGCATGCGGGAGGTGCGCCGCCTGCGAGGGGATGTGGGCCGGGTCATGTTCAAGGAGGACCTGGATAGGGAAATCTTTGCCCCGCTCTTCGCCCGGCCGGAGGGTGAAACCAGAAGGGTCGGCGAATAAAGAGGGTTTCCGGTTTTCGGTTCGCGGTTTTCTGTTTAAACCTCACTGAGAGCTGATGACAGGGAAGGTTGGTGAGCCGCCAAACCGAAAACCATAAACCAGTATCTGGATAAACCAAGAAGTCCCAAAAGGACTAAATTCAGAAAAAGATCATAAAATGGCACAAGCGAAGAAGCAAATGGTTCCCAGCGTTCCCCTGGAATCCTGGAGCGAGGGCGGGCCCTGGCAGCCGGTTCCCACCCCTTCCCGCTTCCGCACCCCCTTGAGCAAGTACCTGGTGTGGCGTGACGAGTCCGCCTGCATTAAGTGCGGCGGCTGCGTAGAAATCTGTCCATATGGGGTTCACACCAAGTCCGGCAGCTACTTGCGGCGTCCCAAGAACTATCTGTGTCTGGGGTTTGCCTGCCAGGGGAAGGAATTTTACTGCGTCGATAAATGCCCGGCCAAGGCCCTGCGGCTCAGCGGCCACCCGGTGTACAGCACCCTGGGGGACCGGCGCTGGCCTGCGGACCTGCTCCTCAGCACCTGGTGGCAGGCGGAATGGGGCAACCTCCCCTATACCGACCTGGAATATCGTCTGGGAGAGTCCGGCGGCGGCTTCGATAAACTGCGTTTTCTCTTTCCCAAGCACCGCCCGGACTTCAAGCTGACCCAGGACGACATCTCCCTGGAGCTGGAGCTGAACCGGCGGGGGGATGGCCGGCCCCAGGTGAGGCTGTCGGTGCCCTGGTACGGCGGCGGCATGTCCTTCGGCTCGGTGAGCCTCAATACCATTTTGTCCCGGATTCTGGCGGCGATCCGCTTTAACACCCTGGTATCCACTGGCGAGGGCGGCTATCCCGAAGAACTCTACCCTTATGATGACAATATCGTCACCCAGGTGGCCACCGGCCTCTTCGGGGTCCGGGAAGACACCATCCAGCGGGTGCGCATGGTGGAGTTCAAATATGCCCAGGGGGCTAAACCCGGCCTGGGCGGCCACCTGCTGGGGGACAAGGTGACCCCCGCGGTGGCCCGCATGCGGGAGTCGGTGACCGGCAGCTCCCTGTTCTCCCCCTTCCCCTTCCACAGCGTCTATTCCGTGGAAGATCACAAGAAGCACATCGACTGGATCAAGGAGATCAATCCCCGGGCCCTGGTGGCGGTGAAGGTCTCCACTCCCACTGACGTGGACATGGTGGCGGTGGGGAGCTATTACGCCGGCGCCCACGTGGTCCAGTTGGACGGCAGCTATGGCGGCACCGGGGCCGCGCCGGATATTGCCAAGAAGAACATCGCCATGCCGGTGGAATATGCCATTCCCAAGGTGCACCAGTTCCTCAAGGCCGAGGGCATCCGGGAGCAGGTGACCCTGATTGCCTCCGGCGGCATCCGCAGCGCCTTCGACGTGGCCAAGGCCATCGCCCTGGGGGCCGATGGAGTCCAGCTCGGCACCGCCGACCTGGTGGCCCTGGAATGCCTGCGTTGTCACAACTGCGAATCCGGCCGGGGCTGTGTCCGCGGCATCGCCACCACCGACCCGGAACTGGTGGACCTCATGACCATCGATTGGGGGAGCAACCGGATCAGCAATATGTATTACGCCTGGAGCTCGATTCTGAAGGAGATCCTGCGGCGCCTGGGCCTTAAGAGCATCCGGGAGTTGGTGGGCCGCACCGACACCCTGGCCCACCTGGACTACTTCGACGGCCCGGTGGATGACGATTTGAGAAGATAGTTGTCAGGGGTCAGCTGTCAGCCTTGAACCCGGCTCGGAATGCTTTTTGAAATGTAGCCGCAAGCTTTAGCTTGCGAAGCCTTTGAACCAAAAGCGCAGGCTAAAGCCTGCGGCTACATAAACCGAAATGACTTGATTTATAGGGCGGCCTGTGGCCGCCGAGATTTGGCGTGCACAGCACGCCCTATTTGACTGACCAGCGGTTTGTCTTTATAACCTTGAACCTTGAACTTTGAACCTTGAACTTTGAACTATCTCGGTGAACCCTATGCAAGACCCCAAAAATCTTAGCCATCCGGGGCTCAGGCTCCTGGACACCCGCCGGGAATTCACCAATCCCTTTGGCGGAGGCCGCATCCATAAATCCTCCGACGAGGGTGGCTGCGGGGTCACCGGATTTACGGCCAGCGTGCCGGTGGCCGGCCGCCACATCGTCTGTCCCTCGGTGCAGATGCACAACCGGGGCAACGGCAAGGGCGGCGGCATCGCCGCGGTGGGCCTGGACCCGGCATCCCTGGAGGTCTCCCAGCAGATCCTCGATGACGATTACCTCATCCAGATCGCCTATCTGGACATCGAGGCGCGGCCGCAGGTGGAGGCCCAATTCATCACCCCGATCTTCCGGGTGGACCACGCCCGCCGCCTGCCCACCGTGGACGATTGGCGAGATATCCCCGGCCTGGTGGTTAAGCCCCCCGACGTCTGGCAGTACTTCGTGCGGGTGAAGCCCGAAGTCCTGCAATATTTCATCCAGCAGCAGAAGCTCTATGGTATTCCCTGGCGCAAGGTGGAAGACGAGTATGTGGCCCAGAATTGCTACAAGCTGAACGAGGCCTTCTACGCCTCCCTGGGGGAGAAAAAGGCCTTTGTCATGTCCCAGGGCCGGAATATGTTGATCTTGAAGATCGTGGGCTATGCCGAGGAAGTCGCTTACTATTACCAGTTGCTGGACTTCAAGGCCCACGTCTGGATCGCCCACCAGCGCTACCCCACCCGGGGGCGGGTGTGGCACCCCGGCGGGGCCCACCCCTTCGCGGGCCTCAACACCGCCCTGGTGCACAACGGCGACTTCGCCAATTACTTTTCCGTGAGCGAATACCTGAGCCAGCGCCATTTTTTCCCCCAGTTCCTGACGGACACCGAGGTGGCGGTGCTCCTCTTCGACCTCTGGCACCGGCTCTACGGCTATACCCTGGAATACATCATCGAGTCCATGGCCCCCACCACGGAGCGGGACTTCGACCTGCTGCCTCCGGAGCGCCAGCACATCTACCGGCAGCTCCAGGCGGCCAATATCCACGGTTCCCCGGATGGCCCCTGGTTTTTCATCATTGCCCGCAACGACCCGGAGCGCCAGAGCTTCGATCTTATCGGCATCACCGACACCTCCATGCTGCGCCCCCAGGTCTTTGCCCTCCAGGACGGCGAGGTGCAGCTCGGCCTCATCTGTTCGGAGAAGCAAGCCATCGACGCCACGCTGGCCAGTCTGGCCCAGGAGGATCCCCGCATCTGCCCCGTGGCCGACCTCTACTGGAACGCCCGGGGCGGCAGCGCCACCGACGGCGGCGCCTTCATCTTTTCCCTGGAAGCCGATAACGGCCGCCGGGTGCTATCCTGCCACGACAAGTTCGGAAAACCCCGGACCGTGCCCTGGCATCAGCGCCCTTGGGACGGCGCCGTGCTGGAGCTGGGCTACCAGGAGGACTCCGAGGCGGCCCTTTTGTCCGCCGCCAATCTGAAGGACCAAAGCGGGAGGCGGCTCTATGACGCCATCCGCCAAGGCGCCGCCACCATCTCCTACGCCGGCTTCCGGGAAATCCTGGAGGCGGTGGTGAAGCAGGCAGGGCTGGGCGACCTTCTCAAGGCCGCGGCCATCAACGGCCTGACCCTGCTGTTGGACCGGCGCTACGACCCGGGGGACAAGAAGCGCAGCAATCTTCTTCATCTTCTCATGGAAGCCCTGATCCGTATCTTCCAGGATACCCCCCTCGCGGGGGAGAATCATCCCAGCCGCTACCGCCAGCTCGATTGGGACAACCGGGAGCTTTTGCAGGCGCCCCCGCAAGCCGACGCGGTCCTGGTTCTCAATGCCGCGGGCTTTCCCCCGGAAGGGGATGATTGCGACGCCCGCCTCCTGTGCCAGGCCTTTAAGTTGGGGTGGCGGCAATTCATCACTTACGGCTACCAGGGCCAGCGTTTCCTGGGCTGCGGCTTCGGGCCCGGCACCCAAGAGGTGCGCATCGACGCCTACGGCAGCACTGGCGACTACCTGGCCTCGGGCATCGACGGCATGACCCTCCAGGTCCACGGCAACGCCCAGGACCAGTTGGGGCAGATCATGAAGCAGGGCAAGCTGGTGGTGCACGGCGACGTGGGCCAGACCTTCATGTACGGCGCCAAGGGCGGGGAGGTTTACATTCTGGGCAACGCCGCCGGCCGACCCCTGATCAACGCGGTGGGCCGGCCCCGGGTGGTAATCAACGGCACCGCCCTGGACTTCCTGGCTGAATCCTTCATGGCCGGCGACGTCTTCCAGGGCGGCGGCTTTGTCATCGTCAACGGCCTGGAGTACGACCCCCGGGGGCGCCTGCGGCCGCAACCGACCCCATATCCCGGCTCCAACCTGTTCTCCCTGGCCTCGGGGGGGGCCATCTACATCCGCGACCCCTACCAGCAGCTGGTGGAGGAGCAGTTGAACGGCGGCGAGATCGTCCCCCTCACCCAGGCGGACTGGAACCTGATCCTCCCTTACCTCCAGGAAAACCAACGCCTTTTCGACATCGCCATCGACCACGACCTGCTCACCGTGGATGGCCGCCAGCTCCCCCCGGACCAGGTTTACCGTAAGATCCAGCCGCTGAAACTGTCGGTCCTCACCGCGGTGGAGGACTCCTGGGAGTAGCGCAGTCTCACGCCAGGCCGCCAAGAGGTACAAAGTGGGGGGAGTGGAAACCCACCCCTACCAGCGGCGCAAACTAAATCCCGGGATAGATACGTAGGGCGCGTCTTACGCGCCTTTTTTGGTGCGTGAGACGCACTCTACGCTGCTGGGTTTCCGCCCAGTGGGGGGAGTGGAAACCCACCCCTACCAGCGGCGCAAACTAAATGCCGGGATAGATACGTAGGGCGCGTCTTACGCGCCTTTTTTGGTGCGTGAGACGCACCCTACGCTGCTGGGTTTCCGCCCAGTGGGGGGAGCGCACCGGCAGGTGCGCCTTTACCAGGATAAAAAGGCGTAGGGGCCGGGTTACCCCGCCCTTACATTTGCTTAGAGGTTAGTTAAGCCGGTTATCTGGCGACCGGGGACTTTTCCGGGGTGCTACCCCCTCCCTTCCCATCTTCTTCAGGCAGGCATCCGGATTCTTCCAGAGCCCATCGATCTTCTCCTGCTCAATTTTACATTGACAAGCAGAAAGCCTGGGGCTTAATATTGTGAATAATTTAACAATAGGCTGGTAAATGGTCTTCCCCGTCTCAGGGGTGGAGGTCAACCCCCTCATCCCCCCCCTCATTGCCCTGGTGGTTTCAACCTTCACCTCCATGGGAGGAGTCTCCGGCGGCTTTCTGCTGTTGCCTTTTCAGGTGAGCATCCTCAATTTTACCAGCCCGGCGGTGAGTCCCACCAATCTGGTGTATAACATCGTCGCCATCCCCAGCGGGATCTACTGCTTTATCCGGGAAGGGCGGATGAACTGGCCGGTGGCCTGCGTCACCATCCTGGGCACCTTGCCCGGCCTCTATTTTGGGGCGGTGATCCGTACCGGCTGGCTGCCGGGTCCGAGAAATTTCAAGCTCTTTGTGGGCTGTGTGCTGCTTTATATTGGCCTGCGCCTGCTTTATGACCAGACGCCCTGGGCCAAACGCAAAGAGGCCAAGATTCAGGAATTTGAGGCCCAGGTGCAGAAGCGCCTCCAGCAGGTCCTGCGGGAATCCGGCCAGAGCGCCGGCCGTGGCCTGCCGGCGGCGGCCCGGGTGCGGACGGCCCATTGGACTCTGAAGCGGGTCTCTTACGAATTTCTGGGAGAGACCTTCAGCTTCAATGTCCCGGCCCTCCTCCTCCTGGCCCTGGTGGTGGGCCTCATCGGCGGCATTTACGGCATCGGCGGCGGCGCCATCATCGCCCCCTTTCTGGCCGCCATCTTTAAGCTGCCCATGTATACCATCGCCGGCGCCGCCCTCCTGGGAACCCTGGTTACTTCGGTGGCGGGTGTGGGTATCTATTATGCCATGGGGATCACCCCGGATCTGCTTCTGGGGGCCCTGTTCGGGGCCGGCGGCTTCCTGGGCATGTACCTGGGGGCCCGCCTGCAGACACATTTCTCCGGCAAGGTAATCCGCATCGGCTTGGGGCTGGTCATTTCCGGCCTGGCCCTGTATTATATCCTCGGGTATTTCCTGGAGTGAGTCCACTGCGGGAGAGGCAGTAACGGGTAGAGGGTTTTTTGTCTCTTTTGTCTAACGGCCCTCTCACCCGCTCGGCCTTTTCCCCAGTTTATATATAGGGGTCATTAGCCGCGGGCTAGTGACCCCATTGATTGTTCTCGTTCCCCAGTTGCACTTGGGAACGCCATTTTTGGGCCTAAGCTGCGCTTTGGACTGCAAAGTAAATCTTTGCAATCAATGGGTGTCCAAGCGCAGCCTGGAAACCAGATAATAGACATTGAACTGCAATGTATTGGGAATTTTCCGAAAAGGGCATCGTCTTCTTCCCGGACCCGCACCTCATCGGCAACCCCGGTGATTACGGGCTGGAGTATGAGGAGGTCTACTTCGAGGCTGAAGACGGGGTGCGCCTGCACGGCTGGTGGGTGCCCAAGCACGGCGCCCCGGTCTTCCTGTGGTTCCACGGCAACGCCGGCAATATCAGCCACCGCCTGGAAAACATCAACCTGCTGCACCAGTTGGCGGAGGTTCAGGTCTTCATCTTCGATTACCGGGAATACGGCAAATCTGAGGGGCTGATCTGCCGGGAAGGCACTTATAAGGATAGCGCCGCGGCCTACCGCTACGTGACGGCAACCAGGGGGATAGACCCCGCAGACCTGGTCCTCTTCGGCCGTTCCCTGGGCGCCGCCCTGGCCGTGGACCTGGCCGCCCGCCTCCCCTGCCGCTCCCTGATCATCGAGTCGGCCTTCACCAACTCCTCGGACATGGCCAAACTCTTCCTGCCCTTCATGTTCGATTGGCGGCCCCGGGTTCCCTATGATAATTTGGGGAAAATTGATAAGATCAGGGCGCCGCTGCTCATCATTCACGGCTCGCAGGACGAGATCATCCCTGTTTCGATGAGCCGGCGCCTGTTCGCCGCAGCCCGGGACCCCAAGGAGCTCTATATCATCCCCGGGGCCCATCACAACGACACCTTTCTGGTAGGCGGCCCGGCTTATTTTGACAGATTAACCAGGTTTATTCATCAACCGGCCAAGCGGCCGTGACTGTCCCGGGGAGACCCCCTGGCCGACTTAATTGGCGGCCCCGGGGTCAGAGAGGGACACCGCACCGTGAAGGAAGAGAAACTTTGCACCTGCGCCAGCTGCGGCCTGCCGCCCTCGGCGGCGCCGCCAGGCTACTGATCCCCACTGTGGGCCCCCTACTTCCCTGGGTTCTTCTGAAGGCGCTGGCTTACCCCCTTGATCAGGAGCGGCCAGGCGATGGTGGCGTCGCACAGGACCTCGGCGAAGCTGCCGCCGTCTTCCGTCGCAACGAATTTCCCCCAGGAAACCCCTTCCTTGAAGGTACAGCCGCTCAAGCCGCCCCAATGGGCCGGCTCCGGGCAGATGCGCACCCCATAATGGAAGCGCACTTCGGGGAGGTCGAGATGCAGCCGGGTCTGGAGCAGGTCCAGGTAGGGGGGGACCTGCTGGGCCCAGTTGCGGGGCACCCCCCCACCGATGGTAAAAATCCCCAGTTTCCTGGCCGTTAGGGCATGCCGGGCATAGGCTGCCAGGTCCAAAAAGGGATTGAACTGCAGCGACGCCGCGCCCAGGGCCTCGGAGAGCGGGCACCCGGCCGCCAGGGCCCGGCGCACCATAAAAACCGCCAGGTCCAGACCCAACTCCGAGTCGGTGAAGGCCGGGATAAATACCGGCACCTCGTTCAGATAGGCGTTTCTCAAGATTCCCGGGGCCTCGCTGTGCTCCGCCAGGTATCTCCCCAGTTCCCGGCAGATAGCGGCGGAGGACCAGACCTGGCCTTGATCCAGCCCCTCCAACACCTGCCCGAAGACGTCTTCGGCATAGTCCAGGTTGGCCTCCATCTCCAGGGTGTCGTAGATGCGGTTGTAACCCTGCTGGAACAGCATCCGGTCGGGGACCTCCTCTGGATACTTGTAATGCACCCGGCCCAGGGTCTCGATAAAGCCGTGGGCGATCAGGGCTCCGGTGCTGACGATCATCTGCAGCCAGCCCCGGTCGATCATCTCGCAGATGAGCAGGCCCATCTTGGCCACGCTCATGGCCCCGGAGAAGGTGCCCACCACGGTGCAGTCGGGGTCCCGTAACATAGCCTCCAGGACCTCGGCCGCCTCCCCCAGACTGCGGCCGCCGAAGGCGGTCCGCCCCATGGCCCTAAGGAGCTGATCGAAATCCTCAATGGAGTTAAGGTCCAGGGGGCGCAGGGGTGTCAGGCCGTCTTTGGCCCCATCATGTAAATCCTCAAGTTTCCGGCGCATTGGTTAGTCCTGTTTTCTGTTTTCTTTTTTCTGAAAAAGGCACTCGACTGGGCGCGGAAGACGAGCCCTGCGTAAGAACTTTTCAAAGATTAAAGTGGGCATCCCATTTCCTGTGGTTGTTTGCTGTTTTCCATGTAGCCCACCAATGCGAAAAGGACTGCCGCTGGGGCTGAATTTACCGAAAACCGAAAACCGTTCTTTTACCGGTAGGGCCCCCCCAGCTCTCCCCAGCCCAGCTTGGTGCGCAGGATCTCAAAGTGGCTGCGCCTGGGATGCTTCACCAACTTGACATGGTAGCCGCCGGAGCGCACTTCCAGACGATCCTGAGGCTCAAGGGCGCGGCCCACCTGGCCATCCAGGGTAAGGTAGAGGTCCTGGACCTTTTCATCAAGAGTGACGGCCACGGTCACCGTCTCCGGCAGGATGATGGGCCGGTTACTCAGGGTGTGGGGGCAGATGGGCAACAGGATGATGGTCCCCAGGGTCGGGTAAACGATGGGCCCGCCGGCGGACATGGTGTAGGCGGTGGAACCGGTGGGGGTGGAGACGACCAAGCCGTCAGCCCGGTAAGTGGTAAGGTATTCGCCGTCGATCCAGGTGGTGAGTTCGGCGATGCGGGCCAGGGCCCCCTTGTTGATCACCGCGTCGTTCAGGACGTTTTCCCGGCAGACGGTCTCTCCCCCCCCCCGGATGAGGCTGACGGACAGGATCATCCGTTCATCCACCTCAAATTTTCCCGGCAAGACCTGCTCTTCCAGGCAGGGGTAGAGATCCTCCAGGGAGATTTCCGTGAGGAATCCCAGGCCCCCCATGTTGACCCCCAGGATGGGCAGACCCAGGCGCCCGTAATGGCGGGCGACGCTCAAAATGGTGCCGTCGCCTCCCAGGACCACGATGAACTCCGTTCCCGGAAGCAGGGGCGAGATGTCCGGGTCCGGTTCATTTTCCAGGTGGCGGGCCGCCAGCCCCCGGGAAACGAACCAGGCCTGCAAGGCCTGGCCGGCCTGCCAGGCGTCGGCTTTGTCCTTTTTGCTGATAATGGCCAGGGATTTCATTGCGCCTCCCGAGTTGACAATTAACCTGATCTTCGATAATTTTTATATGATGGCTCTGCGACGCTGATGCCTCAATTTTACCGGGAAGGAGTATTAATGCAAGTCGCCAAACGTATCCGCCAGATTCCGCCCTCCGCCACCCTGGCCTTGAACACCAAGGCCAACCAGCTCAAGGCCCAGGGGGTCGACTTAGTCAACTTTGGGGTAGGGGAGCCGGACTTCGATACCCCGGAAAACATCCGGGAGGCGGCCATTCGGGCCATCAGAGAGGGCTTCACCCGCTACACCCCGGTGGCAGGCATCCCGGAGCTCAAGGAGGCTATTATCCAGAGGTTTGCCGCCGACTACGGGCTCTCCTACCAACCCGGGGAGATCCTGGTCTCCTGCGGCGGCAAACACGGGCTCTACAATCTCTTCCAGATCATGTTCGATCCCGGGGATGAGGTGGTGATCCCGGCCCCCTACTGGGTCTCCTACGTGCCCATAGCCCTGCTGGCCGAGGCCGTGCCAGTGCTCATCCCTACCCGGGAGGCAAACGGTTTCAAGCTCAGCGCCGCGGAATTAAAGGAACGCCTCAGCCCCCGCACCAAGGCCCTGGTCCTCAACAGCCCCTCCAACCCCACCGGCGGGGTCTATAGCCGGCGGGAACTGGAAGAGCTGGGGGAGCTGGTTCTTTCGCACGGTCTTTACGTGATCTCCGACGACATTTATGACAAGATCCTTTTCGATGGCGCCAGGTTCGTCAATATCGCCATGCTGGCCCCGGAGCTGAAGGCCCGCACCTTCGTCCTGAACGGGGTTTCCAAGACCTACGCCATGACCGGCTGGCGCATCGGCTACCTGGCTGGACCTAAGGAAGGGATCGCGGCGGCCACCAATCTCCAGAGCCAGTCCACTTCCAACGCCACCTCCATCGCCCAGAAGGCCGCGGTGGAGGCACTGATGGGCCCCCAGGAGGCGGTGGCCTCCATGGTAGCGGAATTCGCCTGGCGCCGGGACGACATCTACCGCCGGGTCCTGTCGATCCCCGGGGTCAACTGCACCAGGCCGGGGGGGGCATTTTACCTCTTCCCCAACTTTTCCGCTTATTACCCTAAGTTGCAGCCCGGGCCGGGGCAGTCCCATTCCCAGGCCCTGGCGGATTACCTGCTGACCGACGCCCGTCTGGCTGCAGTGCCGGGCAACGAATTTGGGGAAGACCAATGCCTGCGGTTTTCCTATGCCACCTCCCGGGAGCGCATCGCCACCGGCTTGAGCCGCATCCAGGAAGCCCTGGAGAAGTTGGGGAGGTAAGGGGGGCGCAGGTGGGGGAAGAATAGGGGCCAGCGCGGCGCGGCTTTTTTTTAAGGGAGGTCGAGCCGCGCTGTCCGTTCAACTCAGGTAAAGAAAATTTAGCGGCCGGCCGCCTGCCGCTTGGACGCCTTCAGGGGATTGATCTTCTGGATCGTCTCTTTTTTGCCATTTTTGGCGTGGGTGGCCAGATTACAGGGGCCCCGACGCCATTTGGCTTCGGGATCCGGAAAAGAACCGCAGAAGCTTGCGTCTTCAAACGGGAGAGTCCGTTCGCAGCCGCCACAGTCGTCCACCACGGGCTTGCATTGGCCGCCGTTGAACGAACAGCCTTTTTTGGTCATAAAGGTGCAATCCACCCCGGGTTTAACACTAACGCAGTGCATGGCCGTAGCCCTCCTTCAAACATAGAAAATTTTTTATTTATATACTAAATTTATGATTTTTGTCAAGAGATCCGCGCCTGATTCTCCGAAAAAATATATTTTCCCTGGATTTCTCCGCTAACCCTGGCGCCCTCGCTCATTTCCGGTGGTTTCCCGGGGCGCCACCAGGTCAAACCTCCAATCAAGTAGGGCGCCTCTCACGCGCCTTTTTGGGTGCCTGAGAACTGCGCCCGGGCGACTCATGGAATCGCCCGGGCGGGAGGTGCGCACTGCCCGCCGGACCATCGGCCCGTGCCCGCCGGTCCTCCGGTGGCCCCTGGCATATACAAAAAAGCCCCGCAAAGGCAAGCCCGGACCTGGACGCCCCTCCCCTTCCCGGGTGCCGAGCCGGTCCTCTCCGGCCGCATTGACAGGGCGAAGCCGATGTTTATTTTAAGGACGAAGCCCTTTCCGGAATAGGATGCCCATGGCAGCAAAGACCTTAAGGGATTACCAGGCCAAACGGGATTTTCGCCGCACCCCGGAGCCCTCGCCGGGGGGCCGGGAGGTGTCGGCGGAACCCATCTTCGTGATCCAGAAACATGACGCCAGCCGCCTCCATTACGACTTCCGCCTGGAGGTGGACGGGGTCCTGAAATCTTGGGCCATCCCCAAGGGACCCTCCACCGATCCCCAGGAGAAACGCCTGGCGATACCCACCGAGGACCATCCCCTGGAATGCGCCGGCTTTGAAGGGGTCATCCCGCAAGGACAGTACGGCGCCGGGACCGTGCTGGTCTGGGACACCGGGAAGTACCGCAATATCACGGAGAAGAAGGGGGTGCCTATTGACCTCCCGGAGGCCTTGGCCCACGGCCACCTCAAGGTTTGGCTGGAGGGGCGAAAGCTCAAAGGCGGCTATGCCCTGACCCGGTTCAAGACGGGCAAGGACGAGGCCTGGCTGCTGGTAAAGGCCGACGACCAGGAGGCGGATGCCTCCGCCGATCTGCTGCGGACCCGGCCCGAATCGGTCCTCAGCGGCCGCACCCTGGAGGAGATTGCCGAAGGGGATTATAGGTGAATCAACGGTTTCAAAGAAAATCATGAGCCCTGGGCTCGCCCGTAAATCAGGAAAATGTAGCGCTGCCGCCCCCGGCGGCGCGGGAACCGGCTCTGGTTGCATCAAAGCCAAAACCCTGCCGGACACTACTGAGTTTAAAGAAGACCTGAAACGGCTCAGAACCGAAGCGGAGATTTTCCTTGACAGGGAGAAAGAAGTCCTATATATAGTGGTCTTAAATAATTCGGGTGCCCAATATGGGGCATAATAGGGAAGCCGGTGGAAGTCCGGCATGGTCCCGCCGCTGTAACCGGGGACGAACCCTGCACAAAGCCACTGTCTCACTGAAGTGGGATGGGAAGGCGCAGGTAGTAGGAAGAACCGGAAGTCAGAAGACCTGCCCGGATAGAAGCTTAAGCCCCTACGAGGCATAGCGGGCGGTAAGCTCCTTTAAGGATCAAGAAGCTGGGTGCAATCCTTAAGTCATTGCGACTTAAGGATTTTTTTTGGAAAAAAACCGCCTCAATCACGGAGGACAACATGGTAAAGCGGATCAAGTTTGGCTGGCTATCTTTGGCGCTTATCCTCTCGATGATAAGCGCCCCCTGGACCCTGAACGCCGCGGCAACGGCAAAACCCGCCATCGTCTTGGCGGCCTTTGGCACCACCACCGACGCCTTTCCCACTTACCAAAAAATCGAAGACCAGATCAAAGAGCGCTTCCCCGGCTATGAAGTCCGTTGGGCCTTTACTTCCACTAAGGTTCGTCACAAGGTGTTGCAGGAGCAGCACAAAAAACTAAAGAGCTTGCCTGAGGTCTTGACGGACCTGAAGGTTGACGGTTTTACCAAGGTTGCCATTCAATCCTTGCTCTTGGCGCCGGGAAAAGAATGGGAAGAGGTACTTAAGCAAAGCCGGGAAGTCCCCGGGCTCACCGTAGCCGTGGGCAAACCTCTGCTCAGCGGTAAGGCGGATGAGATGAAGGTTCTCAATGACTTATCTAAAGCATTTCCCTCGGATCTGAAGAAAAACGCCGTGGTGCTGGTGGGACATGGCAGTCCCGACCCCAAAGCCCAGGCAACCAATAACTCCTTCGCGCAGTTACTGCACTCCCGCTATCCCGATGGCAATGTCTTCTTCGGCATGGTGGAATTTGAAAAACCCGGGAAAGAGGAGGTGCTCCAGGAAATAAAAAGGTCCGGGGCCACCTCTGTCAAGATTATCCCGTTTCTTCTGGTAGCCGGCGATCACGTGCAAAATGATATCCTGGGGAACGGCCCGGAGAGCTGGAAATCCGAGCTGCTGAAGATGGGTAACTATCAGGTTGAGGGCGTTCGCCAGGGACTGGGAGAGCAGAAAGAGATCGTGAATATTTATCTGGAACATCTGACCCAGGCTCTGCAGAACTTATAGGAGGTGATATGAGAAGCGGGCTGATCGTCTATCTGGTGGGTGAGGGGGAATTGCCGGAAGGCTTTGATCTGGCAAGCTGCTGTAAGGAAATCGGCTTCCCGGCGGATCGAGTGGAACTGGTGGGCTCCAGGCAAGGATTCTTTGAGGTCGAGGATGCCTGGCACTACCTCTTTACCAAGGGTTATGGGAACATCAAACTCTTAGTGGCGCAAACAGACCAAAAATGTTTGCGGCCTCTGCACCCTTTGGTTCGACTTAGTGGATAAGAAAACGGGAAGGAAGAAGGGAAAGCCACGAAACCTCATCCGGTCTTCAGACCAGATACAGCCTTCGTGGCTTAATTTTTAGCGTACCCGTGGCTTTCCGTTAATGGCAGCACTGATGCTCGTGGCTGTGATGGCCCTCGTCGTGGGTATGCTCATGGTTATGGACGGTGGCCTCATGCCTGTGCTCGTGGCCGTCGTGGGCATGGGTCTCGGCCCCGTGGGCGTGTTCATGCTCATGTTTGTCTTTGCTGTGGCAGCACATACGGTATCACTTCCTTTTATCATATTTTCTAGATATTATAACTCGGCTGCGGCAGATGTCAATAGCAGCTCCGCTGAGATAAAAATGGGACCAAATCGCTTGAAGTGAATTTACCGGGAAGAAAGCTGTTCCACAAACTTTCTCATGATGGCCTACGTTTCCCGGCGGAAAAAATCACTGATTCTAAGTTGAATTTAAGACCTGGAGGGAGATTGGCAACCGTCCAGGAAGGTCGGCCTCACCCTGGCGCGCCTAGGCGGTTCTAACTTCTTGCCTCCTCTTGCTCCTTCTTGCCTGCCAACGGTGTTTAATTATCTCTACCGCCAGAATATTAATCATAAGCCATGAGAATGCTGCGCTATAGCCCCCAAGAACGTCTGTCAGCCAATGCACGTTTAGATAGATGCGGCTAAATCCAATGAGGAGTATTAACAAGATACAGATAATAAAAATTAAACTCCTTAAGCAGTTATTTCTTATAAATTTCCATGTTAAATAAATCATAAACCCATAGACAAGCATCGCATAAAAGGAATGACCGCTGGGAAAACTGTATCCCGGTGTACTTACTATCTGCGGCATTGGCCGGGCTCTGTGGAAAAACTCTTTTAAGAAAGCAAGGAGGAATTTGCCTACCCAGAGGATCATTTGAAGAGAGAGAATGGGCCACCATTCCTTTTTTAACAATAGAATAACGACGACTAATAGTGCTAACCCCCAGGTAAAATTCGTAGTGCCCAGAAAGGTAATACGTGTCATAAATATTGTTAGCGTTGGGGTGACTATTCCTTCCACAAGTCGCTGTACCTTGAAATCGAGATAATACAAACTTCCTCTATTTACCCAACCTTCCACTATCATGCCGAAAGAAAAAAGTGCAAGAAGCAGGATAGTTAGAGATAGCGTCAGCTTCAGTCCATACCTATGGTCATGGGTAAAACGACCTTTTACAGACTCCCAACCTTTCGTCATCTGCTCACCTTTTTATCCCTCTAGAAAACGAAACTGATCAAAAGCTAAAAATTCATCTTATCCACAAACATGACAAACATCTGGCAATGCATCATATTCTTTTTTCTTTCATTTCTGATTACATTCCCCGGGTCCCGGCACTCGCTCCGGCCCCTGGTTTCACTCATGGAGGTGATAATGTCGGTGATCACCATCATGAGCGTGTTTGTGAAACCGTGGATCGATCAAGTTCACGCGGAAGAGCAGATCTCTGTCGGAGAGAAGCTCCGCAGGGGTTCCATCGGCCACCACACGATGATCCTCACTGAATACCAGGACGCGATCGGCAATCTCTTCAATGATATCCAGGTCATGGGTAGCCGTGATGAGCGTTTTCCCAAACTGGCCAAACTGAGACAGCATGTCTATCAGCCACCGCCGTGTGCGCGGGTCGAGAGCTGCCGTAGGTTCATCGAGCAGCAACACAGCCGGATTCGTTGCCATGACCGAAGCCAATGCCACCCTCTTTTTCTCTCCCCCGCTCAGTTTGAAAGGCGGCCGGTCCTTAAGGCCTTCCAGGCCGAAAAGTTCCAGGACTTCCGTAACGCGCTGCCGCACTTCCGCTTCGCCCAGTCCCAGATGCAAGGGACCAAAGGCAATCTCATCCCACACGGTGGATGAAAAGAGTTGCGTTTCAGAGTTTGGAAAAACGAACCCCACCCGCCGCCGGAATGCATGATTGAAGCCGTCGTCATTTAAACTCTTCTCCTGCAACGCCTGGCCGAAGGCCTGGATGCTCCCTTCTTGAGGAAAAAGCAGACCATCTAGAACTTTAAGCAATGTCGATTTGCCCGACCCGTTGGCGCCCAAGAGAACAATTCGTTCCTGCTCATGAATGAGCAGGTCCAGGTCCCGAACCCCGATTTCCCCACCTGGATAATGATAACTCACTTTTTCCAGTAGAAAGACCGGTCCGGCAGCAGTTTTAGCCGAGGACACGGTCAACCCCCACAAACAAAATGGCGATAATGAACACCAAAACAATCCAGACCCAATCGCTACGCTTCATTTCAAACCGGAGCAGCGACTTGGGCAACCCCGCATAGCCGCGTGCCAACATGGCGCTGTGCACCTCTTCACTCAAGGCCGCCGTCTTGCTCCATAGATTTCCCATGGCGGAAGTGACAAAGCGGCGCTCTTCACGGGAGTTCGCCCGACCTACGAGGCGGCTCCTGCGGGCCATGAACATGTCACTGCTCGTATGCAGCAAGAGAAAAATATACCGGTAAGTCATCTCCAATACCGAGAGAAATACCGGGGGGATCCGCAGTACGCTTAACGCTTTGAGCAGTGTATTCCAGCGGGTGGTGAGGGTCAGCAACACGGCCAGAGAAACGGAGGCGCCGACTCTTAGTATCAACAACACTGCGCCTGCAACCCCTTCTTTGGTTATCGCCACCTCGCGGGGAATGGTCCAGTAACCCAGTTTCACCGGATGGCTCAAATGAAACAACACCAGGAGCGGGGTACCGGGCCGCACCACATTGAACAAAGTGGGGAAGACCATTATCCCCGTAAACAGCAGCACCACAATCCATACTCTTTTGGCGAAAGTTATGAGCGGTACCCGAGAGCTCTTCGCCAGCCAGAAAAGCCATAAATTGAACAAGACCAACGAGAAAATATGATGGCACAATCCCACTATACCGATGAGAAAGAGGATCGTCAACAGTTTGGCACGTGGATCCAACCCCTGCAAAAGACCCGGCCGGCTGGCGAGAGACTCGGAAAAGATCTCGTTCTTGAGGGCTTCGGCAATCGCATGCAAAGTCTTTTCCAGGAAGCCGCGTTTAGAAGAACGCCTGGCTGCCGCCTGGGGCATAGGCGGCAGCGTTTTCTCTTGAAGCCCTGACGGAACTGACCCCATTGTGGCCATCAATTCAGCACTCCCTTCGTTTCAATTCTGTCCCTTGCTCTCTGCAAGCTGGAATCGCCAGAATAAATAAGTGAGCAGGGAGATGATGCCAACACCGAGGATGGCACAAAGGATGTAGATGATGGCAGAGGACCAGAAACTTTCAAGGCCGGGGAGGGAATAATCGCCGAAAGGGGCATGTGACCAGGTATCAGCCAGGCGTTGCATCCCGGAAGGAATGAAACCGAGCATTTTCTGCAACTCTTCGGCTCCCCACTCCCCCCAAGCCGTGCCGCCGGCCAGCAACCCCAAAGGAGACAAGACGATCAGGACTCCCAGCCCCCACCAGAACTTCCGATAGCTAACGGGAGTTGCTGGAGCGGAAGCGGTTGACAATGCCTGAATCTTCAACAGATCTTCGTTGTAGGATTGCAGGTAGCGGACCACTAGTGCGGTAACTACCGCTTCCAAAGGGCCGGCGAGAACGAGGTGTGCAAACAGCATGGCCGGGACCGCGACACTAAGCGGGTAGGGGCAGTAGAGCGGGATGCCATTGGCGGTGTGGAACAGAATGGGCTGAAGTCCCAGCTCCACTCCTCCACACAGAGCCGCCGCATTGATCCCCAGGTAACTTCCTACTGCTGCTCCGACCCAGCGGCGTTTGGCGTTAAGCTCACTTTGGCCACTAATCAACCGGTACACGGCATAGGCAATGAAAGGGAGCACGAGTGCCATGTTGAAACAATTGGCGGTAAAAGTCCAAATGCCTCCATCACCAAAGAGAAGGGCCTGAATGGCGAGGGCAATGGTAACGCAAATCATGGTTGCCCACGGTCCCAGCACCACGGCGAGTAGCCCGCCTCCCACCGCATGGGCGGTGGTGCCGCCGGGGATGGGCACATTGTACATCATTATGGTAAAGGAAAAAGCCGCCCCGATGGCCATCAAAGGAACGTATCTCGATTTGAGCCAGTTCCTCACCTTCCGGGCCGCCGCAACCCACGCGGGGATCATGACTATGCCGAAGCTCACGCACGTCGAGGGACTCAAATACCCGTCGGGAATGTGCATGATTAATCCTCCTTATCGTTCCAGGGCATCATCGCCCTCGGAATCTCGCCAAAATATCTTGGCCTAAAAATTATAATACACGCTGCACATGGGGGTGGATTTCCGGCTGCCGGCTTTCCCCACCAGGTCGAAGGCCGAACCGGCGGAGACGGCCCATTTTTCGTTGATAAGATATTCGACCCCCGGCAGAATCCCCAAGAGGGTGGAGGGTGACTGGAAGCCTTGGGGAGTAGAAATGTTGGTCCAGGTCCAGGTGCTGTACATTTCCACCAGGAGCACCCACTGCTTGCTGATGGGATATTCCGCCGCCAGGTTGAAGGTCGCATACTCCCGGGAGCGGACCGCGTCATCACTTGAGGTATAGAGGTTGACCGGACTGTTCAACCAGATGTTGCTGTATAGCAAGAGCGGTTTCAGCCATTTGTACAGGTTGACGCCAGTAATGAAGTTGAAAGATCCGGTGCCGATGGCGTCCTGGCCCAGGAACCGCGGGTTGAGGTTCGAGGCGTGGCCGCTGGGCCAGCCCACCCCCCCCACCAAGGAGACCGCCGGCCGCGTATCCTCTTCCGCCAAGACCAAATATTTGGCCACCGCGGTAATGTCCCCAATGCCGGCGTAACTGGCGGAGCGTTCGCCATTGGGGCCGCCGGCGCCCAGATCCACATGGTTGCCCCAGTCAACGATGAAGGGCGCAATGATGTAAGTCTCCAGGTTTTGGGTGGGGCCGTAAGTAAATTTAACCGGCATATTGAAGGTATAGAAGTCCCCATGTGCGCTGACGTAGCGCCAATTGGGGGAGAAATTGCCTGGATAAAAGGACAGGCCCCAGATAACCTGCATGCTGGCATGATGCTCCTCGATGGGAATGCAGGTGTCGGTGATCAAGGGGCCGCTGGTGGTGGGCGCCTCTTCCTTCTTCTCTCCCGCGGCCTCTTCCTTCTTTTCTTCCGGCGGCGCCGTTGGATTCTCCATCATGGGCGCGGCCGGGCCTTGGGCCGAGGCCGGTGACCAAGCCAGAGTCCAATGAAATCCCAGAACCATGGCCAGGACGAAACAAAGCGTTTTGCGTGCCGCTGGGTTGTTCACAGTTACCCTCCCTGAAACATGATTGTTCTATCTCTGGCCGCCGTACCCCTGACCTCGCCAGGTTAAACCGCACTTAAGCGAACCTCAACTTCTGCCATCCTTCAGTTTGCTTTCGGCGACTTATGGCGCTGCCTGGCGTTATTTCTCTTTCAGAATGATTTTATGGTTCACCAGGTTCAGCCGATGGATGCCACCCTCAATAACTTTTTGCTCTCCGAAGATATTAACCAAACGCAGGCCGTCGCCTTCGGGCTCAACGATGTCTACCTCCGACAGCAGCAGTTCCTCTTGGCCATTTCTCAGAACATAGGCAGCAGCTTCACACATTTTTAAAAAACTCCTTTAGTCGTCCTGTAATCGCCTTTTCCACTAAATGGGGCCCGTAACACCTGGCCTTTTGGGGGCTAGGGGATTTTCGCAAATCCTCCCCTCAGGCAGAGTCTCCGTCCGTTTCCCACATAAAAAAAGCCACGCATACCTGGCGCCTTCGAGCGCCCAAGCCTTCGTGGCTATTAAATTCACTTACCTGATTATTGTTTCCAGGGTTTCATGCCCTGAGATGGATTATTTATTATTAGAGACATTGACGGAAGTCAAGGAAAAAATGTTCTAGAGGAATCCTGGTTCCGTTGGCTCGAACATCTCCAAAACCATCGGGGCATTTCGCATCCTGGATTATCGCGTAAGGCGCGCCGCACGGTTTGAATTAACGTTCATCTATCGCAAAAAGAGGTACCAACAATTATATGGTCCCCGCCCTGGCCTCCAGGCAGGCCGGAATAATCTTCAGGTCGGCATTCTCCAACCAGACGATCCCCTGGCCGCCGCCGGTTCCATGATTATCTTGAGAACATGAACCTGGTGGCGGCCTTAATGGAGCCCGCGGCCTACCCGGAGCCCACCTCTCAGGTGCTGCTGGTCCAGACCCACATCTCCTATGTCTTCCTCACCGACCGCTTCGCCTACAAGGTTAAGAAGCCGGTGGATCTGGGGTTTCTGAACTTTACCACCCTGCGCCGGCGCCACCATTATTTGCACGAAGAGCTTCTCCTGAACCGCCGTCTCTGCCCGGAGATCTACCTGGAGGTCCTGCCCATCACCTCTCCCCGGGGTTCTTTGTTAAAGGTGCGCCTGGGCGGCCGGGGCCAGCCCCTGGATTACGCCCTGAAGATGGTGCGCCTGCCCCAGGAGCGCATGATGGACGAGGTTGCAGACCGGGGGGAGCTGCGGCAGGAACACCTGGACCGCATCACCGCCCGGCTGGCGCCCTTTTACGCCCAGGCGGCCACCGGCCCCAGGATCAACAAGTTCGGGGAGCCGGCCATCATCGCCTATAACCACCAGGAAAATTTCTCCCGCATTGAGAATCTGGTGGGCTCTGTGATTTCCCGGAAGCTGTTTGACCGCATCCGGAATTTTGCCGGCGCTTTCCTGAAGCAGCACCGAACCCTGTTTTTACGGCGCATCCGGGAAGGCCGCATCCGGGACTGCCACGGCGACCTGCACATGAGGAACATTTGCCTGGCCGATCAGGTATATATCTTCGATTGCATTGAATTTAACCCCCGATTCAGATATGGTGATGTGGCGGCGGATGTCGATTTTCTGGCCATGGACCTGGATTTTCACGGCTTCCGCGAGTTGAGCCGCCACTTTGTGGAACATCTGGCCCGGGCCGCCGCAGACCCGGATCTCTTGCTGATGCTCGATTTTTACAAGTGCTACCGGGCTTGCGTGCGGGGCAAGATCGCCGCCTTCACCGGCCAGGACCCGGAACTGGCCCCGGAAGCCAGGATCCAGGCCCGGCAGCTGGCAAGGGCCTATTTCCGGTTGGCCGGAGAGTACGCTGAGGAAGGGGCGCGGTGGGTTGCCTAGTGGTGATCTTCGGCCTGATGGGCGCCGGGAAAACTACCCTGGCCCGGGCCCTGGGCCAGGCCAGGGAATGGCCGGTCATCGAGAGCGATCGGGTGCGCAAGGCCCTGGCGGGGCTAGCCCCCGGCGCCCGGGCCAAATTAGCCTTTGGTCAGGGGATTTACGCCGAGGATTTCTCGGCCCGGACCTACGGGGAGATGCGCCGCCTGGCCGCGGCGCACCTGGCCGCGGGGGGTGGCGTCATCCTGGACGGCTCCTTTAAGCGGGCCGGGGACCGGGAGCGGGTGCGGCAACTGGCCCGGGAGCACCGGGCACCAGTGGTCTTCGTTTATTGCGCCTGTCCCCCGGAGGAGGCCCGCCGGCGCCTGGGGATCAGGCTCACCGACCCCCAGGCGGTTTCCAACGGCCGGGTGGAGCTGTTCGAGGCCCAGGCCAGGGATTTTGACCCCCTGGGGCCCGAGGACCGGCCGCTGCTGCGTTTGGACACTCAGCGGGACCCGGCGCTGCTGCTGGAGGAACTTCAGAAATTGGTTGAAGCGTATCTATGAGGAATATTCTTCTAAAGCTCCCACGAGGAAACTAAACCACACGGATATCTTCCCAAACCACTTATTTTGAGGGAAAATAACCGTATGGTCGGATTAATCATTTCCCGAGATCCCGCCCTCTGGCAGCCTTCCCGACTAGATTTTTCTCGCGCTAGTTTGAGAAAAGCGCCACGAAGAGCTGAACCCTGATTTCTCTTTTAAGATGAAGGAGAGAGGATTATGGAATATTCCAACATTTTGGTGGACCGGCAGGAGCAAATCGGCATCATTACCCTAAATCGCCCGCAGGCCATGAACACCTTCAACGTTCCTTTTGCCCGGGAGCTAAATGCCGCCCTCTGGGAAATGGAGGAGGACCCCAGCATACGGGTAGTGGTGATCGACGCCAATGGCAAACATTTCTCCACCGGGATTTCCCTGGATGAATTCAAGGGGAAAACCCATGATGAATACCGCGAGTTCATTCGGTTGATGGATGAACACAATCACACCATCGCCAGGATGAAAAAGCCGGTCATCGCCTCGGTCAAGGGGTATGCCCTGGCCAATGGCGCCGGCCTGTCTTTTGCCTGTGACCTGACGGTGGCCGCGGAGGACGCCAAATTCGGGACCACCGCCATCAATGTCGGCCTCATCTGCCTGGGTCCGGCGGCGCCGTTGGTCCGCAATGTCGGCCGCAAAAAGGCCCTGGAGTTGGTGCTTACCGGAGATATAATCACCGCGGCCGAGGCACAGAGATTGGGGCTGGTCAACAAGGTGGTGCCCCCTGATAAACTGGAGGAAGCCACCCTGGACCTGGCCAAAAAATTGGCCAGCAAAAGCCCCCTGGCCTTGCAGGCCGGCAAGGCCGGAATTTATGGGATGCAAGATGTTCCTTACGGCCAGGCCCTGAACATGCTGAGCGACCGTTTTGCGGCTCTTTGCTGCACAAGGGATGCGGAGGAAGGGGTGAAGGCCTTTCTGGAGAAGAGAACCCCGATCTGGCGCGGGTGCTAACCGCGGCAGAGTCGATGGGAAAATCCCGCCATCTGGCAGGGTAATAAACGATGAGCCTCGAAGATATAATGAACAGCCATGGTTTCAATCTCTCGGCCAGTTGCGCCGGGAAAGCATCGTATACGAAATGGATAAAATACCAAGGCAAGCGTGCCTATATCACCGTCAACGACGCTAGCGGGGAGAGCTTTCCCAGCACCATGGAGGAACCCGTACGGGTGGCCATCCACGATCTCCGGTCCGGGAACGAAGTTGAGCCGGGCCGCGATATCAGTTCATTAAGCTCTTACCTGGAATCGCTCCAAGAGGATTAGCCTCCTGGCTGGCTGCCTTCGAGATTCGCCAATGGCGCCATGGCAAGAATATTGGCAGATTACTTGCCAAAGAGGCGTGCCCAATGGTAAATTTGCCACCAGGCTACCGCGACCGGGATTGATCTTTTGTTGAGCGGTCAGTAGCAGCCGCCAGCTTTCAATTATAATCAGGTTCCCAACCTGAGCTTGGAAACTTGGTTTAACCAGGCTCGGCGGCTTCCTTATGCCAGGCCAGGACTGGCGGACAAGGGCGCCCCCAAGCCAAACTGGGGACCAGCGGAAAATTTCCGCATTAAGCAGGATTACTAATGGTATTGGCAGAGATAATCGGTTCAAAACAACAATCCTCTGGCTCACCAAAGAGGCGCATCCTTAGCGGCATGCGCCCCACCGGCAGGCTGCACCTGGGGAATTACTACGGCGCCCTGTGCAATTGGGTCAAGCTCCAGGAGCATTACCGCTGCTACTATTTTGTGGCCGACTGGCACGCCATCACCACGGAATACGAGGCCCCCCAGGCCATCAGCGGCTTCATCCCGGAGATGATCATCGATTGGCTGAGCGCCGGGCTCAACCCGGAGAAATCCACCCTCTTCGTGCAGTCGGCCATTCCGGAGCACGCCGAGCTCTATCTCATCTTCGGCATGTTTACCCCGGTGCCCTGGCTGGAGCGCAACCCCACCTTCAAGGACCAGATCCAGGAACTGGCCCACAAGGACCTGGCCACCTACGGGTTTTTGGGCTACCCGGTGCTCCAGGCCGCCGACATCCTGATGTACAAGGCCGAGGGGGTGCCGGTGGGGATGGACCAGGTGCCCCATGTGGAGATGACCCGGGAGATCGCCCGGCGTTTCAACCACCTCTATCGCCCCATCTTCCCGGAGCCGGAGGCCCTGCTCACCGAGATTCCCAAACTCACCGGCACCGACGGCCGCAAGATGAGCAAGAGTTATGACAACTGCATCTATCTGAGCGACCCCCCGGAGGTGATGGCCCGGAAGGTGAGCCAGATGACCACCGATACCCAGCGCCCCTTCCGGCGGGATCCCGGGGAGCCGGACCGCTGCCTGGCCTTCCCCTTTCATCGCCTCAACCTGCCCGAGGAACGGCTCGCCGAAATTATTCAGGAGTGCCGCGGCGCGGCCCTTGGGTGCGTGGATTGTAAAAAGCTGCTGGCCGAGGCCTTGCTGGAGAATATGGCTCCCCTGCAGGAGCGGCGGCGCCACTTCGAGGCCCATCCGGATGAAGTCCGGGACATCCTGCAACAGGGCAATAAACGGGCCCGGAAACAGGCCAAACAAACCATGGCCGAAGTGCGGCAGGCGATTGGCTTCAACCTGGAATTTCAATTTTAGGCTTGAGCCTCGCTCTCAGCCCCAGAAGTTGAGGGGAGGGCCGGGGGACGCCTCCAAGGGCAAAAGGCAAGAAAGAGCTATTAACGGAAGCATGAAAGGGGTTCCATCTTTATCCCCTCTCCCCCAATGGGGGAGAGGGCAAGGGTGAGGGGGAATTTAATCTCTTTTCCGCTCCCATTAATATAAGTTTCGTTTTGCCTGTTTACTTTTCCCTTTTTACTTTTTACTTTTTACTTTTGCCTTTTTACTTTTGCCTTCCCCTTCCATATGCCACAAGAGCGCCTGCAAAAATTCCTTTCCCGGGCCGGAGTGGCTTCTCGGCGAGCGGCGGAGGAGTTGATCCGGGCCGGCCGGGTCAGCGTCAACGGCCGGGTGGTTACGGAGATGGGTACCAGGGTGGACCCGGCCCGGGAGGTGGTGCGTCTGGACGACCGCCCGGTCTTGGCGGAAGCTTCTCCGCTGACTGTGGTGCTGCACAAGCCGTACGGCTATCTCTGCACCCGGCGGGATCCCCTGGGGCGGCGGCTGGTGATGGAGTTGTTGCCGGAAAATCTCCGGGGGCGCCTCTATCCGGTGGGCCGTCTCGATTATGACGCCACCGGCTTGCTGCTCCTCAGCAGCGACGGGGAGTTGGCCCACCGGCTGACCCACCCGAGCCACCAGGTGCCCCGCAGCTACCGGCTGACGGTAACCGGACAGGTGGAGCGGCGAGCCCTGGCGGGGTTGATCTCGGGCGTTTCCATCGACGGCAGGCAGGTGGCCGCCGCGGTGCAGGTTATTAAACGGCAGGAGGACAAGACCGTTTTGGAGCTTACGGTATGGGAGGGCCGCCATCATCTGGTGAAGCGCCTCATGGAAAAAGTCGGGCATCCGGTGTTGAAGCTGAAGCGTATCGCCTTCGGCCCTTTGCGTCTGGGACGGCTGGCCCGGGCAAGGTATCGCGTGCTGACGCCGCCGGAGATGGCGGCCTTAAGACAAGTGGTGGGGCTGAAATGACCCCGGACGCCACCCCCTGGCCCCCCAAGGCGCCGGAATCGAAGGGAGAAGGGCCCGGCCCGGCAAGCCCCTTGACGCCTTGGCCGCTAAGCCGACAGCGGCGGGCTTTGCCCCTGGGATTGTTTTTGGCCACCGTAGCTACGACCATCATCGCCGGGGCCATTCAGCAAGGGGTGGACCCCTTCACCGACCCCGGGCTCCTTTACCGGGGCGTGCCGTTTTCCTTCACCCTGCTGCTGATCCTGGGGACCCACGAAATGGGACACTATCTGGTGTCCCGGCGCCACCACCTGGCGGTGACCCTACCCTACTTCATCCCGGCTCCGCCCATCCCATTTTTCATCGGCACTTTTGGGGCCTTCATCCGCATCCGTTCCCCCATTCAGGACAAGCGGGCCTTGTTGGACGTGGGTTGCGCCGGGCCGTTGATCGGAGTGGCGGTCTCCATCCCGGTGACCCTGGTGGGCCTAAAACTCTCCAGCATCACGGTGATGAAAAGCGGCCACGAAATGTTGGTCTTGGGGGAGCCCCTGTTATATCAGTTCCTGAGCTGGCTGGCCTTCGGCCCCTTGCCGCCGGAGGCGCAGGTCATCTTACATCCGGTGGCCTTTGCCGGTTGGCTCGGCATGTTGGTCACCTCCCTAAACCTGATCCCGGTGGGCCAACTGGACGGCGGCCATGTCAGCTATGCCCTGTTCCCGGAATACCATCGCCAAATTTCCTTGAGCTTTCTTGGGCTATTGCTGGCGTGCGGGCTAATTTTCTGGTATGGTTGGCTGGTATGGGCCGTGCTGCTTAGCTTCCTGGGATGGCGCCATCCCCTGCCGCACCACTATTGGTTGCCCCTGGACGGACGCCGCCGCCTCCTGGGCTTCATCACCATTTTGGTATTTGCCCTGACCTTTTGCCCCACGCCCCTCAGCCTGGTTTCTGGTGTTGATGAGTCAAACCGCGAGGTGATCCAGGCAAGCAAGGCCGCACCGGGCAGAGGACGTCAACTGTGGTTGAATTTAGTAGAGGGGCCCCGCCGGGTCGTCCCGCGGGTTTGCCGTGGAAAACCGGACCAGAAGGCTGGTTTAGTGAGGCTCATTTAACCTTCTGATTAATCTCTGATTAGAAAAAGCTAACAAAAGTGGCTTTTAAATCACCCGACACCTACAAGTACTGCCCCCAGTGCGGCGGGCCTTTGGAAAGGCGCATCATTAAGTCCGGAGGCCCGGAGCGGCTGGTATGCCTCGAATGCAACTACGTCCTTTATGTGGACCCCCAGGTGGCGGTCATTGCCGTGGTCCCCAAGGATGGCGGGGTGGTCATGACGCGCCGCGCGGTGAACCCGGGCTACGGCCTCTGGGTGTTGCCCGGCGGCTTCATGGATGTGGGGGAGTTGTTGGAGGAAGCGGTGATGCGTGAGGTTGAGGAGGAGGCCAACATAAAGGTGCGGGTGGACCGGCTCCTGGGGGTTTACTCTTACAAGGACAGCAGCACCGTGGTGGTCGCCTATCTGACCGAATATCTGGAAGGGCAAATGGCCCCGGGGGAAGAAGTCCTGGATATCGGGGTCTTTGCCGACGGCGAGATTCCCTGGGATAAGATTCCCTTCCGCTCCACCAAAAGCACCCTGGACGAATATTTCAAGCTCAAGGAATTGAGGGATCACCAGTAGACGAAATTCTTCAGCAGCAGGCTCACCAGGCAGATGAGGCCGAAAACCACGAACATCCATATCCCGATTCTGCCAGCCAGGGCTTTCATTCATTCCTCCTGCAGCTCATGGTTGGGGGGTGAGCGGTGGTCCCAGTAATCCGGGTAAGGGCAACGCTCCCTCAGGTAATGGCCCGGGTTTCCGGGGCCTTTAGCCTGGCGCCTGATTCAGCCTTTAGCCCACCAGGCGAGCAAGTTGAGGTAGAGGTAACAGAGGGAAGTCCAATAGATCAAGATTCCCAGGGCCATCGTTTCCCCCTTCAGGCTTTTCAGCTCTGTCTTGCCGTGCTGAAGAAGCGGTGGCGCTTTCCGGCGGAACTCCAAGGTCGGAAGGAACGGATTTGCTTAATTAGATGGGAATCGGGCCGATTTGTTAAGCCGGGCCGGGGGACAGGATAATTATGAGCAGCCGGGAAGGCGAGATTGACTCCCGCAGGGAAAGATTGCGGCAGCTCCTCAAGCAAAAATCCTTCCACTACCGTCCCCAGCAACCCTTTAGACTGGCGTCGGGGCGGGAGAGTCCCTATTACATCGACTGCCGGCCCACAACCCACAATGCTCAGGGCCTCTTCCTCATCGGCGAGATTTTTGGGGAGATGCTCCGGAGCCTTCAGGTGGAGGCGGTGGGCGGCCTCACCCTCGGGGCGGACCCCATCGCCCATGCCGTCGCCCTCACCAGCTTTCTCAAGGGCCGGCCCCTCAACGCCTTCTCGGTGCGCAAACAGGCCAAGGAGCACGGCGCTGGCGGACTACTGGTGGGTGACGTCCAGCCCGGAGACCGGGTGGTGATCCTGGAAGACGTCATCACCACCGGGGCCTCCACCCTCAAGGCCATTGCCGCGGCCCGGGACTTCGGCCTCCAGGTGGTCAAGGTCCTGATCCTGGTGGACCGGCAGGAAGGGGGCCGGGAGGCGGTGGCCGCGGCCGTCCCCCAGGTCGAGGCGCTGTTTACCCTGGCTGATTTAAAAAATCCTTAAAGGACAAGACCTGCGCCGGATTGGGAAAATCTGGCGCCATCGAGAAAGCGCCATGAATTAGGAGGCTTTTGGGGGGATTTTTTGCAAGACCAGCGCCGCAAAACCTGGATGGCAGGTCCATCCTCCACGCCCAAGGGGCGCTGCCGCCAGGGGTAACCGGCTTCTTCCGCTCACAGGCGCCGGCTTAAGGTGCGCCAGGCCGACCGTGGAGGCTCATTCCCCCTCAGAAATCCACGGCCTCGGCGGTGATTTGCAGCTTGGCGCTGGTAGCCTGGGCCGGCAGGGCCACAATCCCGGTGACGGTTACCGGCTTTTCCAGGGGGGTGGAGGTGAGGCGGACCACCGTTTTTTCATCTGGGAGGCTGCCCAGGAGGACCTCCACCATCCCTTCCGGGGCCACCAGGAGCAAGGACTTGTGGTGCACAATCACCGGTCCCGCCTTGCCCTTCACCGTTACCCGGCTGCCCAGGTACTGGTCCTTGCTGGCCAGCAGCTGGCTGACCGTCAGCACCTGCGGCGGCGGCGGCTGAAACGGCTGCGCGGCCTGCGACGGCTGGAGCGGTTTCTGCAGGAGAGCCAGCATGGTCTGCTGGCCGGCCTGCAATTTGTCCAACTTCTCCTGCATGGAATTGATTTCCTTTTTGAGATCCTGAATCTCGCCGCGCAATTCCTCCCCGGATTTGGGCTCCGGGGAACAGGCAGCCATCAGCAGCGCCATCGCCAGGAACATGAAGAATTTTCCCCAGGGCCGCAACCCTGGAAAGGTAGCCGGTTCCTTGCGCCTAACCATAGTTTCCCCCCATACTGAATAAGGATCAGCGGCATCGTGCTGCACCCGTACATTCTCAGTTAAATGAGACGAGCTGTCAATCTGGAATTTACCTGACGGTCCGGGGGGGTTACAATGGGGGGCAACGAATCGAGGGAAGGAGAACGGCGCCTATGGCCCGCGTACTGGTAACCGGCGGGGCAGGATTCATCGGCTCCCATTTGGTGGAGCGGCTCCTTGGCCAGGACCATGAAGTCCTTTGTCTGGACAATTACTTCACCGGCTCCAAGACGAACCTGGACCACCTGAGGGACCATCCCCGCCTGGAGCTGATTCGCCACGACGTGGTCACCGCCATCATGCTGGAGGTGGACCAGGTCTATCACCTGGCCTGCCCCGCCTCGCCGGTGCACTACCAATACAACCCGGTGAAGACTATCAAGACCAATGTCCTGGGGACCCTCAACATGCTGGGGCTGGCCAAGCGGGTCAAGGCCCGCATCCTGTTGGCCTCCACCTCCGAGATTTACGGTGATCCCCAGGTCCATCCCCAAAAAGAAGAATATTGGGGCAACGTCAACTGTATCGGAGTGCGGAGCTGCTACGACGAAGGCAAGAGGGTGGCAGAAACCCTGATGCTGGATTATCACCGCCAGAATGGGGTAGATATCCGCATCGCCCGCATTTTCAACACCTTCGGTCCCCGGATGGCCATTAATGACGGCCGGGTAGTGAGCAATTTCATCGTCCAGGCCCTCACCGGCGGCGAGATCACCATCTATGGCCAGGGCCAACAGACCCGCTCCTTTTGCTATGTCTCCGACCTGGTGGAGGCCCTGGTGCGCCTGATGAACCAAGCGGGGGTGCATGATCCGGTGAATCTGGGCAACCCTGATGAATTTACCATCCTGGAGCTGGCTACCAAGGTCAGGTCCCTGACGAACAGCTCCTCGGCCATCGGCCATCGGCCTCTGCCGCCCGACGACCCGGGGCGGCGCCGCCCGGACATTTCCAGGGCCAGGGAATTATTGGGCTGGCAACCCACGATTTCCCTGGAGCAGGGACTTAAACAGACCATCCCCTATTTCGCCGAGAAGCTCGAGCAAGAGGGTTACCGGGTGCTGGGCCGGGTCAAGGCGTAGGGTGCGCACTGCGCGCCAGCCAAGGCGATTAACAACTCATCAAGAACAACCGCGGGCGGCTGTTCCACATTTATTTGCCTTTGGCTCCTGGCGTCTTGGCGTGAGACCTTATGACGCTTCTTCTAAAAGGTTGGCGCGCTCTGCCGCGTGAAGGTGGCCTCGGCCTGGTGATCCTGGCCTTGCTGGCGTGGCTGCCGTCAGGCTGCGGCCAAAGGGAGGGTCCACCCCGGGAAGCCCAGGTAGTCCGGGTGTTCTCCGGCGACAGCGCGGTGCTGGCAGGCGGCGCCCGGGTGCGGTTGGCGGGGGTCGACGCCCCGGAAATGGAGCGGGACGGCCGCCCGGCGCAGTTCCTGGCGAACCGGGCCAGGGACTATTTAGCCGAACTGGTCCTGGGGAAAACGGTGCGCCTGGAATATGACCGGGAGCGCTATGACCTTTACGGACGCCTGCTCGCCTATCTTTCGTTGCCCGACGGAGTCATGGTCAACGCCGCGCTGGTGCGCCAGGGCCTGGCCCGGGTCCACCTCCATCCTCCCAATGTGCGCCACCGGGAGACCCTGGTGACGGCCCAGCAGGAGGCCATGGCGGCCGGATCCGGTCTCTGGCGGCAACCATTACCGCCTCAGGACGAGGATTATTACCTGGGCAACCGGAATAGCCTGCTCGTGCACCGCCCCGGCTGCCCCCTGGCAGCCAAAGGCCACCCGGCGGACCGGGTGCGCTTCGACTCTTTAAGGGAAGCTTATCGGCAGGGCTACAGCCCTTGCCGCGTTTGCCAACCTTAGAGGCCGTTTTCGGTTACGGTTGAAAAATCCTGTTGAAAAAATCCTGACTGGGCGGGCCGCTCCATTATTTTTACCAAAAACGTTTTTATCTCGCGCCTTCGTGCTCCAGGAGCCAGCGTTTGCGCGCCAGGCCGGAGCTGAAGCCGCCGAGTCCGCCGTCCGCGGAGATGACCCGGTGGCAGGGGATGATGATGGGGATGGGGTTGCAGGCATTGGCCTGGCCCACGGCCCGGAAAGCTTTGGGGGAGCCGGCCCGTCGAGCCAATTCCCGGTAAGAGATGGTGTCGCCCCAGGGAATGCGCCGCAATTCCTGCCAGACCCTGAGTTGGAAGGGCGTGCCCTGAAGGTCCAGGGGCAGGTCTCGAAAATCCGTAGGCACTCCCGCAAAAAAGCCGTACAGTTCCTTGACCACCCTCCCGATCACGGGGTCCATGGAGTCCGGAGGGGGGGAGGGCCCCAGAGGCATTTCGCCAGGCTCTTCGGCAAACTCCAGGGCTGCCAACCCCTTGGGGGTAAAGGTAAGAATAATTCGCCCCAGCGGGGCGTCCGCCAGGCAAAGGGTCAATTCCCGGGTTTGATCTTTTCTCCTTTTAGCTCTCATTTCCTCTGCCTTTCTCCGCCGTGTCCAAATAATCGCCGCGTAATGAGTGGAAAAATGGCGCCGGCTTCCTTTGGGGCCAGGCATGATGCCAATTTTGCTCCCACGCACCTCCGTTCCAGATCCTATAACTTCTCAAAATGCTTCTTCAGCCGCCAGTTACGCAGCCAGCGGTTCAGGGAGCCGGGAGGCTGCCTGATCTATTTCAGGGCAATCCTTTTGGCAAATTCCTGGGTGACCCGCAACTGGTCTCCCTGGATCGACACCCCCACCCCCAAATGGGTATACAGAGGGTTGAGAATATTCTGCCGATGGCCCGGGGAAGTCATCCAGCCATCCATGATCATCCGAGCCGTAATCTTAATGTCAGAATAATCGAGTTTAGAGTAAGCCGCAATATTCTCGCCCACGCGATACGCGTACCCCTGTCTCGCCGGTTGTTCCTCATCCATACGCTGTTGGGGACCCTTGCCTTCGAGGTTTTTATGGCTGAAGAAGTCGCCCCTCAGCAAATCGTCGCTGTATTTCCGAGCCGCCTCCGACAGTGCCTCATCCGGCTCCAGGGCGGGCAGGCCGTTCTTGCGGCGGGCCTCGTTGGTGAGCTGAAAGACCAGCTCTTCCAATTTCTTGGGGTGCTGGATGCTATTTTTTAAGATCCTGGTCAAGGCCCCCGATCGGGTTCTCAGTTGTCCCCAGGCCGCGGGGAGAGAAAGGGAGACGGCCAGCAGTACCGCCAGGGACATGCCCCATCTCTTGCTCCGCTTCATTGGCGTCCTCCTCTTCGGTGTGGCGCGGGAATCTTCATAATGAGACTGTTGCAAAATACCTTGGAATTTTCACTTAAAAATACTTAAAAAAAGGTTGCCAAACCACATAACTTATTGTAATATATGGCAAATAATGTTTAGGGGCGACCATGACCAAAAAAGGTAAAGCCAACGGTTCTTTTTTCGGCAATTTTCTCTATGAGCAGATTTTATCCCAAAGACCCCACTTTTTGAAGGACCTGGCCCAGGTGGTGGATTTTCGGTTTGTCCAGGAGCACTGCAAAGACTTCTAGGTCGATGGGGGCCGAGATCCTTGGGACCCGGTGCTGATGTTCAAGATGGTGTTTTTGCAGTTTCTCTATGATTTGTCGGATGGCGAGATGGAGGAACAAGCCGCCTTTAACCTGGTCTGCAAGTGGTTCCTGGGGTTGAGCACCGAGTAGTTGCCGTCCGATCACACCGTCCTCTGCCGCTTCCGGCAACGCTTGGGGCCGGAGGGTTTCGAGACGCGGTTCAATCAGGTGGTGGAGCAAGCCCGGAATCGTGGTTTCATTACCGATCGTCTCCACATCATCGACTCCACCCAGATCATCGCCCGGGTCGATCTGTTTCGTTTGCAAAAGGAGCATAAGAGTAAAGATAAGGGGGACGATGACGGCCATTATCTCGACCGGCACTCCCCGGACCTCGACGCCCGCTTCGGCGGCAAGACCCCGAAGAAAGGGTTTTACGGCTACAAATGCCACGTGGTCGAAGACGCCGATTCCGAGTTCATCGTGCAGGCCCTGACCACCTCGGGCAATGTTCCCGACGGATCGGCCTTGCCTGCCCTGGCCCAACCCCAGGCGAAGGAATTAACCGGGAACAAGGCCTACGACAGCAAGACCAACCGCTCCCACCTGGAGGCCCTTGGTGTCGTGCCTGGCCTATACCCGCGTTTCCCCCGACCTGGACGGCCCCGCAAGTCCTGGCGGGAGCGCCCCAAGATCGAGAGAAAATTCGCTGAGTGCAAGCAGTTCCACGGCTTGCGTCGAGCCCGCTATTGGGGGCTGGGCAAAGTGGCCATCCAAACCTTAATGGTGGCCCTGTTGGTGAATCTCAAACGCTGGGTCACCCTCTTAAAGCTGCGAAGTCCGGCCTGCTCATGGGCATCTGCCGTTTAACTTGGAACCGAAGCTCTAAACAAGAGAAAAGAACCATCAAACCTTTAAAAATCGAGGTAAATTCTTTATCAGTACCCAGAATCGTTAACTTGAACTTCTGAGCGGCGTCTCTCCAACAAAAGAAACATCGGAAATTAACCCTTTTTACAACAGTCTCAACTTGGGAACAGACACTTTTGTTATCCTAAATTAGGCATCAACATTGGCTGCCCGTGTCCAAAAATGCTTTTGGGAATCGCTATTCCAGAGCCTTACCCCCTTGATATCTATACCATACCCAGTTCCTATCCACAATTTCCTTGACAAAACTCATCAATTGGCAAATTAATGAAATAATTACCCCGATTACCCAAATATGTCAAAAAAATAAGGAGATCATTCTCCATGGCTACAGAAAATTTGAAGCTCACCGTAGGAATCATCACTTCACACGTTTCTGTGACAGAATTATCCACCAAGGATTTAGTGAAAGAGATCAAGACGGTCTACAATCTCCTGGCTTCTCTGGAAGGCGGAGCTGTGATCCCAGAGATCATGGCTCCTAAAAAGGCTGAAGAAGCGGGGGTGGTGAAGAAACCGTCGATTCCGTTGAAGGATATTGTCACCCAAAAGCACGTGGTCTGTCTGGAATGCGGCAAGAAAATGAGAACTTTGAAAGCTCATGTCAGGAAAGCCCATAAATTAACTCCGAAGGACTACTGTCAGATGTACGGCCTTGATCCGAAGAAATATCCCTTAGTATGCAAGGAGTATTCGGCGCAGCGGAGTCAACTGGCGAAAAATCGGGGATTTGGGGTAAAGGGAACTCATCATAAGGCCAAGGCTTAAGTCAACGTTCCGGTACCTGGCTCCTTAAAAAGACTGTCAACTCTGGGAATGAGGTCGATATCTGGGCCTCATTCCTGAGATAGTGGAATGTTTTCGGGGCTAAATCCGAAGAGTGCGGCTCCAAAACCCTTTTTTTTTAATCACGCTTAGTAAGGCGGTCATTATCATTGCTCAAGGTTTTTTATTCAAGGTGAATATTGATGAAACAAAGGGTTTTTGAAACTGCATTTTCAAAATATTTTGACAAAGGGATTATCGGTCAAGGCGGCTCTGGCACAGTTCATAAAGTTACTGACGAGTCTGGTAACCAATACGCCGTTAAGATCCTTGATCATACAAAAGCAACAAGCGCAAAGCGAAAGAGATTTAAGAACGAAATTATGTTTTGCGAAAGAAATCAGCATAATAACATCATAAGCGTAATTGAACATGGTCTATTTAAAAGTGGTGAGAGGGATTCACCCTTTTATGTTATGCGAATCTATGATGGTTCCCTCAGAAATCTCATCGATAAAAGAATTGCCCCAGCAAAAGTTCTCCCCTATTTTGCACAAATTCTAGATGGCGTAGAGGCTGCACATCTTAAAAACATTTTTCATCACTGCTGTCCGGTAGAAATTACTTGAGATAGCAAGTAAAACAGCCCCAAAACAGCCAATCAATGCTATAATGGGTTTGGCAAAAATCTAAACATTGAAAGGAGTTATGGGGCTTATGGCACATTGT
>Ga0208191_1000153_pt1 | contig 61673 bp, 54 predicted proteins | sample June2015DPH_13_5_FD_184709 | JGI IMG/M metagenome (GOLD analysis project Ga0208191, IMG submission 184709) | Peatland microbial communities from SPRUCE experiment site at the Marcell Experimental Forest, Minnesota, USA - June2015DPH_13_40... | ecosystem: Environmental > Terrestrial > Soil >... | reverse complement strand
CAGTCTGGATGGTGTAGAAGATCGCCTGGTGGAAGCGTTAGTCGCCTTGGAAAACGACAAAGAATTGGTCGCCTCTACCACAAGCTTCGACTGGATCATTAATTGTCTTTAGACTGCAACTTGGTATTAATAAGGGATTCGGGCCGATTATTTCAGAAAAGATCGCATATCAAGCAGGCGCAAATGCTTATCCAAAACCACGGCAGGGAATAAGGATGATGAAAGCAAGGCAAATTCGTGGCGTCCGTTGGTTAGACGCCGGATCTCTTCATCGAAAGGCGCAAAAAAAGGGCAATCCACCCGGTCGTCCAGGGTCTTGCCAAAGAATTTCGGGACCCTACGCTCCAGGGGGACGAAAAAGCGGCCTCCGGCCAGAAACTTCGGGGTGAAATGGCGATCGTCCACCACCAGGAAGGAGATTCGGTATTTGCGGCAGAAGGCAATGACCTCCCGGGGGTCGGCGGCATAATAGGCGGCAAACAGATCTTCCAGGCGGGGCTCGATCTCTTGCCAGAAACCTTTGCTCCAGGGATGGGCCAGCTTGTAGGTCACCAGGGCCTGGCGCCGGGCGAAGGTAGGGACGTTGTCCATCAGGTTGGGGTGGCCGGCAATGATGGCGTCTTTGGGGGTGGCGGCCAGGGCGGCGTAAACTGGCTGGTAGGCGGCATAATCTTTGAGGCCCACATTCTCAAGGCGCCATACTCCCAACCCGGCGGCGACCGCCAGGACCAGGATGCCCAGGGTCCTCGGCCACTGCTCTACTTTCAAAAGGGCATGCAGACCCAGAGCCAGGATAAGACAATAGGCCAGATTGAGGATATAGATGAGATAGCGGTCCGGGATGAACAGCTTGAGCAGAAAGATGCGGGCCATGGAGTAAACGACCAGACCGGCCAGCAAGAGATAGCCAAGGGGTTGGAGCCGGGGCGCCAGGGCCCTTAAGGCCACCCGGCTAAGACCCCAAAGGGTGGCGGCGCCCAGGACCACGCAGCCCGCAATCCCGGCCAGCAGTCCCAAATCCCGGAAGGGGGCTATCCATTCCCAGGGGCTGATCAGCTCCCAAAAAATGGAGGGGACCGGCAGGATGGCGTAGCGGCCCCCAGCATAAAACTCTGGCCGGTTAACCATCTCGGCGTAGCTTACCAGAGGCCCGAAGCCGGAGGCGTCAAACCGGTAGTTCATCAGGGCCACCAGGGCGACTCCGGCGGCCAGGAGGAAAGCATGGGCCCAGTGGGCCGGGAAGGGCGGGGGCCCCAACTTGCCGTGGCGGCCAGCCAGCCAGGCGAGCGCCACGGCCACGGCGCAGGTTATAAAAATGTAGGGAATAAACAAGGCCTGCAAAAGGAGGGCGGCGCCCATTCCCCAGGGGCGCTCTTCCTGCCAGCAAAGCCAGAAAAAGGCCAGGAGGGGGGCGGCAAAGGCCCGGGCCAGCCCCCCGGCCAGGTTGTCCAGGAAGAGAGGCATGAGCCAGTAAACCGCCACCATGGTCCAGGCCAGGCCGCGGCCTCCGATTTCCAGGCCCAGGCGGTACAGGCAGAGGGCCAGGAAGATGAACAGCAGCCCGGGCAGGAACTTGGAAAACGAGATGGGGTCGGTCACCCAGGTGGCCAGCCAATAGAGGCCCTGGACTCCCCAGGGGACGTAATGGCGGGCATATTCCACCAGGAGATCGCCCTTAAACAGCTGCGGGTCCAGCCACTGCTGCATCCAGAAGATCTGCTGCCGCACGTCGTCATTGATGACATAAGGACTGGACCACGCCTTCAGGTGGGCCAGGAAGAAGACGACGGCGGAGAGGACGCCCGCCATCAGCAAGTCAATAATGGGGGTAAAGGCCGGAGGTCCCGGATCCTTCATGGAGTCAAATTTCTCTTTCAAATAACCGGAAGGTCTTGTAAATTTGGCCACCGAAGGACTGGACCACCTTGATCCAGTGACGCAGATTTCCGGGGATCAGGGAGAAGTCGATAAAATCACATGAGGTTTTTTGGACGACGTAAATCCAGGTCTTTAAGATGATGGCATGATGAAGCCGTTTCAGCTGGTAGGGCTGGGCGATGCCGAGGACCATGGCCCGGAGTTTGTGCACCGGGCCGAATCTGGCGTGATATAGGAGCCGCAGTTTGTCCCAGGGGGAGAGGCGCCCATTAAGCTGTTGCACCAGGGGGTTCAAATCCGGCAGAACAATGCCGAAGCCCACCAGCCGCTCGCCGTCCAGCACCATCTGGACCAGCCCCCCCCGCAGCAGCGGCTTGACCTCGTGAAACAGGTGATCGAACTGCCGCCGGGTGAGGGGAACATGCCCCCAGTTAACGCTCCAGGCCTCATTGAAGAGATGAAAGACTTCTTCGGCCCGCCTGGCCAGTTCCCGGGGGTTGTAGGTAGTTAGGGTCACCTTCTGGGCGCTCAGGATCTCCTCCAGGCGCCGCTCCATGGCCTGCACGTCAACGTCTTGGAGGTTGGGAATCTTGAGGGCCACCCAATCCATGGCAGTGCGGAAGCCCCAGGAGGTGACCAGGTCCAGGTAGTAAGGGGGATTGTGGGTCTGAAACATGGCCGGAATGGAGTCGAAGCCCTCCACCAGCAAGCCCATCTCGTCGTAGATGGAGAAATTGAGGGGTCCCACCAGGCGGTGGCAGCCCCGTTCCCGCAACCAGGCCGCCGCGGCCTCGAACAGGGCCTGGGCTGCCTGCGGTTCCTGGATGGCCTCAAAGAAGCCCCAAAAGCCGGTGCCCGGGCCGTGGTGCTCATCATGGAGCCGGTTGCGGTGGGCGGAGATGCGGCCCACCGGCTCGCCGTCCCGGAAGGCCAGGAAAAACTGGGCCTCGCCGATTTCAAAGAAGGGCCCCGTGCGCTGATCCAGAAAGCGGCGCTGTTCAGGCAACAGGGGAGGCACCCAATAAGGGTCATGCTGATAAAGACGCCAGGGGAATTGCAGAAAATCTTCCAGGCCGGCGGCGTCTTTCACGGGAGATACCATAATCTCACCGTTTATGGCCATCAGGTTATCCCTTCACTGGGTTTTGCGAAAAATGATTTGGGCCTTTAAGCCGTCCTTGAGCTCCATATCCGGGTTGGCCACCTTTAATTCCACGTCGTAGTAGGCAGGCTGGTCCAGCCCGGGGGTCAGGGACGACCAGGAGATGCGGCTCACCTGCCCCTGGAACTTCCGGCCTGGCAGGGACTCCAGGTTGATCTCCGCGGTTTCGCCGGTTTTGATCTGCAGGGCCTCGATTTCGAAGGCCTGGGCCCGCACCAGCATGGGATCCATCACCCCCACCTGAAAGACCCCGGGGGTGGGTTCAAGCAGCGCTCCTTGCCGCAATTCCGGCTGGATCCAGATAATATAGCCGCCGATGGGAGCCCGCAGGATCCCTTCTGGGGGGATCTCTCCCCGTTTCACCCCGTTTCCCAGTTGGCTTTTCAAGACGGCCAGGTCGTCCTGAGCTGACAGCCGCAGCTGGCGCAGGAAGTTCTGGAGTTCCGTACGTTCCCGGGTCAGCTGCTGGAGGTCATGGTTGGCCTGTTCCAGGCTTTGGGGTGAGGCCAGCTTTTTGACCGCCAACTTGGCCAGTTCTTGTTGCTTGGCAGCCGCAACATCAAGGTTTCGTTCCGTTTCCGCCAGTCTAACCGCGGTATCCGAGATTTGTGGAGGGGACAGGCGCTGCTGAATTAGCAGCAGGGCCTCCGGGGCCAGGCGAAAGCTGGCCAGGGCCTGCCCGGGCGCCACGCGTTCTCCGGAGCGCACCAGCACCGAGGTGATGACCCCCTTGAAGGGCAGGTCCACCAGGCGTTTGAGGGAGCAAAAGACCTTGCCGTTAAAGCTGATCTCGGGCTCCGGGGTGGTAATCGCCGGGGCCTCCTGCCCCCCCTTGTCTTTGGCCAAGGCCGGGACCCCGGTCAGGACGGCCAGGGCCAGGATTGCCGCCGGGATTAGCAAGGTCCTATTTTTGCCAGGAATTCTGATCCACATAACTGTATCCCAGGTCTCCGGAAAATTTTCGCAAATTCAGGACATATTCGTCATATTCCAGGGCCTTGTTAGCGGTGATTTTCTGAGCCTCGATAGCATCATTCCGGGCATCCAGCCAGGTGTCGAGAGTTTTCCCTCCGGATTGATAGCGGATTTCGGCCTGGCGTTCCTTCAGGCGCGCCACTTCTTCCTTGGACTGGGCAAGCTTCAGGGCCCCCGCGGCGCTCTTCAGGTCTTCCTGGAGCGTGTTCCATTGGTCGGCCATGTCGCCCTCTTTCATATCCTTGTCAAGGCCGATTTGCCTTAAGATGGTTTTTTGCCGGGAGACGTTGCGAATCCGTTTAAATCCGTCCCATACCGGGATATCCAGGCCCACGCCTACGTACATGCCTCCGCTCGTGCTGTACAGCGGGTTCAGGGTCTGGGCGTTAATGAGGATACTGGGGTAGACCTTGGTTTTGGCTACGGAGACGTTATACTCCTGCATCCTCGCTCTCAGCTTCTCGATCTTGAGTTCAAAAGATCTGTCTTTGGCCTGTTCCAGGGTGGCGGCGGCGGGGTTGAAGCTCCCCAGCACCTGGCGGCTGGCATCGTGCAGATCCAGGTTGAACGGCTCCTCCGGTTTCAGGCCCAAAAAAGTCTTTAGGCTGCTCAGGGTGCGCCTCTGGGAGATCTCCAGGCGCTCCTTCTCGTTCTTGGCCGACTCCGACTCCTGGGTGGCCACCCGGACCTCCAGTGAGGTGCCGGTGCCGATTTCCAAACGGTTTGCGGCGTAGGCCAGGTTATCCCCGCACGCCTTGACCAGATCGTCCTGCAAGGCGGCCTGCCGTTTCATGGTGGCCAATTCAAGAAACTGTTTGCCTACCCGTTCCAGCCCTTGGAGAATCGTATGCATGTGGCCGTAGATAGCCATTTGGGTAACCATCTTTTGGGCCTGGAGAAGGAAAAAAGAACCCAAGGGGTTATATGGGTCCCAGCTGAAATTGAGGCTATAAGGTTTGGAGGAGCTCGAGGGTCGTTCCAGATAATAGTAGGTTTGCAAGCTCACCGGCGGCACCATGGACCAGCGGCTGTCGGACTCATCCAGCCGCTTGATGTCGATGTCCATGGCACTCTTGAGGAGATAGGGGGATTGGCGGATGGCCAGGCGCGCGCAAGCCTCAAAGTCCAGGGGACCCGGAGGGACAATCTTGTCCTCCCCGGGTTGGGGTGCGGCGGCAGGGCTGGGCCGGGGAGTCAAGCAGATTCCCAGAATCAGGGCCAACAGCCCCAAGGTCAGCAGGGCCCGCAGAGCCTGGCTAAATTGGCGAACCTGCCGCATGCAGACGCCGCGAGGCGCAGACCGAAGGCCCGAGGGCGCACCTGAACGCGCCAAGGCCTCCACCATGACCATGTCGTCAGAAAGCGTCCGGGTCCGGATTCTTGTGGGGGTCATTGCTCATAAAGGATGCCGTCACTGATTGAGCAGACCCGGGTGCATCTGGCCGCCATTTCGGGGTCGTGGGTGACCACCAGTACGGAGGTCTGACCGCTCTTGACGATTTCGGCAAAATGGTCCATGATCTGGTGGCCGTGGCTCCGGTCCAACTGGCCGGTGGGCTCGTCCGCCAGGATGAACTGCGGTTGGTTGACCAGGGCGCGGGCCACTGCCACCCGCTGACGCTCGCCGCCGGATAGCTGGTTGGAGGAGTGATGGATCCGATGGCCCAGGTTCACCAGTTCCAGGGCCGCGGTAATGCGAGCCGGACGATCCCGACGATCCACGCCGGCGTAAATCAGGGGGTATTCCAGATTCTCATAAACCGTGGAGTGTTCCAGCAAATCGCAGCTTTGGAAGACAAAACCGACCCGATTGCGTCGGAATTCCGCCTGGGCGTCACGGTCCAGGCGCAGTACGTCTGCGCCCCCCAGGATATAGGTGCCCCGGGTGGGACTGATGAAGATCCCCAGGATGAATAGCAGGGTGGACTTGCCGGAACCGGAGGGCCCCATAACCGCCACGATTTCGCCGGGATAGATTTTCAGATTGACGCTTTTGAGCACCTGGATGGCGCCGGCTTCAGTTTGATAGCTCTTGGTGAGATCGGAGATGTGGATCAGGGGCCCATTGGTCCTAGCGGCAGAAGGCAAATTATTCATAACGAATGGCCGTGACCACTTCCATACGGCTGGCCCGCAGGGAGGGATAAAGGCCGGCCCCCACCCCCACCACTACGGCAAAGAGGAATCCCAGGCCCAAGCCCAGGAAGAACAGGGCTTCCGGAGGACGGCTGTGGATCAGGTACCCCAAAATCTCCGTCATTATTCGCCCCAGCAGCGCCCCCAGCAGGGCGGCGCCCATACTGAGACAGAGAGCTTCGGTCAGGAATTGGGCCAAGATATCCCGGTCCTCGGCCCCCATGGCCTTCTTCAAGCCGATCTCCCGGGTGCGGGTCACCACTGCGGCCATCATCACGTTCCATATGCCCACCCCGCCCAAGATGAAGGTGGCGCCGGTGGCGAGATAAATGAGAAACTCGATCCACCAGGCCAGTTGCAAGACCCTTTTCAGCCCCTCCCAGGAAACTTCCACTTGGAGCTCTTCCGGGGACTGGGTGGACTTGATGACGCCTGGGATGGCAGTTGCCACCCGGGAAACGTCATCCCAGGTTTGGCAGCGGAGATAGAGGCGGTCGGTGAGCGGCGGGCCGGCCAGGCGATCCAATCCGGTGGTGAGGGGGATAAAGGCGGCGTTGGCTGCGCCGCTGTCGGTTACGCCTCCCAGGACTCCGGAAACCCAATAGATTTCTCTATTGATCTCCAGTAGCCGGCCTCGGATATCCAGACTGCCGAAGACGCGCTTGGCCAGTTCGGCTCCCAGGACACATTCCCGCTTACGTCCGGCCACTGCACCGGGCCCGAAGAGATTCCCCGTTTGGGCCCAGAAATTGCGCACGTTCCAGTAGCCTTCATCCACCGCCAACAGGGAAAAGCCGTATTGCTGGCCTCGGTAGTTGGTGGACCCTCCCTTGACCGCGGTGAGACTCAGTTCCTCGACGCCTTTAAGACGTTTCAAGGCAGCCAGGGTAGAGTTCCGGAACCACTGGGGCTGGTAAGAGCGGGTATTGTCAAAGGAAAGGCGAATGACCGTGACCCCGCCAATCAGGTCCAGGTCTTCGTTGAAGTTCTTCTTTACCTCCCGGCTCATGGTGAGGATGTTGATGAAACCGGCGACCCCCAGGGCGATGGCCAAAACTACCCCCAGGTAACGCCGCCGATGGCGGATCACCTGTCGCACGCTGACGTTTAAGAGGTCATTGAACTGCAATGGTTGGACTCCCCGACTCTAGGCTTACTCGCTGACCATGCCCACTGCTGAATCTGGCGCCGCGGGATAGTCGCCGGAATAACCTTCTCCTTCCAAAAAAGATTCCGGCTGTCCGAGATCACAGAAACGGATGCGATGTTTCTTGGCCAGCTTAGCCAGGACCTCCAGGACATAGTCGATCTGGCTCTTCTTATGGGTGCTCATATAAGCGGTGCGAATCACCGCCTGTCCACGGGGGACCGCCGGATAAATGGCGGGCAGCGCAAATACCCCATGGTCGAACATGTCTTTGGCGAAGGCGAAGGCTTTGTCTTCCGCCCCGATGTAAATGGGAATGATGGGGGTCTTGGAATGCCTGGTGATGACCCCGATTTCCCGGTATCCCTGGTGCACCTTGCGGGTAATCTCCCATAGGCGGGTCACCCGCCCGGGATCCTCGTCCAGGAGGTCCAGGCAGGCCAACACCGTGGCGGCGTTGCTGGCGGGCAAGGCCGCGGAAAAGATCAGGGGCTTGGAATGATGGCGCAAATATTCCAAGACGACCTCGTCGTCGGCGGCGATGAAGCCACCGATGGAAGCCAGGGCCTTGCTGAAGGTGCCCATGATGAAATCCACCTGGGCGGTGAGGCCGAAATGGTCGGCGGTTCCATGGCCGCCGTTACCCATCACCCCCAGCCCGTGGGCGTCATCCAGATAGATGAGCAGGTCGGTATAGGTTTCTTTTAATTTTACCAGTTCAGCCAGGGGGGACATGTCCCCGGACATGCTGAACACACCTTCGGTAATCAGCAGTTTGCAGCCATCGGCATTCTTTTGGCTCGCCGCCGCCAGTTTGCGCTCCGCCCCGGCGGCGTCGTTGTGGGCAAAGGGGATCAGTCGGGCCCGGGAAGCCTGGCAGCCTTCAAAGATGCTGGCATGGTTTTCCCGGTCGCAGACGATGATATCCTGGGGGGTCAGCAGGCAGGCAATGGCCCCCAGATTGGTGGTGAAGCCGGTGGCGTGAACGACGGCCTTCTTCTTGCCCACAAAGGCGGCCAGGCGATGCTCCAGGGCCTCGTGCAGCGTGAGATTGCCGCATAAAAAGCGGGATCCCCCTGGACCACTGCCCCAGCGTAGCGCCGCCTTGGCTGTCGCTTCGATTATCCGGGGGTCATGGGTGAATCCCAGATAATCGTTGGAGCCAATCATTATCAGACGCCGGCCCGACACCTCCACTTCTGTGCCCCACGATCGGTCAATGGGCCGGAAGTAAGGGTAAATCCCTTGGTTCCTGGCATCTTGAACCATATGCGCAAAAGGCTGGCAGCGTTTTGTCAGTGACATAAAAGGCTCTACCCTCCCCCTTCGGTAGATTTAAACCTTTTTATTTCCATCTTGCAAAAAAGTCAATGAGATTCATCACACTTAGAAAAATAATTTGGCTTCTCAGGCTAAATCCCGGAGAGCCAACGCGCCTCCCCAGGTCGCCGGGACCATCAGCTGCATCCTCTCTCCAAACCTAACCTGCCAAAGTATAGCAGGTTTTTATCTGGATACCAGCATTAAACTTAAAATTCAAATAATCTTTAGCGGATTTTTTCGATTAACCATAAAATCTGGTCCTTATGTTAAAACCCCAGCCGTCTTCATTTCCGGCGCGCCTGTCCCTCTGGTCCAAAATTAAATATTAGACCGTCTGGTGGTAATGAATGTTAAAGATTAATGAAATTTTGAGTATTTTCACGGGGATGGCTTGAGATTTCCCCATTGCCGGCCGCTGGCCCTCCCCGGGGCGCGGCCTGGGGGGCGCTGGCGATGGACCGGGTTTCAAAAATCAGGCCCCGGCGTCTGGCGGTTTAAGAAGCGCCGGACCGCCAGGGCCTGGCCCGGGGTGATCACCGGGTGGGACCCGGGACAGAATTTTCCATACTCCTCCGGAGAAAGACGGGCGGCCTCGTTCTGCCGGCTGAGCTCATAGTAGCAGGTCCGGGCCGCCCGGCTGATCCCCTGGTACTTTTCGGTCCAGCGGGGCAGGCTGAGGATTTGCCCGGCTGCCATGACGGCCAGCAGCCCCAGAGGCAGAAGGCGCCAGCGGCGCCCCTGGGGCAGCCGCGGCGCCAGCACCCGCCAGGCCGTCCCTATAAGGAGCAGCGCCCCGATCAGGGTGAAGATTCCGTAGCGAGCCACGAAGGCCTGATTCAGGGAACGCTGGTAGCGGGTCAGAGAAATGAGCAGGAAGGGCAGGGCGTTGGTGAGCAGGGCCCAGAGGGCCAGGCGGCGCTGCGGCGCCTTCCCCCAGCACCAGATGGCGGCCAGGCTGGCGGCGAGCAAGGTGATCCCGGCCACGTAAGCGTAACCCACGTAACCCCAAAAAACCGGAAAGTGATAATGGCCCCAAAAAAGGTAGAAGAAGGGAGAGAGAACGGCGCCAAAAAACAGGTGCACCAGGTAGTTTGGGCCCGGCAGGCCGGCAAAGACCTGCAAGTTTTGGCTGGCCGCGGCCCGGGGCCCGGCGAAGCTGAGATAGCCGAGGGTAAAAACGAGATACACCACAGCCACGGTCCCCGCCAGGGCCCAAAATTTGCGGCCGGAGTCCCCCCTCACCAGAAGGGCGTAAAGGGGCAAGGCCGTCAGGCCGGCCAGGGAATAATTGTGGGACAGCACCGACAGCAGGGCGCAGCAACCGATGCCCCACAGCCGGCCGCGGCCCGGGGTCCTGAGATAAGCGTCGGTGAGCAGCAGCGCCCCCAAAAAGAAACCCAGGCTCAAGAGGTAGCTCAGGTAAAAGCTGTTCCAGGCGATGGCGTGGTGTACCGCGGCCCCGGCATAGAGGGCGCTCAGGGTTAGGGCCAGTCCGGGGCCCAAATGGCGCCGGAAAAAGAGGAAAACCAGGAAGGCGTTGACCCCGGTGCCCAGGCAATTGACCAGAACCAGGAGTTGATAACGCTCTCCGGCCAGCCGCACCAGACCATAAAAGATCAGGTGGAAGAAGGGAAACCACTGGTCCCCGTCGGGGACCAGCAGGTAATCCCAGAAGGGGCGCCCCGCCATCTGCAGCAGGGCAGTCCAGTCATCTATCATGTAAAACGGGAAGTCCCGCCAGAATAAGAGCACCGGGATGGATAGCAGTAGCGCCGCGGCAGCCAGGCCCTGCCAAGGGGTAAGGCCGGCAGGGCAGGGCGGCTGGGTCGCCTCTCGATCCTCAGGCATTATTGCCTCCGGCCCTACCGGCCTCAGGCCGCGCTGCCATGGGGGGATAACGATTGGCGGCCTCGGCCTCCGCCGCCACCGCGGTAGCGGCCCGCCCCGACGGGATCAGACCGAGGAGGATGTGGAAAAACCAACTGTTTTGGGCGAAGAGTAGACCGTCATATAGCTGGAAATGCACCAGGGCCAGGCACAGGGGAAACAGAAGCGCCAGGGGAGGAAAAAAACAGTCGGGTGGCGGCCGGAAGGCCAGACCTGCAAGTTTCAGCAGCAAGGTGAGGACCGCCAGGCAATAGAGGATGGTAAAAGGGAAGCCCAGGCCGGTCAGAAAGGTGAGGATTTGATTGTCGGGGGTGACGATGCCGGCCACATTCTTGGCGAACTGCTCTTTGGTGCCATAGGGATATTTAAGCTGGTAGGCTTCCAGGAACTGGTCCCGGGGAGCCCGCAGGCCGATGCCCCAGACCGGGTGTTGTTTGGCGATGCTCCAAGAGAAGAAGAGATTCTCGATGCGGTAGGCAGGGTATGCCTTATCCAGTTTGAACCAATAGATCTGGTGCGCCAAAAAGCCGATGATTATCGCCATCACCACCAGGGCCGCCACCAGGTGCCGCCAGCGCAGGACCCCCAACAACACCCCCAAAAACCCCAGCCCCAAGGGAATGAAGACCACCGACAGACGCTGGCTGAGGCACAGGATGACATAGCTCAGCCCCAGGAGGACGGCGGCCAGCAGCTTCAGGGGCCGGGACTTGCCTGCCAACAGGGCCAATGGGGCAAAGGACAGCAGGAAGAGCAAGTCGGTTAGGGGATGATTGGAACCCTGGGTAAGATAGTGATGAATCTGTCCCGTAGCGAAATATCCCGCCAGGCTGAGGAGCGCCACCCCACTCAGGAGCAGCAAGCAGAGGTATTGAAAGCGGCGCTGGTTTTCCGGGGTGTGCAACCAGAGGCGGGCGCACCAGAAGCCCCCCAACCCCGAGGCCAGCAGGACCAGGACCCGGTAGGACGAGGCCAGTGGGACCGGACTATGGAGGGCGCTGGCCACCGCCATGAGGGTAAGGGCCGCCGAAACCAGGAACTCCGGAGATTTGTAAACCAGGGCGCCACGCTTGCTGATCCAGACCGCCGCCAGGGTCAAAAAACAGAGCAGCCCGGAGAAGAGGTTGGTGCGTTCCCCCGGCGCCAGGACCACGTAGGGCCACTGGAAAGCCAGTTGGGCGGAGGTAGCGGCAAACAGGAGCCAGATACCTTTTTCAGCCCGGGTCATCAAGGACCTGCTCTCCCGGAGGGCTGCCTGGTAAACCTGAGGGGTGTCGATGATCGGTTCTGCAGTTTGCTTTTTCGGCAAAATCTTTATATGAATTATACAGAAGCAATGACAAGGGAAACCCTTGAAAAAGCCGCCCTGGCCCTGGGGCCGGTTAATTTTTAAATTTTAATTATAGCAAATCCCGAGGAGAAGGAAAGGAATGTTGCTGGGAAAAAGAGTGCTGGTAGTCATGCCCGCCTACAACGCCGCCCGAACCCTGGAGCGCACCTTTCAAGATATCACCTTAGACGTAGTGGACGAGGTCTTGCTGGTGGACGACGCCTCCCATGACGAGACCCTGGAGGTGGCCCGGCGGCTGGGGATCCGCTGTTTTCTGCACGAGCGCAACATGGGCTACGGCCGCAACCAGAAGACCTGCTATACCGAGGCCCTGAATACCGAAGCCGACATCGTGGTCATGGTACACCCGGATTATCAGTACTCCCCCAAGATCATCCCGGCTCTGGCGGGCCTGGTGGCCAGCGGCGAATACGACGTGGCCATCGGCTCGCGCATCCTGGGAGGCCGTGCCCGGCAGGGCGGCATGCCGGCCTACAAATACCTGTCTAATCGTTTCCTCACCTTTTTCGAAAACCTGCTGTTGGGGGCCAAGCTGTCGGAGTACCACACCGGCTTCCGGGCCTTCTCCCGCCAGGTGCTGGAAAGCCTGCCACTGTGGGAGAACTCCGATGATTTCGTCTTTGATAACGAGATGCTGGCCCAGGTGATCTATTTCGACTTCAGGGTCGGCGAGGTCTCCTGTCCTACCCGCTATTTTCCGGAGGCCTCCTCCATCAATTTTATCCGTAGCGCCAAATACGGCCTGGGGGTCCTGGCTACTTCGGTGAAATTCGTGCTGGCCAAATGGGGCTGGGCCCACCCCCGCATCTTCTCCGGCCATGGCCGGGGCTTGCGCCAGGGTTCCTATTACCGCGAGCATCCCGGGGAGGCGAGGAGCAATCGACCGGCAACCCACTCCTGATAAAGCCCGGAGAGAGTTACGCCCTCCACCGGGCCGCTTCTGACCAGCCAGTCCAGGAAGGTCCGAATCTTGGCGACGAAGCCCGCCACCGCCGACTCGCTGGGGAAGAGGCGGCTGCCCCCGGGTTTCAGCTCCGAGGAATGAAAGAACATGGTGAGCACCCGGCCGCCCCTGCGGCGGTGGAGGGCCGCGGCCAGGCGCATGGAGGGCAGGGAAAACCAGGCCGGCTGGACGCCAACGGCGCCCACGTACTTGAAGCAGCTCAGCAGGCGGCGGCCTGTGGAACCGGGGAACCGCGGCGCCAGCCGGGCCAGGGCCCGGGGCAGGGGAGTTATCAGCGGCACCAGGGTCAGGGGCGCCTCCAGCAAGGCGGGCTCCCCGGCGGCTGCCCGGGCGAGGCGGAAGGGGTCGGCCGGGGCCAGAAAATAATCGTCTCCGCCCTTTAAGGTGAGGGGCGCCACACTGCTATCCACCCTGAAGCCGAGTTCCGGCAGCAGGCCCAGCACCTTGGGACCCACCTGGAACCTTCCTCCGCGGAAAGAGGTTGGTTTCACCCCCAGCGAACCCCGGACCTGCTCAACCAGGTTGGTCAACTTATCCCGGAGGAGGGGCAGGGGAAGCTGCTCAGGCGGAACCGGCTCCGGCAGGGACATCTCCGAGAAGGGCGGGGTGCTCCAGGGGTGCAGATGGACGCCGATTTCGGCCCGGTGCCGGTCACGCCAGCGGGCCAGGATTTCGCAGGCCGCCGGGTCCTGGGCCACCCGGTAGCTGACCAGCAGGGTCAGGGGAAGGCCAAAGTCCCGGGGAATGAAATCCAGGCGGCTCAATGCGGCGACGTTGGTTACCCCCGGGTAGCGGGGATATTGGCCGGAGAAGAGCCCTTCTTCCTCCACATCGAGGCTGATTACTAATTTCATGTTCGGTTCTGCACCCCGGTGGTGGCGGATGGTTCTCTGAGATCAAAGACCACCTTGACGCTCTGGTGGCGTCGCTTATCGAAAGCCACCTGGAAGGCCTTCCGATAATCGCTCAGGGGGAAGACCTGGGATACCAGGCCCTGGACCGGGTAATCGCCCCGGGCCAGGAGATCCACCGCCAGCTGGTAGGTGCGCACCCGTTGCCGCTGCCAGGTGCCATAGGCGTACATGGCGGAACCGCTGAGCCGCAACTCCCGGAACCAGAGGCTGGAGAGGTCAATTGGGCCCAACTCCGCGGTGGTACCCACCAGCACGTAAGCGCCGCCACCCCTAAGGGCCAGCAGTCCCTCTTGCATGGAGGAGCGGCTGCCGACGCAGTCAAAGAACAGGTTCGCCCCACCTTCCAGGTTGCCGCCCCCCAGGGTAGTGGGAAGCAGCCGGGCGCCCACGGCCCGCGCCAATCCGGCCCGGTCCGGCGAAAGCAGCACCAGGTCGGCGCCCCCGGCCCGGGCCAGGTTTTCCTGGAAAGGATAGCGCGCCACCACTATCACCCTGGCCTTGGAACCCAGGGCCTTGCAGAGCCGGACCAGATGCTGGCCGATGATCCCGGCGCCGTAAACCACCACGGTGTCCCGATCCTCGGGAAAATGGTCCAGGACCGGCTGCAGGGCCGAAGCCAGGGAGTCGGTGAGGACCGCGGTCTCATCATTAAGATTGTCCGGCAGGCGCAACAGGCGGCTGGGATGAGCCGCCAGGAACCTGGCCATGCCCCCTCCGGCCTCTTTGTGGAGACCCAGGATGGTCCCCGGAGAGAGCCGCCCCTGGGTGAAGTTTTCGCACAGATTATACTGTCCCTGGGCGCAGAAGTGGCAGGGCTCGATACCCCGGACTTCACAGGGCAGGAGCGGCTCCACCGCCACCCGTTCCCCGGGGCGCCATTCTGATTCTTCCGGGGCCTGGACCACCTCCGCCACCACTTCGTGGCCCAGCACCGCGGGAAAGGAGGCGTAAGGCTCCAGTAGCAGAGACTCCACCCCCTTGAGCAGCTGCAGGTCGGAGCCGCAGATGCCGCACAGGCGACTCTTCAAGACCAGCCAGTCAGGGCCGGGTGGGGCCAGCTCCACCTGCTGCAGTCTGAGGGGAGCCACCCCGGCGAAGAAGTGCCGGGGCCAGAGGCGGTTCAGCCCCTTGGCCAGCAGGTAACGGGGGATGGAGCGGTAATATACCAGGGCCTCCATGGGGCCCGGTCTTATGTCTTCCATCTTCTGTTTTCTGTTTTCGGATAGCATTTCATTAAAGCCAATATGACCCAAAAGCCAAAGCGATTCTATCAAAGAATAGGCCAAAAGCAGAAAGCTGACTGCTGAAAGCCGGTGAAATTGACTCTGTCCCGGGAAGGGGGCCGTGTCAAGTCAATTTTTTTGGTAGTGCCCTGGAGGACACTACCAATTTTTTTCGGGACTTGGGGATTGTGGCCGGATAAGTTATAATCCATAATAAACGGCCGCCATCCGGTCAACGTCTGATTATAACAGATTTAGAGGAAACGGTATCGGCATGGGCGCACGCAGTAAGATTGCCCTGGGAGCGGTGTTGAAGAATTTCTGGCGGGTGGCCCAGCATCCCCGGATCGCTTCCAAGTTGGCGACCCTGCAGGGTGAGAAGTGGCTCTTCAACCTGCTCTACCCCCGGGCCGATTCCGGGCGGGCCCGGAAGATCCGCCAGTTGAGCTTCCGTATCACCGACGTCTGCAACCTGCGCTGCCATACCTGCGGCCAGTGGGGCGACCAGGGATTTCTCCACGGCAAAAATCTCCGAGAGCTAAAACAAAACGAGGTCTCCCCGGAACGCTACCGGCAGGTGCTGGATGACCTGGTGGCCCATGGCCACCGGCCCTTTCTTTACCTCTGGGGCGGGGAGCCCATGCTCTACAAGGGTTCGGTGGATTTAATCGAACACGCCACCGCCCTGGGGATGCCCTGTTCCATTGCCACCAATGGCACCAGGATCGCCGCCGTCGCCGACCGACTGGTCCAGGCCCCCATGTTCCTCCTGCAGATTTCCATCGACGGTCCGGATGCGGCCCTGCACAACCGCACCCGCCCGGGAGTGGGCGGGGCCGACAATTTTGCCGACATTCAGGCAGGCCTGGCCGCGGTACGCCAGGCCCGGCGGTTCCAGGGGCAAAGCCTGCCGCTGATCGTTTCCCTCACCACCATTTCCCGCAACAACTTTCGCCACCTGGTGGACATCTACGACGCCTTTCGGGAAAAGGTGGACCTGTTTGTCTTTTACCTTTCCTGGTGGATCGACGAAGAACGACTCCAGACCCATGAGCAGGATTTTTCCCGGCGTTTCGGCTTTCGGCCCTTGCGCCCGGCGGGCTGGGTGGGCGGCTGGCGGCCCGATGATTATCCTGAGATGGACCGGCAGTTGCAGAAGGTTCTCGCCCGGTCCGCAGGGTCTAAGGCCCCGCCGGTCACTCTGATCCCCCGGGTCACCGGGGAGGCGGATCTGCGCGCCTACTATACCGACCATCGGGCTCGCTTCGGGTTTGAGCAGTGCATCTCCATCTACCAGGCGGTGGAGGTCAACAGCAACGGCGACCTCTCTCCCTGCCGGGACTACCACGATTACGTGGTTGGCAACCTCAAAGAGGCCACCATCAGCGAGCTGTGGAACTCGCCGGCATACCGGAAATTTCGCCACAGTCTGGCCAGCGAGGGGCTGATGCCCGTTTGCTCGCGCTGTTGCGGCCTGATGGGGTATTGAGGTGGAGCAGGTGCCACCCATCCTGGGGCCGGCGCACCAGCGGTTGCTTTCCAGGCCTTCTCCAAACTTCCGGCCCGCCCGTCTCGTTTTTCTTCTGGAAGACTTGAAATTCGGCGGTACCCAGCGCCAGGTCCTGGAGTTGGCCCGGCGGCTGGACCCGGCCCGGTTCCGGGTGGAGATCTGGCTGCTGGCCGCGGGCGATGATTTGCTTCCCCTGGCCCGGGGCTGGGGCCTCCCCCTCACCTGGATCTCCCGGCAGGAGCAGGTGGGTCCCGGGGCTCTGCTGAACCTTTGGCGCCATCTGCGCCGCGGCGCACTCGAACTGCTGGTGCCCTTTACGGTGGTGCCTAATATTTGGGGCCGGATCCTGGGGCGATTGGCCCGGGTGCCCGGCATCGTGGGCAACTGCCGGGGCGGCGAGGCCCCGCGGCGGCAGGGGGAGCGGTGGCTGTGGCCTCTGGCCCACCACATCGTTTGCAACAGCGCCGACCTAAAAGGGATGCTCAGCCGGCGTTGCGGCGTGCCTTTGGGGCGGATCAGCGTTATTCACAACGGGGTGGACACCGATTATTTCCAGCCGGCCCTGGACGGCGCCCGGCCCTCAAAAAATAATCCGCCGGTGGTGCTCTCGGTGGCCCGGATGGTGCCGGACAAGGACCATGGCACCCTGATCCGGGCCTTTGCCCTGGTGGCGCCGGATTTCCCCCAGGCGCGATTGTGGCTGGTGGGGGAGGGCTCCGGCCTGGGGGCCATTGAGCAACTGGCTCAGCAGAGTTTGCCGCCGGGCTCCTTCCGGTTTATCCCGCCCCGGCAGGACCTCAGGCCGCTGTACCGGCAGGCCGGGTTGCTGGCCTTGAGTTCCCGCGGCGAGGGCCTGCCCAACGTAATCCTGGAGGCCATGGCCGCGGGTCTGCCGGTGGCGGCCACCGCGGTGGGGGGCGTGCCGGAGATGGTGACCCCGGCTCATACCGGCTGGCTGGCGCCCCCGGGGGACCCCCCGGCCCTGGCCGCGGTCCTGGGCCGTATGTTGGAAAACCCGGAACAATGCCGGGCCATGGGGCGAGCCGCTCGCCGCCGGGTAGTACGGGATTTTTCCTTGAGCGCCATGGTGAGCCGCTATGAGGAGGTGCTGTGGGCCTCCTTGGGAAGGTGACCGGGTGCAAAAGCGCTGAATCGAATCCGGAAAGACCGAACGTGGGCATAAAGCAAGGAGCCATCAAGCTCCCCGGCCTCCGGGTGGCTTACCTCCTTCTCTGGTTCCCGGAGCCCTCCCAGACCTTTGTCCTGGAGGAGGTCAATACCCTGGTTCGCCTGGGGCTGGAGGTGCGGGTCTATACGCTTTACGGGCCGCGGCGGCCCGCCCGGACTGCCGGGATGGCCCGGGTTCTGGCCCCGGTCCGCCACCTCGGGGTGCCGGCCGCCGGGGAGCTCATGAGAGACTTAGCTCGCCTGGGCCGGGACTGGGGTCCCGGGGCCGGGCAATTTCTGCGGCAGGTGCTACTGCGGCGCTGGCGCAGCCTGGAGACCGCCGGCGAGGCCCTCTGGGCTGCGGCGGCGGGAGTGCATCTGGCCAAAGAGTTCCAGATCGCGGGCATCGGCCACATCCATGCCCCCTGGGCCGACGGCCCCGCCACCGCGGCCTGGGTGGCCTCCCACCTCAGCGGCATCCCCTTCAGCTTCAGCGCCCGGGCCCGGGACCTGCATCCCCCGGACGGGGCTTTGCTGGAAAAGCTGGCGGCGGCCAGCCTGGTGCGCACCAACACCCGAGCCCATGAACGCTATCTGGCCGCTCTGGCCCCCCGGGAGACAGCCAAGATCGTCAATATATACAACGGCGTCTCCCTGGTCCCGGAGCCGGCCCCGCCACGGCGCCGGCAGCCGCCCTTCCGCCTGCTGGCCCTGGGCCGCCTGGTCCCCAAAAAAGGGTATGCGGTTCTCCTGGCCGCCTGCCGGCTGCTGGCCCGGGAGGGCTTCGATTTTCATCTCACCCTGGCCGGCGATGGTCCGGAGCGCCAGCGGTTGCGGGGATTAATCGGGCGCTACGGCCTCAAAGGCCGGGTTACCCTTCCGGGATTCGTGCCTCACCGCGAGGTGCCCCACCTGCTTCAGGAAGCCGACCTGTTCATCATGCCCAGCCTCATCGCTCCTTCCGGAGACCGGGACGGCATCCCCAACGTGGTCCTGGAGGCCCTGCTCCATGAGGTGCCGGTAGTGGCCACGGAGATCTCCGGCCTGCCGGAGGTCATTCGCCCCGGAACCACGGGCTGGTTGACCCGGGCGGCGGACCCGGAGAGACTGGCCCGGGCCGTACAGGAGGCCGCGGCTGATCCGCGGGAAGCCCGGCGCCGGGCCCTGGCCGGGCGGGATCTGGTGGCCCGGGAGTTCGACTCCAAGAGGAACTACACCCGCCTAAAGGCGCTATTTGATGGATTGGCGGGGGAACAAACCGGTAAGCAGGAAGCAGTAAAGAACAGGTCTCACATCTAATATTGGTTTTAGCATTTAGCGCTCACTGCTCACTATATTAATCAGAGCATTAAATAGATTGCATTTTAATCGAGTAGCCGTAAGCTTTAGCTTGCGCAGGCTAAAGCCTGCGGCTACAGTTATATTCCCCATCAGGAACTTGTTTTATGCTCTGATTAATAAGTGAGCCCTTTTTCCCGGATGAAGCGCTCTACCAGGGCAAAGATCTCCGAGTTGCCGCAGAAGTTTTCCCGCCCGATGCGTCGGCGAAGGTCTTGTAAGTTCGCCTCAAAGGCGGGGATGAGCTCCGTCCGGGGATGAAAGCCGAGGGAATATTGCCCATATCCCAGGCGCTCCAGGTAAAAGGCGTTGAGGTATTGCTCGAAGGCGCCTTTGATGGGGAAGGCGATCACCGGCTTGCCATAGAAGAGTGCTTCGGAGATGAGGGTGTGGCTGCCGCCGCAGACCACGTAACGGCAGGAGGCGAGATCGTCCAGAAAGCCGGTTTCGGAGTTCCTTTTGAAGTGCAGGTTGCCGTCGACCCCGCTGGTATCGAAGCCATAGACCATGACCTCGGAGGGAATGGCCCGGAGGAATGGTAAAAAGCGGGCGAAGGTGGTATACCCCTGGTAGGCCACCACGTGATCGCCTGCCGAGGGTTGCCGTTGCAGCACCGTCTCCCGCAGCAGGGGCGGCAGGATCTTGGCCCTGACCCCCGGCTTCAGCGGCGGCCGGAAAAAGGAGATCACCAGGTAATCGCTGGCCTGGCTGAATAAGGCCTTCACCGCCCAGGCGGTGGAGAGATAGCTGGGGTACCGGGCCCAGGGGACCTGATGACGGCAGCAGGTGATCACGTGCTGGTGGTCCGTGGACAGGCAGGGCACTCCGGCCAGGCGGGCCGCCCGGGGCACAAAATACTCATAGTCGCTCATGGTGACGTCCGGTTGGAAGCGGTCCATGAGACTCAAAATATGTCGGAGGTACGTGCGGGAGCGGCCGCGAACCGCGAGGCTGGAATAGATGGTGGCGGCCACCGCCACCTTGTGTCCCCGGATGGGGGTTTCGGGGTTGGGGAGATCCTCCACCGGGAATTCCCGGCCCAGGATGGCGGCCCCACTACCGTGGCTGAGGAAGAGGAACTGGTGGCCCAGCCCGGCGAAGTGCCGGGCGAGGCTCAGGGCCCGGACCGCATGGCCGTGGCCGGTACCGTGGACCCCATAAAGAATTTTGGCCATATGGTCTGGCAATGTAAACCACCCGGCGCCCAAGGTCAATCCCCTCGGGAGAAAACCGCGATCAGCGATCAGCGATCAGCGATCAGCTATTAGCTATCGGCTAAAAGCTAAAGATCAAAAGCGAAAGCTAATGCCGGCCGCCGAATTGGAGTATCATCTATTGCTGTCTCATGATCTTGAATTTATTAATGATTATGATTATGAAAATCTCAGCAAAGAAACTGTAGAAGTTAAGCAAATGCTAACCTCATTCATCAAAAAGCTGAAAGCTGAAAGCTGAAAGCTGAGAGCTGCTAAACCCCGTTAAACCTGGAGGGAAAAGGGTATTGATGACATGGATTATCCCGGCGGCCATGGCCCTGATGCTCTCTTACCTATCGGTGTTGATCTTCGTGGGGGGCCGGCCCTTGCGCTCGGCCGCCGCCGCTGCTGAGGTTGACCGCATAAGGGGCTCCTGGCCCCGGCTGGCGCTGCTGGTGCCGGTGACCGGGGCCGCCGCCGGCCTTGAGGGGCGCCTGCAGGCGTTGCTTCGTCAGGATTATCCTGACTATGAAGTGGTGTTTGCCACCCGGGACGCCCAGGACCCGGCCACTGCGGTGATCCTGTCTTTGATGCCTCGCTACCCCCGGGCCCGGCACGTGGTGGCCGGCCCGGCCCGGAGCTGCGGCCAGAAGAATCACAACCTGCTGGCCGCCGTGAAGTTGGTGGGCCAGACCCCGGAGATCCTGGTTTTTTGCGACAGCAACCAGGAAGCGCCCCCGGGGTGGCTGCGGGAGCTGACCGCACCCCTGGTCGAAGAAAAGGCCGAGGTGAGCAGCGGCTTTCATCACGTCATCCCCGCCAACTTCGGGGTGGCGGCCCTGGGCCGGGCGGTCACCGTTCTCACCATCTTTTTGAACAAAGGGTTTCGCCGCCTGAACCAGCCCTGGGGCGGGTCCACCGCCATCCGGCGCTCCCTGTTTGAAGAGCTGGCAGTGGCGACGCTTTGGGCCGAAAGCGTGGTGGACGACGTCTCCCTGGCGGCCCGGCTGGCGCGGGCTGGCATTCGGGTAGAGCTGCCCCGGGGGGCCCGCCTCTATACCCCCCTGGAGGGGGAAACCCTGAGGGATTGGAGCCGCTGGCACATCCGCCAGTGGCTCTACCTGAAGTTTTGCTTGCCCCTCAACTGGCTGGTCCATGGCCTGGTGGTACATCTGCTCTGGGCCCTGGTGGCGCTGGCGGTGGCGACCCTGCTATTGGCCCTCCTGGGTCTGGTTTCCGGGACCATGCCAACCGCTGCGGCTGTGCTGTTCCTGGTGGGGCTCGTCTGGCTGGGGATCGCCCTGCGGGCCCTACACCCCTCGCCTGGGCCGCGGCTGCAGTGGCTGGCGGCGTTTTTTGCGGCCATGGCCATGGCCAGTTGGTGCCACTTGAAGTCGGTCTTCATCAAGGAGATGCGCTGGCGTGGAATCGCCTACCGGGTCGGCTGGCGGGGCCGGGTGATCAGAGTGAGCAGTGACCGTGAGCAGGCTGGGGCCAACGATTAGCAGCTATCCAGGAAACCGCAAACCGCATCCCTCACTTCCCTGACTTCCACCAATAAAAGGCCAGGGCCAGGGTGGGAGCCAGGGCCAGGGCTTCCACCAGCTCCCGGGGCAGGCGGCCGGCCGTAGTTAGATAAAGGAGAACCCCTGCCAGGGCGGTCAGGGCCAGGCGCAGGGAGGGTTTTGGGGGGATCAGCCCCAGACGCCACTGACAAAAGCCCACGGTGAGGGCCGCCACCCCGCCCTTGGTGACCACCATGGCCAGGGCCGCGCCCAACAACGGGGTCAGGGGGATGACCAGGGCGCACCAGAGCAGATTGATGGCCAGCCCGGCCAGGTAGAAGGTCAGCAGCAGGCGCGGCAGTTGCATGCTGATCATTAGGAAGGCCGCCAGGTTGTGCAGAAAGGCGAAGGCCACCGTGACCACCAAAACCTTCTGGAGCCAAACCGCCTCATGGTAGCGGGGGCCGAAGATCAAAGGGATGATCCGGTCGCTTTCAATGAAAAGGACGAAGATCACCACCAGGGACGCGGTCAAGAGCCAGCGGGCGGTGTTTTGGGCCAGGCGTGGCACCTCGTCCCGGTTTGTCTCCCAGAGCTGGACGAACAGGGGGTAAAGGATAGCCTGCAACAGCAGGCTGGAAACCAGGGTGGAGACGCCATCCACCAGGCCCCAGGTGACGCTGTATTGGGCCACGGCGTCGGCCCCGGCGTAACGCTGCAGGAAAAAGAGATTAGCCTTGTTGTAGATGCTGGCGGTCACCTGGATGAGGGCAAAGATTCCCCCGAGGCGCAGGGTGGGCCAGAGGCGTCGTAGCGGCGGCCAGGTCGGGCGGAACTGCGGCAGGGACAGGGCCAGCCATAGCCCGCCGGCCAGGTTGGCCAGGGTTTCCAGGAGCTTGAAGCACGCCACCGCCAGGGGCGGGGCGCCGAGAATCAGGGCGATGAGGCCGTAGCCGAACCCCAGGGCGGCGGCGACGGCCTTGATCTTGCCCTGGAGGTCCTGGCGGCCCTGGACCTGCAGGGCCACAAAGAAGGTGTCGGACAGGGTCTCCATGGCGACCGCCAGGGCCACCAGCAGCAGGAGCCGGCGCAGGGGCGGGGCGTAGCCTTGCCATTGGCTGAAGATTAGGGCCCCCAGGGTGGCCAGGGCCAGCAGCAGCCCTTTCAGAAAGGTGACCTGGCCCAGGACCTCGCCCGGCTCCCGGTCCTTGCGGGATAGCATGGTCACCAGGGGAATGTTGAGTCCGAACTCGGAGATCAGCAGCAGGATGCTGCCCAGCCCCAGGGCCAGCATGAACTCGCCGTAGGTGGTGGTGCTGTGCCGGGCCAGATAGATGAAGAAGACGGACTGCAGGGCGTCCCTGACCCAGCGGGCGCTGAGGAGATAGGCGAATTTCCGGAGGATGCGGTAATGGCCGGGCTGGCCGGCGGCCCGCTCAGGGCTGGCGGCGGCCATCGGATTCCGAGCCGGGGCAGGGGTTGTCGAGTTTCATGATCGGGAGCGGGGCTTCCGGGGAAACCCAGAGCCCTATCATATATAACACAGATAATGGGAAAACCTGGTAAACTGGAGAGAGAAAAATGTTGGGAAAACGGCTTCCCGAGGACTGAAGGCAGAAATCCCTTGCCTCTCCAGCGAACGAACCTGTGTCGAGGGAACGTTTAAGATGGATAGGAGCCGAAACCGGCAGAACAACTGGTTCCAACAGAATCCCCGGAAGACCCTGTTTCTGGTGGTCCTGATTTCGCTGCTGCTCATGGTGGCGGGCGCCGAGAAGCTCCTGAAATTCCTGCACCATCGCCAGGGCATCGTCCTGGAAACCGAGGTCGAGCGGAGATATATCAAACTGCGGGAACCCCGGCCCCTGCAGCAGATGCGGCTGCGGTTTCCCAAAAATTATCTGCCCTACACCGATAACGCCTTTCCCAAGATCTATCGAGTGGACATCGACGCCAACGGCTTTATCAAACCCTCCCAAAAATACCTCCACCCGGACCTGGCCCTGGTCTTTCTGGGGGGCTCCACCACGGAGTGCATGTTCATGGATGAGGAAAACCGGTTTCCCTATGTGGTGGGGGCCATTCTGGAGCAGCAGACCGGGAAAAAGATTAATTCGTACAACGGCGGCCTTTCGGGTAACAACAGTCTGCATGCCATCGATTTGCTGGTTAACAAAGTGATTCCCCTGCAGCCCCGGGTGGTGGTGTTTATGGAAAACATCAACGACCTGAGCACCCTCCTCTATAAGAAGACCTATTGGAGCAGCAATAATGTCAGGGCGCCCCTGGAGACCCTGGAAAAGGGCAAGCTGCTGGGCAAGCTCCTGAAGGAGCTCCTGATTCCCCAGCTCAACGAGGCCTACCGGAATTTCAAGGGCTCGGTGTTTTCCCAGGAGGAGGACGAATTTGCCCAGGACCGGGGCCGGAAGCTGGCGGTGGATCCGGCCGGCCTCGCCCGGGAATTTGCCCGGAACCTGGAGGTCTTCGCGGATATTTGCCGGGATCGGGATATCACCCCGGTGCTGATGACGCAGGCCAACCGCGTCACCGCCAACCCCGACCCGGTGGTGGCGGCTTACATCGGCAAGTGCGGCCAAGACACCGGGATTTCTTACCAGGATTTCAAGAGGCTTTACGATCTATTCAATGAAACCATCAGGGAGGTGGGCCGCAAAAAGGGGGTGCTGGTCATCGATCTGGCCCGGGAGGTGCCGCCGGACAAGGAGCACCTCTATGATCTGGTGCACTTCAATGACGCGGGCTCCAGGTATGCCGCCAAGATTATCGCGGCCCAGTTGCAGCCCCTGTTGTATTGAAAATGTGGGCAGGGAGCAGGAGAGGCATTGGAGTGGCGAAAAGTTCAAAGTTCAAGGTTCAAAGTTCAAAGTTTGGGTTACGAGCAACGGGAACTTTTCATGCTAAGGCTTCAATTGTATTCCCACAAGAAATTCGCTGCCATCGAGTCAGTCAGCAATAGGGCGGCCTGCGGCCGTCAATCAGAGAGCCGGAAAGGCTTCACCAATTCCGGCGGCCACAGGCCGCCCTATAATAAGGTGCACAGGCGAGACGCCTGTGCCACCAAATTTTTTCAGTGAGCTGAGGTCCTCGAAGCTGCTTACTGCTTACTGTTTATTTGACCCGCACCGCCAGGGAGAGGCCGTCCTGCTCCGGGGAGTGCAGGGGCAGGAATCCCAGGAGGTGCACGGTGCGCCAGTCCCAGGAGGCGAAGATTTCCTGGTTGAAGACCGCGGCGCCGGCGAAGCCCACGTTGTCGGTGACCAGCAGGCCGCCGATCCTCAGGAGGCGGCGGCAGTGAGGCAGGGCCGGCAGGTAGGACTCCTTGTCGATGTCCATGAAGATGAAATCGAAGGGGCCGGTCAGGCCGGCCAGGAGATCCAAGGCCTCCCCCAGCCGCACCTCGATCCGCCCGGCCAGCCCGGCCCTGGCAATGTTGTCGCGGGCTTGGGCCGCCATGGCCGCATCCCTTTCCAGGGTGAGGACCCGGCCATCGGCAGGCTCGCAACCCCGGGCCAGGTAGATCGCGGAATAGCCAGTGGCGGCGCCCAGCTCCAGGACTTTGGCGGCGCAGCAGGCCCGGGCCAGGATCAGGAGCAATTCCCCCACCACCGGGCCGACGATGGGGATGCCTGAAGATCCGGCCTCCTGTTCCAACTCCAGGAGCAAGGGATCACGCCGGGGAACAAACCCGCGGAAATATTCTTCCAGATGGGGCTGCATCTCGCTCATCCGAGGCCTCCAGGCTTCCAGGGAGCCAAGCAGAAACCCTGGAAAAAATTTTAGTTTAGTGTAATATTATAATATAGAACCCGGCGGCTCAGGATGCCAGCCGTCAGTGGCCGCCAAGGGTAAATTTTTTGATAGACAAGAACCTCCATCAGTCTCCGTTAGGGCAGTTTAGGATGACGGCGTGGGACAAATGCTTTCCGGGACCACTCCCCGCTCGCCCCCCTGGACGCACGTGCCCAGGGCAGGAGATGAAGCCCAACTTCGAGGCGAGGAAAAAACATGGCTAGGGCTAAGGCCATCGGCTCTAAGATAATCTCCCGTTTGCTCAGCGCCACCCCGGAGCAGGCCAAAGACACGGGCATGGCCATGGTCTTGATTTGCCTGCTGTTGGGCTATTTCGGGAAATTCCCCCGGTTTTTGCCCCTGAGCATCGCCTTGCTGCTGCTCACCATGGCCTGGCCCACCGCCTTCCGGCCCCTGGCCGGGCTTTGGTTCGGCCTCTCCCACCTGCTGGGCCAGGTGGTCTCCAAGATCGTTCTCACCCTGATCTTCTTTCTGGTGGTCACCCCCGTCGGCTTGATCCGGCGGTGGCTGGGGACTGACTCCCTGCAACTTGGGAAATGGAAGAAAGGAAGCAACTCGGTGTTCGTGGAGCGCCAGGGGGCGATCCAGGAACGGGACTTGATGAATCCTTATTAACTACGGTACATCTGAAGGTTATTTCGCCGACCGGATCCCAAGCTGTGCTTGGGAGCGAAGGATATGAGAAACAGGAGAAATTTATGGATTTTTTTCGTGATTTGTGGGGCTTTTTAAAGGTTCGGAAAAAATTCTGGCTGCTGCCCATCATTCTGACCCTGCTGTTCTTCGGGGCGCTGATGATCTTTGCCAGCGGTTCGGCCATCGCTCCCTTTATCTATACCATCTTTTAACGAGGACTTGATTTTTGCCCGCCGCCATTCTGGGGCTTTCCGCCTTTTACCATGACAGCGCCGCCGCCATCCTGGTGGACGGCCAGATCGTCGCCGCGGCCCAGGAAGAGCGCTTCACCCGCAAGAAGCACGACCCGGACTTTCCTGCGAACGCCCTGGCCTACGTCATGTCGGAGTCGGGGTTGAAGCTGAGCGACCTGAGTGCGGTGGCCTTTTACGATAAGCCATACCTCAAGTTCGAGCGTCTGCTGGAGACCTACCACGGCTTTGCCCCCCGGGGCCTGAGGAGCTTCCTCATGGCCATGCCGGTGTGGATCAAAGAAAAATTGTTGATGCGCTCCCTGCTCCGGGAGGAACTGGCCAAGGTGGGGGAAGGCCGGCCCCGGATAGTGTTCCCCGAACACCACCTGTCCCACGCGGCCAGCGCCTTTTATCCATCGCCCTTTCAGGAGGCGGCCATCCTTACCCTGGACGGGGTGGGAGAATGGGCCACCTCTACCATCGGCTTCGGCCAGGGTAGGGAGATCACCATCCTGCGGGAGCTGCACTTCCCCCATTCCCTGGGGCTGCTCTACTCCGCCTTCACCTATTACTGCGGCTTCAAGGTCAACAGCGGCGAATACAAGCTCATGGGCCTGGCGCCCTATGGCAACCCCGACTCGGATCGGACCCGGGGCTGGCGGGATTTGATCCTGGAGGAGTTGGTGGATATCCGGGAAGACGGCTCCCTGCTCCTCAACATGGACTATTTCAATTATGCCACCGGCCTCACCATGTGCCACGACGACAAGTGGACCTCGCTCTTCGGGCTGCCGCCCCGGCCCCGGGAGAGCCACCTGGACCAGCGGTACATGGACCTGGCCCTGGCCATCCAGCAGGTCACCGAGGAGATAGTCCTGCACCTGGCGGACACCGCCAAGAAGCTCACCGGCGCCGCCAACCTGGTGATGGCCGGCGGGGTGGCCCTGAATTGCGTGGCCAACGGCAAGCTCCTGCGCCGGGGGACCTTCAAGGACCTCTGGATCCAGCCCGCCGCCGGGGACGCCGGCGGCGCCCTGGGCGCCGCCCTGGCCGCCTGGCACATCGTCCAGGGCCGGGAGCGCTCCCTTACCAACCCGGCCATGGACCAGATGCAGGGCGCCTATCTGGGACCGGAGTTCGGGGCTGACGAGATCGTGCGGCTGACCCGCAGGCGCCAGGCCCCCTATAAGCGTTACCAAAATTTCGATGACCTCATCAAAGACGTGGCGGCCTTGCTGGCCCAGGGCCAGGTGGTGGGCTGGTTCCAGGGCCGCATGGAGTTCGGGCCCCGGGCCCTGGGGAACCGCTCCATCCTGGGCGACCCCCGGCACCCGGAGATGCAGAAGCGCCTCAATCTCAAGATCAAATACCGGGAGGGCTTCCGGCCCTTCGCACCTTCGGTGCTGATGGAGGAGTGCAGCCAGTACTTCGACTTGGAGACCCCTTCCCCATACATGCTGCTGGTTGCCCCGGTCCGGGACGAGAAGCGCCGGCCCTTGCCACCGGACTATGAAAACCTGGAGCTTTTCCAGCGCCTCTACCACCTGCGCTCGGAGGTGCCGGCCATCACTCATGTGGATTATTCGGCCCGCATCCAGACGGTGCACCGGGAGACCAACGAGAAGTACTGGCGCCTGATCCGGGCCTTTCAGGAACACACCGGCTGCGGTCTCATCGTCAATACCAGCTTCAACGTCCGGGGTGAGCCCATCGTCTGCACCCCGGAGCACGCCTACCAGTGCTTCATGCGCACCGAGATGGACTACCTGGTCCTGGGGGATTTTTTGTTCGATAAAGCGAGTCAGCCCCACTGGCAGGAAGAGAAGGACTGGCGCAGGGAGTACGAACTGGATTAGCAGATTTCAGCAAGTCAGCTTTCAGCTTTTGGCAAGAACCAACATGCTCTAAGATGGATGCACGGGGACGCGGTCATGAAAGTCACCCTGGCCCAGCTGAACCCCACCGTGGGGGACGTCGCCGGCAATCTCCGTAAAGTCATGGAGACCCTGGCTCAATACGGCGGCGCCACCGACCTCATCGTCTTCTCGGAGCTGTTCCTGGTGGGCTACCCCCCCCGGGACCTGCTGGAGAACCCCTCCCTCATCCGGCAGGTGCAGCAGGCGCTGGCCCATCTGGTGGAAGCCTCAGCGCGCCACCCCGGGACCGCATTGCTGGTGGGCGCGCCTTTGCCCAGCGGCCAGGATACCGGCAAGGGGCTGAGCAACGCCGCGGTGTTGATCGGCGGCGGCAAGATCTTGTTTGAGCAGCACAAATCGCTGCTGCCCGCCTACGATGTCTTCGATGAAAGCCGCCACTTCGATCCGGCCGCGGAGGTGCGAGTGGTGGCGCTGGCGCAGGAATCCCTGGGGATCTCCGTATGCGAAGACGCCTGGTACGAACCGGAGCTTTGGTTTCGCCAGCTCTATCCCCTGGACCCCATCAAGGTGCTGGCGGAACAGGGCGCCTCGGTATTGATCAACATCTCGGGGTCACCCTTCCAGGTGGGCAAACAGGAGCTGAGATACCGGCTCATCCGCAATCACGCCCGGCGCTACCACCTGCCTTTCGTCTACCTCAACCAGGTGGGGGGCAATGACGAACTCATCTTTGACGGCGCCAGCATGGCCCTGGACCGGGCCGGAGAGGCCATCGCGGTCCTGCCCTCCTTTGAGGAGGCGGTGGTCACCGTGGATCTGGGGCAACCGGGCGCCCCGGGCCTCTATGTGCCCCGGGAACCCATCGCCGCGGTGCGCCAGGCCCTGGTTTTGGGTCTGCGGGACTACCTCAGGAAGTGCGGCTTTAGCAAGGCAGTGGTGGGGCTCTCCGGCGGGGTGGACTCGGCGGTCACCTGCTGCCTGGCGGTCCAGGCCCTGGGTCCGGAAAACGTCCTGGGAGTCCTGATGCCCTCTCCCTACACCTCCCTGGAAAGCATCGTGGACTCCCGCAAACTGGCGGCCAACCTCGGGGTGGAAGTGCGGCTGATCTCCATCACTCCCGTGTACCAGTGCTACCGGGAATCTCTGAAAGAGCTGCTGCAGTTGGAAGAAATTGAGGTAACCCTGGAAAACATCCAGGCCCGCATCCGGGGCAACCTCCTCATGGCCATCTCCAACAAGTTCGGGCACATGGTGCTGTCCACCGGCAACAAGAGCGAACTGGCGGTGGGCTACTGCACCCTTTACGGCGACATGAGCGGCGGTCTGAGCGTCCTGGCCGACGTCCCCAAGACCATGGTCTACGAGCTGGCGCACCATCTCAACCGGGAGCGGCAGCTGATCCCCGGAGAGATCCTCCGGCGGGCCCCATCGGCGGAGTTGCGCCCCGACCAGAAGGACCAGGATACCCTGCCGCCGTATGGGATCCTGGACCAGATCATGGATTATTACCTGATGGAGCGCTGCTCCTACCAGGATATTGTCGACCGGGGCTTCCAGCCCGACACGGTGCGTTGGGTGATCCAGGCCATTGACCGCAGTGAGTACAAACGGCGGCAGGCGGCCCCGGGCCTGAAGGTCACCTCCAAGGCCTTCGGCATGGGGCGGCGCATCCCCATTGCCGCCAAATTAGATATCTGAGAGGCGCTCTCCCCCCGTTTTCCGTTTTCCGTCCCTGCTACGAGGCCTTTGACTTTCCGGAGGGACCGCCACCGCCCCCCGCAGATGCTGTCCTGCCATCACATCACCTTGGGGAGATTGGGGGCCCCTGGGGGAGACGAGGGGGCTTCCCCCGGGGGAGGAGGCAGGGGCGCTGCCGGGGGGAGCGCCTCCGGGGGCGAGGGCCCCGGGCCCGGGGGCGCGGCTGACCCGGCCGGCTGCTCTGTCTTCACCTTCTTAAAATAGACCGGGTCGATTTCCGGGAACCAGGCGGGGGGCTTGATTACCGACTTCCAGGGGCCGCTGGGCTTGCTCCCCTGGTAGAGATAGCCCTCCCAATAAAAGTAATATCCGGTCCCGTGGCGGAAGACATCGGTGGGGAGGTTGGGGGCCCAATCGACCCCGGGGGCGTTGGGCACCGGCGTCCATTGGGGCTGGACCTGGGGCGGCACCGGGTTGATGCGGATGTCCGTGGCGGCCAGCGGCGTCCCGGTAAAGGCCAGCACCAGGGCGGCGGCTGCCAAGAGCCTGCCAAGTCCAGCCATCGGCATACCCTCCTACAGGAATGGGGGGAGGATCCGGCGGTGAGGCCGCTCTCGCGCCAATAACCGCCGTTGATAATAGTGATACCTCTTGTTGAAGAGGAAAAGGCCCCCGGGGAGATTGGGGACCTAAAAATCCTTGGGGACCTCTCAAGCCGCCAGGAAGGTTAGCGAAGTAACCCCCCTTTGAAAAAGGGGGGCAGGGGGGATTTAAAATAACCTCCTGAAATCCCCCTAAATCCCAGGCCTGTCCGGTAGGCATTTTGCATGGGCCAGAGCGAAGGAACATTATCAGGCACCACCTAATTTGAACAAGGTTAATTGGCCATAACCAGGTGGATCAGAGGTTCGTGGACAGAGTAAAGCCCAGAGGTTGCAGCGCTCCATGATCAGGGTCTTGACCAGTCGGGTGAGTTCCAAGATGGACCAGCCTGCCCAGCTCTTCACCTTCAGCCACAGGAGGAGCAGGTAAGCGATCATGGCGGTCCAGATTTGGATGAGAACGGCATTCTCTGAGGTCCCGTAAAACGCCTTGATCTTGAGGTTTTGCTTGATCCAGCGGAAAAACGTTTCGATCTGCCAACGCTGTCGATAGAGGTCGGCCACCGTCAGGGCTGGCAAGTCCGGCAGGTTGGTCAAAAAAACATAGCCCTTGCCGTCCTGGTCCCGGTAATGCACCAGGCGCAAGGTTTCGGGATAGTGACGCCGGCTGTAATAAGTGCTGAGCCGGACGAGTTGATCGGATAACACCGGCGAGTCGGGTGGGCCGGGCCGCTCCTCAAGGACTCGATAGCGGATGTGGCGGGGCAATCGGGTGACAAACCCCACCCCTCGTCGGTGCAGGGAGAACAGCCAGGGAAAATCTACATAGCCCCGGTCCAGCAGCACCAAGTCGCCGCGGGCGAAGTCCAGGCGCCGAGCCACCTCCAGTTCATGGACCTGGCCGGCGGTAACCTGCAAGTCCTGGGGAGCGCCCACCGAGTCCAGGAGGACGTGGAGTTTGACGGCGTTTTTGCTGGGCTGGAAATTGGCCCAGGGAAAGAGACTGGCGCAGACCGGCACGTAGGTGGCATCCAGGATCTTCACCCGCCGGGCCGCAGGCTGGCGGCCGGCTTCGGCCTGAAAGCGCGCCAGCAGTTTCTCGTAAGTCTTTTGAAAGATGAGGGCGGGGCGCTTCTCGTTGGCTTCGGCCAGGGTGGAACGCTTGGCGGGGGTTAGGCCCAGGTGGTAGAGCTTCTGCCGATGGCGGTCCAGGCTAAAGACCAGGTCACGCAGGCTCTTTTTGCTGCTGAGTTGGCCGAAAAGCATGGCGACCAACTGCGACCAGTAGGTTAATTTTCGGGGTTTGGGACCCTGCCAAGCATGGGTCTCCACCTGGTGCTCCAAAACATGTCTCGGGAGAAGTTGTAGCATTTGTCCTAAGAGAGTGTTATTATGTGCCATAAGCCCCTAACTCCTTTCGATGCTTGGTTTTTTGGTCAAAAGAATTATAGCACCGATCGGCTGTTTTGGGGCTTTTTCTTTTAAATCCAAGTGTTGTCTACCGGACAGCACTGCCTAAATCCCCCTTTTCCAAAGGGGGACTTTAATACTCTTGGAACTTAGGTTTTCACTTGATTTAATGCCATACTATTTATGAAGCACAACACTAGTCATCCGGAATATTGCGTTGCCTGCCCACTGCCAGGTCGTGCAGAGGAATGAGGATGTCCGCCATCTCCCTGACCCGCCGGGCGCTCTCATAGGCGTCGATCACATTGAGATGCACTCCCGAGGGCACCACCGGACCCTTGGCGGGAAAGTTCTGCTCGTTGCAGCAAAACCCGGTGATCACCGCCTTGCCCCGGCGGGTGTTCACCACCACCGATTGTCCGCCCACAGTGTGCCCTGGGGTGAGGAGCACCTGGATGCCCTCGACGATCTCGGCGTCCCCCTCCAGCAGCACGATCTCCAGGTCATCCAGCAGGTCCGGGAAGTAGCGGTGGTCAATGGGGTGGGGATTTTTAAAGAAGTCGTACTCCCTTTTCTGTACGTAAATTCTGGCGTTGCTGCACTTGTAGTCATTTTCACAGTGGTCGTTGTGCAGGTGGGTGTGGATGATGATGTCGATATCCCCGGGCTTGAGGCCGTAGCTGCCCAGGGCCTCCTCGAACTCCTGGATCTTCAGGCCGTATTGCTCCTCCACCGCCGGCGGCACCATGAACTGCTCCAAGCCGGTATCCACCAGGATTTTTTCCGGACCCCCTTCCAGGTAAAAGACGTAGATGGGTATCCAGATCCTTTTGCCATAGCCCTTCAAATAGGTCATGACGCCCTGGTCGGTTTCGTTGGCCCCCACCACCAGGGGATGGATGACATATTGGCGCATGCTCCTCTCCTTTCGCTGGTTCATCGGGGAAAACGATCTTTATTATACGCCTGGACAGATGCATTTATGAAGGCTTCTCCAAACTGGTCAAAATTTATGCGGCTATTTAATCGAGCTGTTCTAAAGCCTGGTAGTCAACAAGACCCCGATTTTGGTGGGGAATAAAAAGCAGAAAACTGATTCAGGCGGGTTTTTTCATGTAACGAGCAATCTTGCCATAAGCCGGGTTTGGCCCGCAAAGTGCGTTCAAATCATGTTCGATGTCTTCTAACTCTCCACATTTGCTAGTCCATTTGCAATTAGCTAATTGGAGAGCGGCATGAGTAGGCACGCCATTATCATCAACAAAAATAGCAATCTTTATAAAACCATCTTCATAATTTTCATCTTGACATGTAGTATATCCAAGCGTTACAAAAGCTGCAATAAAAGAACTAATCGTTTCCTCACGTGGTACATTTGGAGGCCAATAAGAATCTATATCTGGCCACCACCATTCTTGATCATCTTCAGCAGCGAATGCAATACAATTATATCGTGGTTCTTCTGGGCTTGTTACTTTAAGATGGCTATGCGATAGCCCTGGGAATATTTTTATCAAATCACTCATTCGATTATTTTATTCTTTCGACCCCATTCGAGCCAAACTTCTCTCATTTTATCAATACGCCCCCTATCCTCTGGCTCTACTGGATTGGTTCCAGAAATAGCCCGCAAAGCCCAGAATAAATGAACCGGCCTTTCCTTTAACTCATTAAGGATCATTGGCAAGGCTGGCCTTCCTATACCAATTATTTCTTGATAAGGAAGTGTCATTGCCTTTGCCGGCATAGAAGACAGATGAGCCGCTTGATCCCTCCACTCGACTAAAAGTCGTTTAAATTTCACAGGAAGGGGCTCTGCCTCAATTGTACAAGCCGTAACCTGACACCTTGTGGGCCGGTTTTGATGTTTCTGATACCGATTTATTTCAGATATATACCGCTCGCGCATTTTTGTGCGTAGATTTTTCTCCAGCAGACTCTTAGTTGTAACCAGCCAGTCATTTTCAGTTGGTTTAGCAACTATGTTATTCTTATAAGCAACATTTAACATTATTCTTCTCTCTCTCTTTCCAGACATTGAATACCAATATCTGAGATCATCAATTTTAGACATTCATGTTTGGATATCGCGCGGTCAATTGTTGCCTTCAATTCTTGAAGGTCCTCATAATCATCGAGTCCTAAATAGAAATCCTTTGTTTCCATACCTTCCTGGTAGACTATTTTTAGAGAATGCACAATAACAGCAGCGGATGGCCTAATAGTTGGATTATCAGGTCTAAACACTGGCCTAATATCTGAGTAAAGTTCAGATCGAATAAATAAATGTTGATGTTGTGGCATTAATCGGAAGGCTTTGGCTCGTACACCAATTGTGTCATGCAATGAAAGTATTTTTACAAAAAATTCTTGAAATGACTTGAAATCTTTTTCTGTCGCACCCTTGACCGACTTGCCAGCAGACTGTTTAAAGGCATCCACTAGTGCCGAAGCGAAGGCTTCAATCCCTGTTCCAGGACTATCGAATGCATTATATATAGTGAATAAGACGCGCATTATTTCATCGGCTTTATGCCGATCGACTTTTGTGATTTTTTGAAAAATCCTGGCAAAATCACTCAAGCGAGAGATATTGGCAGGGTCTTGGATTGTTTTTAGAAAAGCATCCCTTGATTCCTGGTTTAATAGGAACAAATGAACTAGATATTCCCTATCTTCCTTCGGAACAGTTAACTTTAGCACATGGACCATCCTTGCAAGAATGTATTTGCCACTGGTGCGACCATACCACGAAATTTGCCCACAGAGAAGCGAAATTATTATATATAATTATGAAAATCAAGATTGCAAGCTTGCTACCTTTATCTGGGACATTCCAATAATTCAGGGGCACGGCTTGAAACCGCGCCCCTCAATAGTCGGATGTTCAGAGCCGCGGCTGGCCCGGCCTCATCTCATATGGCCGGCAATGACCCGACGGGCCACGTTGATGGGGATGGCAAAACTGATGCCCTGGGCCCCCTGGGCCATCATGGTATTGATGCCGACCACCTGGCCGTCGATGTCCAGCAAGGGGCCGCCGCTGTTGCCGGGGTTGATGGAGGCATCCGTCTGGATGAAGTCGCTGTATTGGCCAGTGCCCAGACCCCGGCGGCCGGTGGCGCTGATAATACCCACGGTCATGGTGTGCTCCAGCCCGTAGGGGCTGCCGATGGCGATGGCCCACTGGCCCACCTGCAATCTGTCGGAGTCCCCCAGGGTCGCGGGCTTCAACCCCTGGGCCTGCACCTGGACCAGGGCCACGTCAAATTTTTGGTCGTAGCCTACTAACCGGCCCCGCAGTTCGCGGCCATCAAAGAGTTTCACCTGAATCTCCTGGGACCCGGCCACCACGTGGCTGTTGGTCAGGATATAGCCCCTGGGGTCGATGATAATCCCGGAGCCCTGTCCCACCTGGCGGATGGTGCGGCCCCCGCCAGTTTCCCGGAACGTCCCTTCATAGGGGGTACCCCGCCAGAAATCCTGCTGGGACCCAGAGGGCTCAGTCTGGATCACTTTGACGGCCTTCAGGCTAACCACCGAAGGCATCACCTGTTGGGCCACCCGGACAAAGTCGGATTGCAGCCCCGTGGCGGCGGAGTCGGCTGCCGCCGGGCCGGGCCCTGGCGGCCCTATCCCCGCAGGCACGGTTAGGGCCAGTCCCAGGGAGAGCAAGATCAAGGAGCAACACTTGCGCATGGAAGTCTCCGATTAGTGGAAGAATTTCCAATAACTTGGCAACAAGATTATCATAACTCTAGTCCCCGGGAGCGTCAAGTTCAGGGAATTGCTGGACCACGCGAGCTATCCGCCTTGGCGGTTTTCTTTGCTTTTTTTGCTAGGGCAGCAGCAAAGGTGCCGCCTCCGGCCGCGGGCCGATGACCTCCATGACCTGCCGGGGGATCATACTATCCGCCAGAGCCAGGAAGGGCAAGCCCTGGCCGCTGGTGGCGTTGCGCAGGCCGGCGTCCCCGCCGATGGCCAGGCAGACAGCCGGCGCCCCTATCCGCTGGCGGGTCCAGAAGACCCTGAGGGGGCAGGGGCCGCCGCCACCGGGGCCTTGCCAGCCAATTAGGGTGTGGCTCTCTCCGTCGGGGTAATCCAGGACCAGGGTCTCCCCCCGCCAGATGGGGGAGAGCACCTCCAACCCCAACCGGGGCAGGCCTTCGGCCACGTTGCCGCCCGGGGTCACTTCATATTCCAAGATAAAAAACAGGGTTCCCATAATGGACTTCTTCTAGTTAGAGAGGGACCCGCCCCATTTATTAATAAATCTAACTTTTCGTACTTCGAGGTCGCCTGGCTGGGGTGAACCATCGCATCCCCCGGAACCGGGGGACGTCTGGCTGAAATTGGCGCTGAATTATGGAGAATCAGAACCTTCGACACAGTCGATCAAGACCTTCAGTTCTGCCGGAAGCCGGGCCGTGGTGAGGGCCGCCACCCCCTGGGACAGGGGGGTGGTGCGGCTAATCAGGGGCCGGGGGTCCACCCAACCCTGGCGCAACAGGCGCAGGGCCTCCGGGAAGGGGCCGCAGCGAGAGCCAACCAGCCGCACCTCCGGCACCACCAGCGCCGCCGGGTCCAGGGGAAAGGCGCCGGCATAAGTGCTCTTCAGCACCACTGTGCCTCTGGGGCGGACCCGGGCCAGGGCCAGGGTCAACCCTCCCGGAGAGCCGCTGGCCTCCACCACCGTGTGATAATCCGCGGCGGGCAGGTCCTGTTCCAGAAAGGTGGCCACCCCATAGGGGCGGGCCAGCGCCAGTCGTTCCGGGTGGTGGCCGGCCAACTGCACCTGGGCGCCCCGCAGGGCCAGGACCCAGGAGATCAGCAGGCCCAGGGGCCCGTCCCCCACCACCAGAAGCCGTTCCCCGGGGGAAATCCCGACGCTGTAAGCGACCTGTAGGGCCGCGGCCAGGGGTTCGGTGAAGACCGCAACCTGGTCCGGGACCTCCGGGGGCACGAGATGGAGGTTGGCTACCGGGAGGGTCAGGTATTGGGCGAAGGCCCCGTCATGGTCTTTGAGGCCCAGAACCCGGCGCTCCCGGCAGTGAGGCGAGAGGCCCTCCCGGCACAGGTCGCAGGTCCCGCAGCCCAGGTTGATCTCTCCCACCACCCTCTGGCCCAGCCCGGGAGAGCCGTCTGGGCCGGCCACCACCCCCACGAACTCGTGCCCCGGCACCCCGCGAAAGCCATGGTAGCCCAGGAGAATCTGCCGGTCGCTGCCGCACACCCCGGCCAGACGCACCCGAATCAGGACCTCCCCGGATTTAAAGGCTGCGGGGGTGGGTAGCTCTTTCAAGGTCAGGGAGCCGTCGAAGTACAGGGCAATCATGGTCTGCTTGGGGCCGTGGCCTCCTCCAGCACCGACAGGGTCTGATTTACCGTGGCCTCCCAGCTCAGGTGCGCCACCGCGGCGGCCGCAGCCCGGCGCACCTCCGGGGCCTCGCCCCGGGAGAGATATTCCTCCAGAGCCCGGGTCAAGCCGGGGACGTCATCGGCTCGCCCCAGGACCTCCCCGTGGCCATTGGGGCGCAGGAATTCGGAGGCGCCGTTGGCCGCGGTGGTGACCACCGGGAGGCCGCTGGCCAGGGCCTCCAGGACCACGTTGCTGCAAGGATCGTAGATGGTGGGCAGGGCCAGCACCGTGGCGGCCTGGTAAAAGGGCGCCAATTCGGCCTGGGGTCCCCAAAACTTGAGGCTCGCCGCTGCTCCCAGCCGCCGCGCCTGTCGCTGATAGGAGGCGGGCTCGCCTTTGCCCACCACCCAGAGAACCGCTTCTTTATGCCGCAGACCGCCAAAGGCCTCGAGGAGATAGGTCAAACCTTTGCGACCAAACCCGGAACCGGCGAATAACACGATGGGGCCGGCCGGCGCCCCCAGCCCGGCCCGCAGGGCCGCTCGCCGGGGCTCTTCCAGGGGCCGGAATCTCCGCCGGTCCAGGCCGTTGTAAATCACCGCCAACCGTTGCGGGTCCAGGCGGTAATGGCGGATGATCTCCTCCTTCACCTGACGGGAATTGGCGATGACCCGGCGGAGGCCGGAGTCGGCAAAGAGGCGCTCCTCCAGGGCCAGCATCACCCGATGGAACAGGCTGAGGCCCTGGAAGGCCCGGGCGGCGGGGGAGAGAAAGGGGGTGCGCAACTTGAGCCACTCCCGGTGGCAGCCGTCCCCGGCCCGGTAAACCTGTGGGGACAGGGTGCGTTCCAGGCTGAAAACTACCTGGGGGCCGGCCTTTTCCAGGAGCCGGCGGGCGCCTAGCACGTAGGAGAGGAGACGGCCAGTCTTGCCGGGCCACACCGGCACCGGCACATAACCTACCTGCGGGCCCAGGGCGGCCCGGGCGGTGTCTTCAGCCTCGCTGCCGTAAACCGCCACCTGGTGGCCCGCCGCCGCCAGCCCCTGGGCCAATTGTTGCACGGTGGTCTCGGCCCCGCCGGGGCCCCCCACCCTCTGCCTCAACATGGCGATTTTCATGGATTTCTGGTAGCACAGGCGTCTCGCCCGGGCCGGTATTTTGGGTGTCCCAGGCTTTCCAGCCTGGGGAGCTGCAGGGGCGTTGCTCGCTGCGCCATGACCAGATATTCGGGCAGGGCAGCTCTGTCCCTACGGGAGATTCGCTCAGTCGCCCCTACGCCGCCGCTGCCTGTTAACGGCTCAGGTGGCGGCGCCTCTGGCCGCGGCCATGAGTTCGGCAATGGCAGCCTGCTCAAATTCCACGGCCTTCTCCGAGCGGGGCAGGGAGGCGGGGCCCTGGATGACCCGCTGGGCCGGGGAGGTGTCCTGTTTGACCTTCTCCACCCTAACCTCCCACATGGCCATACCGTCGCTCATGGCCATGGGCTCCTTGAGGAGCCGCACGCTGCCCTGGATGCCCAGCACCAGATCCTCGGAGCCCAGGATTTCCAGGGAAACCCGGCCGTCCCGGCGCAGATTGGCGGTGGTGGCGCTGGTCCTCAGGGTGGCCAACAGCAGGGTCCGCTCGTCCTTGGCGTAGATGAGGGTAACGGGACAGGTGTTGGGCGCCCCGTCGGCCCCCACTGTGCCGGCCACCGCGATGATCCGGTTGGGGTTGCGGTTGAAAAGCTGCATCAGATCGATGATTTGCTCTTCCCCGGGTTTCCGGGCCACATTGACCAACAGCCGGTCACCCACTATGCGGGCCATGGTTTCAGCTCCTCTATCCCCCTCACTCCAGCCCTCTCCCCCGCAAAGCGGCGGGAGAGAGGGGCTGGGAATGTGAGAAGGTCTGGTTAAATTTTGGGGTCACTATCCAGGGCGGCCCCTGGCCGCCGTGATCTCAGAAAGCCCATGTCGGGGCGCCTGTGCCACCGGAATTCTTAACCGAAAACCGAAAACCGCCGTCTTCACGGCTGGCCGAAGTGTCGGGCCATGGCCTCCAGAACCTCCTCCGGCTCGATTTCCGTGAGACAGCGGCTGATCTTGGAGCCCTCACAGCCGTCCCGCCCGCAGGGGACGCACTGCCAATCCTTCTGGAGCACCAGGTGGCCTTCGCCCCAGGGCCCCCAGTTAAACGCGCCGCTGGGGCCGAAGAGGGCCACCGCCGGGGTGTCTACCGCCGCGGCCAGGTGCATGGGGGCGCTGTCGACGCCGAAGAAAAACCGGGCCCGCTGGATGAGGGCCCCCAGTTCCTTGAGGGTGAGGCGGCCGGCCAGATTGATGGGGGCCAGCCGGCTCTCCCGGAGGATGGCGGCTAACAGCTCCTGCTCGTGCGCCGCCCGGCTGCCGGTGAGGATCACCGGCAGGCGCCAGTCGCCTTGCAGGGCCTCCAAAACCCGGGCGTATCCCCGGGAGGTCCAGCACTTGAAGCGCCAGCCGGCCCCGGGGTGCATCACCACAAAGGCGCGGGAGGCCAACCCCCGGGAAGCCAGCAGCTCCCGGGTGCGCTCTTCCACCTGCCGATCCCAATAAAACTGCAGCCGCGGTCCTGAAGGCGAGAGGCCCAGGGCCCGCAAGGCCTCCAGGTTCTGGTCCACCAGGTGCATCCTGACCGCGGGCCGGGGCAGGAGGCGGGTAAAGCAGCCGCGGCGCTGCCAGAAAGGCCGGCGGGGGTGGTCGAAGCCCAGCCGTTCCGGAGCCCCGGAGAGCCGGGCATAGATGGCCCCCCGGTCGCCGCCGGAGAGTTCCAGGACCAGGTGGAAGCGGCGGCGGCGCAGTTCCCGGACCAGGCCCAGGGCCTCCCCCCAGGATTCCTGGCGCCGCTCCACCACCAGGAGGTCGTCAAGCCCCGGATGCCCGGCCACCATCTCTTCGGTCCCCTTAGGGACCAGGTAGGTCAGGTGGCAGTGGGGCCAGGCCTCTTTGAGGGCGGTGATCACCGGGGTGGACACCAGCACGTCCCCGGGCTGCTTCAACTTGATCACCAGGATGCGTTTAGAACTCATCGTCCTTCCGGACCTGGCGGGGGCCCATGGCCACTCCCCGTTTGGAGGCACGGATGAAGGCCAGCAGGTGGGCCACCTCCGGAGTCTGGGGCACCTCGGCTTCCACCTGCTCCAGGGCCCTGGCCAGGTTGGTGCGGCGTCCGAAGAGGGTCTGGAAGGCCTGGCGCAGGGGGGCGATTTGGGCCGCGGTAAACCCGGCCCGGCGCAACCCTACCAGGTTGAGGCCTTTGACCGTGTGGGTGTCGTCGATGTTGCTGTAGGGCGGCAGATCCCGGGAGGCTCGGGCCCCGCCCCGCATCATCACCAGGGTCCCCACCCGGATAAACTGGTGCAGCAGGCAGTTGGCGGAGATGAAGGCCCGGTCGGCCACCTCCACGTAGCCGCCCACCAGGGCGCCGTTGACCACGATGACGTGGTTCCCCAGGGAGGAGTTGTGGGCCAGGTGGCTCAGGGCCATGAGGAAATTGTGGTTTCCCACCCGGGTGGCGCTCCCGGGCTTGCTGCCCCGGTGGATGGTGACGTACTCCCGGATGAGGTTATGGTCGCCGATGACGGTGTAGCTCTCCGCGCCCTTGAAGGCGTAGTCCTGGGGCTCGTAGCCGATGATGGCCCCGAAGCCGATGAGGTTGTCCTGGCCGATGGAGGTATGGGGACCGATATAGGCGTGGGCCAGGATGCGGGTGCCGGCCCCGATGCGGCTGGGGCCGTCGATGGTGACCCCGGGACCCACCGTAACGTCGGGGGCCAGTTCCACGTTGGCGGCGATGCGGGCGCTGGGGTCAATGGGCATCGAGGTCCTTCCCCCGGGTCAGTTCCAGCAGATAGTGATATTTCAAGAAATTGTAGCGGCTGCCCTGGAGGGCCAGGGACATTCCCAGAGAGCCTTCCAAAAACCCGGCCTTCAGGAAATAGAGCTTCCAGAAGGTAAAAAATGGACGCCAGCACCGCTCCCCCGGGAGGGGGCGGCGGCCGCGGCCGGCCATCTCCCGGGCGGCCAGCCGGGCGTAGCGCTCCTGGCGCGCCGCGTATTCCCGGAGATCGTTATAGGAATAGTGATCCAGGGGGGTGCGCAAGGTCCCCCGCGGCCCGGCCACTTCCACCTCTTCGTGGACCTGCCGCTCCCGGAAGCGGCCCCGGCCCCGGCGGAACAGCCGCAAGGTGTAGTCGGGATACCAGCCCAGGCGCCTGATCCAACGACCGCCCAGGTAATTCTTCCGGGGCACCCGGTAGCCGTCCCGGGGTCCGTCGGCCCGGACCACCGCCAGGATTTCCTGCCGCAGGGCCGGCGGTACCCGTTCGTCCGTGTCCAGAGAAAAGACCCAGTCCATCCTGGCCTGATCCAGGGCGAAATTTTTGGTGCCGGCAAAACCTTGCCAGGGGGCGGTAATCACCCGGTCCGTATACTCCCGGGCCAACTCCACGGTGCGGTCGGCGCTGCCGCCGTCCACCACCACGATCTCATCGGCAAAGCTCACCGATTGCAGGCAGTCGCCGATGTTGGCCTCCTGGTTCATGGCGATGATGGTGACGGAAAGGGACGGCACAGATAGTTTTTCCGTTTTCCGTTTTCCGTTTTCGGGATGGTTCTTATCAGTTACCGAAAACCGAAAACCGAAAACTGTCATTTTAACGGTTTGGCCTCTTCGATGAGCATGATGGGGATGTCGTCCTTGATTTCATAAAGGAGGAGGCATTTGTCGCAGATGAGGCCGTCTTCCTTCTCCGTCAGCTTAAGGTCGCCCTTACACTTGGGGCAGGCCAGGATCTCCAGCAATTCCTTGTTGATGGGCATGAGACCTCCATTTTTTGGTGGGGGCGGCGCCCACCCTAGATAAATCATTTTCGCTAAAGCTGAAAGCTGACGGCTGCAAGCTCACGGCTTTATCAACTCATGTACCAGCCGCCGTTGACGTTGATGGTCTGGCCGGTGATATAGCCGTCGCGGGCCAATAGCACTACTACGGCGGCCACTTCATCCGGCGTCCCGAAGCGGCCCACCGGGATCATCAATGGGGTGACGTTCAAGTTGCCGGTGACCATCTCGGTCTCAATCAAGGCCGGGGCGATGGCGTTCACCGTGATCCCTTCTTTGACCAGCTGGCGGGCGTAAGAATGGGTCAGCCCCAGCAGCCCCGCCTTGGAGGCGGCGTAGTGCGGCCCGGTGACCCCACCGGTCTGGGCCGCCACTGAAGAGAGATTGATGATCCGTCCCCAACGCCGGGCCCGCATGCCCGGCAGCACCCTTTGGATCACCAAGAAGGCGGACTTGAGGTTGACCGCCAGCATCTCGTCCCAGTCAGCCTCGCTGATCTCCGGAAGTGGTTTGGCGCTGACGATGCCGGCATTGTTCACCAGGATATCCACCTGGCCCAGGTCCGCTTCGATCACCGCCACCATGTCGGCCACTTCCGTGGCCAGGGAGACGTCGGCGCGGACCGGAACGGCCCGACGCCCCAGGCGTTCGATGCCCCTCACGGTTTCCAGGGCCTGAGCCTCCCGGTGGCGGTAATTCACGGCGATATCGGCGCCGGCCTCCGCCAGGGCGAAGGCCACGGCCTGGCCGATGCCCCGGGAGGCCCCGGTGACCAGAGCTACTTTGCCGGTAAAATCGTCCAGCATTCCCATCACCTCCACAGGCGAGACGCAGTTCCACCTTCTCCTCGGGCAGGCATGGAGGCCTGGCCCACCACTATTAAATCATTTTAACCGTTAACTTTAGCAGTAAACAAGATTTTCTCGCAGGCCGCCAGCACCGTCTCCGGGGCCAGGTCCGTCAGACAGCGGGGCGCCTTGCAGCGGCGCTGGAAGCAGGGGCTGCAATCCAGGCCCAGGCGCACCACCGCGTGGCCCTCGCCGCAAGGCCCGGTGCGCCAGGGCGCGGTGGGCCCGAAGAGGGCCGCCACCCTGGTCCCCAGGGCGGCGGCCAGGTGCATGGCGCCAGTGTCGGGGGTCACCACCAGAGAGGCCTGGCGCAGCAAGGCGGCCAGTTCCGCCAGGGAAGTGCGCCCGGCCAGATTTATGGCCGGCCCCTCAACCTTCTGCAAAATTTCTTCGGCTAGCCCCCGATCCGCGGCGCTGCCGGTGATGGCCACCCGCAGGCCCAGAGTCTGGTTGGAACTGAGCCGGTCCCCCAGGCGGGCCCAAGCCGCGGCGGGCCACTGTTTGCTAGGCCAGCGGGCCCCGGGGTGCAATACCACCAAGGGGCGCCGGCCCTTAACATAAACTTCCGGCAACAGATGAGAGACCGCCGTCCCGGCGCCCAGGCCCAGCCGGAGGCGGGGCGGATTTGCCGGAGCCCCCAGGTGGCGGGCCAGGTGCAGGTAACGGAAAATGGCATGGGCCTCGGGATCGAAAGGGGCCAGGCGCTCGTTCAGGGCCAGATAGCTCAACTCCCGGGTGCGGTCATAGCCCAGCTTGCGAGGACTCCGGGCCAGGGCCACCCACACTGCGCTTTTCAAGAGGCCTTGCAAGTCGATGACCACATCGAAATGGCTGGTCCGCAAACGGCCCAGCAGCCTCCCCAGCAGGGCCGGATTGGCCCCGGAAAAGATTTCCCCCGGCCGCAGCCGCGGCGCCACCCAGACCTGGTCCAGAGCCGGATGCTTATCCAGCAGCGGGGCATAGGCGGCCTCCACCAGCCAGGTGATCTGGGCCAGGGGATGGGCAGCGCGCAACGCCTCCAGGGTGGGCAGGGCGTGGAGCACGTCCCCCAGGGAGCTGAGCTTTACCATGAGGATACGCGGATGCTCTTCCGACAAGTGACGATCCCCAAAAATTCGCGGCAAAGACGTGGGCCTCTGCCGGCGCAGGTTTTATAAGATAGTTCTGGGACGCAATTCCAGGCGTAGGGCGCGTCTTACGCGCCGTTATGGGTGCGTGAGACGCATCGCCCCCCTCGCAGTTCAACCCTTCTTTAAATCTTCCAAAATCCAGGCGGCGGCGCCCTCCAGGTCCCGGGCCACATAGACCGGTTGCACTGCGGACTGGCTGCGGATAAATTCAAATTCCCCCCGGCCGTAGCCGGTGAGGACCAGGACCCCCTTCACTCCAGCGTTGGCCGCGGTCTGGACGTCGGTATAACGATCCCCCACCAGGTAGGAACGCTTAAGGTCCAGGTCCAGGTCGCGGGCGGCCCGGAGGATCAGTTCCGGATTGGGTTTGCGACAGGAGCAGCGGGCGCTCGGATGGTGGGTGCAGACGTAGAGGCCGTCCAGTCGGGCCCCCCTGTCGGCCAGGAGTTGGCTGAGGTGGCGCTGCACCTCTTCCATGAACGCCAGGGGGAAATAACCCCGGGCTGCCCCGGACTGGTTGCTGATGACCACCACCTTCAGGCCCGCCTCATTGAGGCGGCGGATGGCAGGGGCCGCCTGGGGGAAGACCCGGAAGCGGCTCAGATGGTTGATATAGCCCATCTCTTCGTTGATGGTGCCGTCCCGGTCCAGAAATACCGCCGGACTGGGCATCAGTCCTCCGTGAGCCAGGCCCGGGCCGCGGACAAAACCTCTTCCACGCCGATGGCCGTCAGGCAGGCGTATCCAAGGCTGCAGGTGCGCTGCCAGCAAGGGCTGCAGGACAGGGGCTGGCGCAGCACCGTGGCTCGGGGAGTAAAAGGCCCGGTGGCCGCCGGGTCGGTGGAGCCGAACAGGGCCACCAGGGGCACCCCCAGCGCGGCGGCGGCGTGCATCAGGCCCGAGTCGTTGGTGACCAGCAAGTTTAAGTGGCTCAAGACCGCCAGAGCCTGGCGCAAGTCGGTTTTGCCCGCCAGGTCTAAAACCGGCAGGCCCAGCTGCGCCTTTACCAGGTTGGCCACCGGGGCCTCTCCCGGCCCGCCCAGCAGCACCAGGCGGGCCCCGAATTCCCGGGCCAATTCCCTTGCCAAGGCGGCGAACCGCTCCGGCGGCCAGCGTTTGGCCGGGCCGTAGGCCGCGCCGGGGCTCAAGCCCACCCAGGGGCCGGAGCCGGAACCGGTGGCTGCAAGCAACTTCGCCGCGGCCGCGGTCTCCTCTTTCCGCAGGTAAAGGGCGGGGGGCGTGAAGGCCTCCACCTCGCCCAGGGTCTTCAGCAGGCCCAAATAATAGAAGACCGTGTGCAGGCCGGCCAGGCGCCGCCGCCCGGACACCGCCGGGTTAAGGAGAGGCCCCCGGACGTCAGCGGCATAGCCCAGCCGCACCGGGGCTCGCAGCAACCAGAGCCCCAGGGCCGATTCCAGGGAATTGGCCAGGGTTACGGCCAGGTGAAAACGTCCTCGCAGACCCCAGAGAACCCGCCATTTTTCCCGGTCGGCGGGGTACGTGATGACCTGCGCCACCCCGGGCAGCCCCAGGAACAGGGGGGATACCCGCCGGGCCGCCAATACCGTGATCTCCGCCTGGGGAAAGAGGCTTCTTAACCCTGAGAGCACCGGCAGGCTCATGACCGCGTCCCCCACCCAGTTGGGGGTGCGCACCAGGAGGCGGGGCGCCGGCCTCGGGACCGGGGGAAATTTCCGCACCGGCCGCAACCGTTGAAAGCGCTGCTTCACTTCCGGGGGCAGGGGTTGTTCTTTAGACTGATAAGGAAAATTCATTATTCCTGAGGCAGGCCTGGCCCGCCCGGTCGGGGGTGAAGGCCCCCGCCGGAAGCACGGGCGGGGCGCCGGCGCCCACCGGTAATCCAGGGCGTGCCGGTCACCCCGAATATTTTGTTATTTTTGTTATATCGGTTATTCACTTAAACCCAACAAACAATGGATTAGTATGGTTGACATTTTATTAGTTAAAATGCAATCAATGCCCATTTGCAAACAGGGGCCCGACTTAACTCCCTCCCCCTGAGAGGGGGGAGGGTTGGGGAGGGGGTGGCGTGATCTTGACCTGCATCGGATACTCGCCACCCTCCCCCTAACCCCCTCCCCTCAAGGGAGGGGGAACTTTAATGCTTCGGTCCTTGTGCATTTTTCATCGTTTTGCTTTTACCCTTGTTAGGGGCGGCCATATGCCGCCTTTAACCGGTTCCCAGGTTGACCTTGGGAACCGGGCGCCCTGCACTGCCAGGTAACAGCCGAGGGCGGGGGTTCTCCAAGTTTTTTCTAAGTTCTCCAATTATTATCGCACGAGGGGCAGGTTAAAGGAACTCCAGTAACTCCATAATTCTCTCCGGCTGGCTGATTTGGGCCTCCACCTCCAGGACCCATAGGGGCATGGTCTGATCCCAGCGTTCAGCCAGGCGGGCCCAATCCTTGGCGGTGGTGACCAGGGCCCAGGCCCCGGCGGTTTCCGCCTCCCGGACCAGGGCCGCCAATTCCGCGGGCTGGAAGGGGTGATGGTCCGGAAAGACCCGGAAGCCCCTGAGCCGCACCCCCAACTCTTCCAAGGTTCGCCGGAAGACCTCCGGCCGGGCCAGGGCAGCGAAGGCCAGCAGGGCTTGATTTTCCAGGATGGTGGGGGGCTCCGGCGGGCCGGCAGGCGCGAGGCGGACCGCGGCGGGGGTGATGCTGGCGGTCAGCACGGTTTTCTCGGGAAAGCCGCGTTGCAGGTCCGCCAGGGTGCGGCGGTCCCGGTCCTCCTGAAAGCGGGTGAGGATGAGCACCTGGATCGCGGTTTTTTTTGCTTTTTTTGTTTGTCTGGTTTTTTTGGTAAGCGCGGCCCGGGGTTCCCGCAGTATGCCCCGGGGCAGCAGCCAGCCGTTGCCGAAGGGGGCGGCCGCGTCCAGCAGAACGATGTCCAGGTCCCGGTGTAGCTGAAAATGCTGGAAGCCGTCGTCCAGCAGGAACAGGTCCGGCCGGACCTGCTCCCAGGCGGCTAGGCCCGCGGCATAACGGGAGGCCCCGGTGTAGACCGCGGCCCCGGGCAGGGAGCGGGCCAGCCAGTAGGCCTCTTCGCCCGCCTGCGGCGGTTTTTGGTAAATCTGCCGGCCGTCGGAGATGCAAGCGACCCCCTGGTTTTGGCCGCCGTAACCCCGGCTGAGGATGGCCACCTTGCGGCCCTGAGCCTGAAAAAGACGGGTAAGGCAGGCGGTCACCGGGGTCTTGCCGGTGCCGCCCACGGTCAGGTTGCCGACGCTCACCACCGGGGCCGGCAGACGCCTGGCCCGGAGAATGGACCAGGCATAGAGAGCCCGCCGCATCCGGGCCCCCAGGTCGTAGAGCGCGGCCAGCCCCCCCGCCACCGCCACCAGGGAACACCTGGGCGCCGAGGCCTCCTCCCCAGCCTGGAGACCATCAAAGAGGCGGTGCCAGAAAACATGCATAGGCGTGGTGTGAAATGTGGTTATCTGTTTTCTGTTTTCGGTGAAAGGCAGAATCAAAGTCAAGGGCCCCCTTAGCAGAGAAAGAAAACAGAAAACAGAAAACAGAAAACTGCTTCATCATCATCCCGCTGAGCCGTGTAGTCGCAGGGTGCGTCTTACGCACCGAAGCGCCTTCCTAATGGATATTAACTTTGATTATTGGGAAGATGGATTAAAAGAATAACAAGACAGCCGTAGGGTGCGTCACACGCACCAATAATGGCGCGTAAGACGCGCCCTACGAGTGCCGTACCAGGATTATCTTGCCTACGTATTAAGGTCTTCTCTCCTTCCCGCTGAGAGGGGCAAGGGTTAGGCTCAGTGTGGAAAGTTAACCTATTTCACCTTCCCAGTAACAGAAAATTCGGCTTGACCTCCGATGATCACGCAGTTCTGGTCTTTCTCATTCTGCGATGTGTCATCATGCCTGGTCTCCGCCAATCCACATGCTGATACTGAGGCGGCCATAATCAAAAATAACAGTCCGAAAATTAATTTTCTGGTCATTATCTTAACCTCCAAAACTTTGATCTGACTGCCACTCAAAGTATTTGGCAATAGCTGAGATAATGCGGCTCGCCTTGACCGCCGCAGTCCCCAAAAGGTTTTTGGGCTTATTTGCCCGGAAAAACCCCCGAAAACATATTTAATATTAATAAGTTTCTTCATCACTTCGCTGAGCCGCGCCGCGTAGGGTGGGCACTGCCCACGAATAGGGCCGGCTCCTTATCCTCCTCCCGGGCGAACTGCATCTCGTAGAGGCGGCGGTAGAGGCCGCCGGCGGCCAGGAGGTCGGCGTGCCTGCCGCTCTCCACCACCCGGCCCTCTTCCAGGACCACGATGCGCTGGGCATTCCTGACCGTGGACAGGCGGTGGGCGATGACCAGGGTGGTGCGCCCCGCGATCAGCCGGTCCAGGGCCTGCTGTACCTCCCGCTCGGCTTCGGAGTCCAGCGACGAGGTAGCCTCGTCCAGGATAAGGATGGGCGGGTCTTTGAGGAGGGCCCGGGCGATGGCCAGGCGCTGGCGTTCGCCCCCGGAGAGGCGCACCCCTTGCTCGCCTATGACCGTATCCAGACCCTGGGGCAGGGACGCCACAAAATCATAGGCGTGGGCGGATTTCAGGGCAGCCAGGATTTCTTCTGTGGGGGCCGAAAGCGAGCCGTAGGCCACGTTGTATCGCACCGTGTCGTTGAACAAAATGGTCTGCTGGGTGACCACCCCGATCTGGGCCCGCAGGGACGAAAGGGTCACTTCCCGGAGGTCCCGGCCGTCGATCAGGATGGCTCCCCCGGTTACCTCGTAGAAACGGGGCAGGAGGTTCAGCAGGGTGGATTTACCGGCCCCGGAGGGACCCACCAGGGCCACGATTTCGCCCCGGCCCACCGTGAGGTCGATGTCGCGCAAGACCTGGCGGCCCTGGTCATAGGCGAAGCTGACCCCCCGAAAGACGATTTCCCCTTGCAGGGGAGGCAGGGCCGCGGCCCCCGGGCGGTCCTGGATCTCCGGCGCCCGGTCCATCAGGCCGAAGACCCGCGTGGCTGCGGCCAGACCCTCCTGGACGATGTTTTGCACCGCGCTCAGGCTCTTGATGGGCTGGTAGAGCATGAGCAGGGCCGCCAGGAAGGAGAAGAAGGTGCCCGGGGTGGAGGTCCCCCGGATGACCGCGTAACCGCCGTAAAAGATGATGCCCGCCATCCCGAGGGAGCCCAGGAACTCCATGGTGGGGGGGGAGAGCTCCCGGACCGCGTTGAGGCGCATGCGGGTGCGGAAATAGTCCCAGTTGGCCCCCCAAAAGCGCCGCTCCTCGTAGTCCTCCCGGGCGAAGGCCTTGACGATCCTCTGTCCCGCCAGGCTCTCCTGGAGCACCGTGTAGAGGCGGGCGTTGAACACCTGGGTGTCATGGGAGACGAGGCGGGTGCGTTTCCCCAGCCAGAGGATGAGCGCGACTGCCAGGGGAAAGACCGCCATGGCCAGCAGGGCCAGGCGCCACTCCCGGTAGAAGATCACCGCGCTCAATCCCAGCACGGTGAAGGAGTCTTTGAAGAAACTGGTCACCACCCGGGTCATGGCGTCCTGCAGCAGGTTGACGTCGTAGGTGAGGCGGCTCATCAGGGTGCCGGTGGCCTCGCCGTCGAAGAAGGACAGGGGCTGGCGCATCAAGGAGGCAAAGAGCTGGTCCCGCAGGGTGGTGACGGTGGCGTTGCCGATGTAGCTCATCTGGTAGTTGTGGGTGTAGGACATGAAGCCCTTGAGGGCGTAAAGCAGGACGATCAGGGGCGGCAGCAGGTAGAGCATCTGTTCTTTGTGCCCGAAGAAGACGTCGTCCAGGACCGGTTTCACCAGATAGGCCAAAGCCGCGGTGAGTCCCGAGACCCCCAGCATGGCCAGGATCGCCGCGGCCATCCGGAACTTGTGGGGCTTCAGATAAGCTAAGAGGCGCACATATAAGCGCAGGTCGTCTTTGTACATGGGCGGACGGATCACCAACCCTTTTATTTCTCAAGATATTAACGGGAGCGTTATGCGGTCCCTTATTTATCCCCGCTCCCCCGCTGGGGGAGTTGTAGGGTGGGCACTGCCCACCAGGTTAACTATCCCCCGACGGGGGAGAGGATTAGGGTGAGGGGGAATTAATCTCTTTCCCGCTCCCATTAATATTTTGCAAATATATCCTATAACTGGGGATTTTTCCAGCAAAAACCCGGAAGGGGAGGGGCGATATGAGCCGCGGAGCAGGGGCGACAGTTAGTGTAGGGTGCGCACTGCGCACCATTTCCTTTAGTGGCACAGGCTTCCAGCCTGTGATCCGGTCGCCCTGCTAAACCGGGGCAGGAGTTGGCGAGGCCAATCACCAGGATTATGGGAAAGTGGCAGGCAGGATTTCCAAGTGCCTCCTTTGCTCCCTCCCCTTCGAGGGGGGAGGGTCAGGGTGGGGGTGGTATCGTCTTTGGAGTCTTGGCGGCGACAAGTGAGCCACCTGAGATGCCCCCTCTCCTCACAGGAAGGGGGAGATTGCCAGGGTTAGGGTGACGGCGAATTAATCTCTTTCACGCACCCAGCCAACCGCCATCCCGGTTGACAGGGGCGCCCGGGTTTGGGATAACTAGCTTAACAAGCCAACGGCTCAGGATTTTCTCCCATGCTAATGGTCATTTTTTCCTTACTGGCGGTCCTGTGGCTCTGGCCCGGGGGACTGGGGGCCGGCCCGGTGGCGGCCCCGCCCCCGGCGCCGCCCGGCGAAACGCTGCGCTTTCCCTACTTCCGGGTGCCGGAGGACGTCTATCTCTGCGGTGAGCGCGTGCCTCTGGACGATCCCGCAGTCAGAGAGGACCTGGACCGGGAATTGACCATCGACATCTGGAGCCGGGCCCAGACCACCATGTGGATCAAACGGGCCCACCGCTACCTGCCGGAGGTGGAAGAGAAGCTTCGGTCCCGACGGCTGCCCCTGGACCTGAAGTACGTGGCCATCATCGAAAGCGATCTGCGCCCCAGGGCCAGGTCCCCCGTCGGCGCCGCGGGCCCCTGGCAGTTCATGGCCCCCACCGCCCAGCGCTTTCAATTGACGTACAACCAAGCCGTGGACGAACGCCTGGAGTTTGGCGCGGCCACCGACGCGGCGCTCTCCTATTTGCAGCGCCTTTACCATCTCTTCCGCGACTGGCCCCTGGCCCTGGCGGCCTATAACTGCGGGGAAGCCCGGGTGCAGAAAGAGATGGCCATCCAGGGGGTGAACTCCTTTTACCGCCTGAGCCTGCCGGAGGAGACGGAGCGCTACGTCCACCGCCTGCTGGCGGCCAAGATCGTCCTGGAGGACCCGGCCCGCTATGGTTACGAGATCCCCGCGGACCAGCTCTACCCGCCCCTGGCCTATGACCAGGTCAGCATCACCCTGGTGAAGGCTCTTACGGTGCGGCGCCTGGCAGAGGCCTGCGGCAGTTATTACAAGGCCTTCAAGACCCTGAACCCCTGGATCAAAGAGGCGGAGCTGCCGCCCGGGGTCTACCGCCTCAAGCTCCCCAAGGGTTCGGCGAGCCGCTTCCAGGAGGCCTGGCGCCGGGGATTGGTTAGCAGCGAGCCGGGAGCGGTGCGCAGTGAGCCGCAGGGCGGGCCTCCGGGGCCGACTCTCCCCAGGTAGGGTTGCGTCCCAGATAGCGATCAATAGGTATTGCAGGGGCGCACAGTGGCACAGGCTTCCAGCCTGTGATTGGGTGCGCCCTCAAACGGGGCGGACAAATGGGTCCGCCCCTACCGGTAATGCTAAATAATTTTGTAAGAACATCTGGGACGCAATACTGGACCGGGTCTAGGGCGGCGGCCATAGGCCGCCCTGGGGAATAGCTTTCAGCTTTCAGCTATCAGCTAAGGCAAAGGCAAAAACAAAGGCAAGGGGAACAGCTAAGAGAAAATGTCTCACCAACCAGGTTTAGGCTTTTAGCTGATCGCCGAAAGCTGAAGGCTGATAGCTAAAGGCGACCCCGCGGGTCGCCCCTACAGGGGAGAGGATGGCCCAGGCAGTAAGAGAAAAGGCTTCCTTGCTGATCACCGGGGCCTGGGTGCTGACCCAGAATGAGGCCCGGGAGGTCGTGGCTCCCGGGGCGGTGGCCATCCGGGGCGCGGAGATCGCGGCAGTGGGGCCGAAGGCGGCGCTCTCGGCCCGCTTCGCCCCGGAGCGGGTGCTCGATTATCCCCAGGGACTGATCATCCCGGGCTTGATCAACGCCCACACCCACGCGGCCATGTCCCTGTTCCGGGGCCTGGCGGACGACCTGCCCCTGGAGACCTGGCTCAACTCTTACATCTTCCCGGCGGAATCTCTTCTTACCGGCGAGTTCGTCTATTGGGGCGCCAGGCTGGCTATCGCCGAGATGCTGCTCTCCGGCACCACCACCTTCTGCGATATGTACCTGTTCGCCGATGCGGTGGCCCGGGCCGCGGCGGAAACCGGCATCCGGGCGGTGGTGGGGGAGGTGCTCTACGACTTTCCTTCCCCCAACTACGGGCCGGCGGCCGCGGGCCTGGCCTTCAGCGAGGAGCTGTGCCGCGCCTGGCGGGATCACCCCCGGGTGAGCGTGGCCATCGAGCCCCATGCGGTCTATACCTGCTCCCCGGAGTTGCTGCAGCAATGCGGCCAACTGGCTGCGAGCTATGATCGCCGCTTGATTATCCACCTGGCTGAGACTGACCGGGAGGTTAAGGACTGCCAGGCGCGGTACGGCGCCACCCCGGTGGGCCACCTGCACCGCCTGGGTTTGCTTAGCCAGCGGTTGCTGGCCGACCACGCGGTGGTCTTGAGCGAGGCGGATCAGGAACTGCTGGCCGACGCCGGCGCCGGGGTGGCCCATTGCCCGGAGAGCAACATGAAGCTGGCCTCGGGCCTCGCCCCGGTGGTGGACCTCTTAAGGCGCGGGGTGCCCGTGGGCCTGGGGACCGACGGCTGCGCCTCCAACAACAACCTGGACCTGATCCAGGAGATGGACAGCGCCGCCAAGCTCCAGAAGCTGCGCTACCTGGACCCCACCGTGCTGCCGGCCGCCGCCGCCCTGGATCTGGCCACCCGGGGCAGCGCCCGGGTCCTGGGTCTGGAAGGCCGGGTGGGGGCCCTCAGCCCCGGGATGATGGCGGACCTGGTGGTCCTGGACCTGGATCAGCCCCACCTGACACCGCTGTACGACCCCTATTCCCATCTGGTCTATGCCGCGGGCGGGGGCGATGTCCAGACCGTGGTGGTCCACGGCCAGGTGGTGGTTCAGGACCGCAGGCTCCTCACCTTCGACCTTAAGGAGACCCTGGCCCGGACCCGGGAACTGGCTCGGGCCCTGGGGACCGGACCGGCGCGCTAGAGGCAGGTCTAATATGCCGTCGGCGGCCTCAACTGCGGGCCACCAGAAAGACGCCCAGGCAGATGACCAGGATGCCGGCCATGCGGGTGATGGTCACCGCTTCTCCGATGAGCACCCAGGCCAGGATGGCGGTGAAGACGTAGCCCAGGCTGATGAGGGGGTAAGCGTAACTCACCTCCGCCTTGGCCAGGACCACCAGCCAGACCAGGAAGCCCAGACCGTAGCATACCATGCCGAGGAGGATGAAAGGGTTGAAGGCCGCCCGGGCAAACACCGGCGGCAGGGCGCTCAGGGACAGGGCAAAGTTGCCGAGCTTGGACATGCCAAATTTCAAAGAGAGCTGCCCTAAGACATTGAGCCCCACGTCCAGCAGGATCAAGCCCAGCACCAGTTGGTTAACCATCAGGCGTTTCCTTGGGAAAAGGTTTGGTATAATGTTAGGTTAAAAATAGATTTTCGGAAAAGTAAGACCACGATGCAAGGAAATAATGCAGCCGCCATCGCCCCCGGCCGGCTCATCCGGCGTCTGGATCCCCGGACCAAGCTGGCCCTGCTGCTGATGAGCTTTGTCGTGGTGCTGCTGCCCCAGAGGCCGGCGGTGGTGGCCCTGGGTGCGGCCGCGGTGTTGCTGCACCTGACCCTGGCCCGGGCCTGGCCGGCCCTCAAACCGGTGCGCTGGCTGCTGGCGCCCCTGGCCCTGTTCAGTCTGGGGGTCTGGTCTTTTTTGGCCCAGGGCCCCACCCACCTGTTCTGGCGGGTCAGCCGGGAATCCCTGGCCTTCGGCGCCGCCAATTTTCTCAAACTGGCGAGCATGATGGTGGCCGGCCTGACCCTCCTGGCCACCACCCCGGTGGAGGAGCTGTTTGCGGGGCTGGCCAGGCTGCGGCTGCCATATCCCATGGCCTTTGCCTTTGCCCTGGCCCTGCGCTGGGTCCCGGAGATCTTCGCCACCGTCAACCGGGTGAAGGAGGCCCAGGAAGCCCGGGGCCTGGTCTGGGAGCAGGGCAGTCTCCTGGAGCGGTTGCGGCGCCACCTGCCCTTGCTGGTGCCTATCTTTCTCCTGACCCTGCGCCGCAGCCAGACCATGGCCTGGGCCCTGGAGGCCCGGGGCTTCCAGATGAGCCCCCGCCGCACCTTTCTCCTGGAGATTCGCCTGCAGTCCCGGGACTATTTGGCCCTCAGCGCGGCCGCCGGCTGCCTGACCCTCTTCCTGCTCCTGCACCTGTGGGGCTGGGACCGGATCGAGGGGCTGAGTTTGTGAGTTTTTGGTGAGTTGAGCCGCGAACGGTGAGCAGTCATTTCATGGCCTCTTATTCTCTGGCCGGGCCGTGGAAATACCAATGGGCAATCTTTGGTGGTGATGCTGGTGGGCAGTGCCCACCCTCCATGGGCGGACACGTGGGTCCGCCCCTACCGCCTTTGCCTTTCACGGAAAACGTCAAAATCAAGGACCTGCTGCCGCACGGGCTCGGTATGGGCCTCCCGAACCTATCCATATTTAATGGCTAAAATTAACGGATTCCTGAAAAACTCTCTCCTGGCGCTCCTGGGGCTGTTCTTCTCCTTGATCCTCCTGGAATTCGCCCTGCGAATTTCTCCGCCCTTTGAGATGCGGTTCAAGCCGGATCGGATCGTCCTGCCGGTGAATAAAAGATATCTTATTGACAACACTGAGAAGTTCCCCACCAAACTGCCCAAGACCACGGTCCACACCAAAAATTCCCTGGGCTTCCGGGGGGCGCCGCCGCCTGCCAACTTTGCCGATTACCTCACCATCCTCACCATCGGCGGCAGCACCACCGAGTGCTTCTATCTCTCCGACGGCAAGACATGGACCGATCTCCTGGGCCAGCAACTGGCCCGGGATTTCCCCAAGCTCTGGATCAACAATGCCGGGCTGGACGGCGCCACCACTTATCGCCACCTCATCTTGATGGAAGATTACGTGGTGCACTTAAAGCCCAAGCTGGTCTTGTTTCTGGTGGGGATCAACGACGTGGGGGTGGGAGACCTCAATTACCGGCCCCGAGCCGGCCTCGGCGGCTGGATAAGATCCCTGACCAATAAAAGCGAGGTCTATTCCCTGGGATTGAACCTCTATCGTTATTTGGTGGCCCAAAGGAGGGGCCTGCTGCATCGGGAAGTGGACCTGAAAAAGCAGGGGACCGTTGAGGTGCCAGTAGAAATCCAACAGGAGACGCTGCGGAAATATCGGCAGGAGTTCCTGCCATATTACCGGGCCCGGCTGGAGAAGCTCATCCGGGTTAGCCGAGTTAATGGCATCGAGCCGGTCTTCATCACCCAGCCCACCCTCTACGGCCCGGGGATCGACCCGGCCACCGGGGTGGACCTGGGGAAGATCAGGCTGGAGGAGAACCTCAACGGCGCCTTGATGTTCGCGGTGGTGGAACTCTACAACGACACCTTGCGGCAAGTGGGGGCCGCAGAACAGGTCCCGGTCATCGACCTGGCCCGGCAGATGCCGCGCTCGTCGGTCTATTATTACGACTTCCTGCACTACACCGAGTCCGGGGCCCGGAAGGTGGCGGAGATCATCTACCGGGATCTAAAGCCGTTTTTGACCGAACAATTTAAATAAAAAGAATCTCACGCCGAGCGCCAAGGATGAGAGTTCAAAGTTCAAAGTTCAAAGTTCAAGGTTCAACCAGTTTTTCCCTTGCTGACAGCTTCCTCACTTCGGACTGGCCGCCAGGATGGCCTGATCCACGCTGCCCTCATACTGGGTGAAATTTTCCCGAAACCGTCCCGCCAGCTCCCGGGCCACCTTCTCGTAGGAACCACGGTCGGCCCAGGCCTTCTCGGGGAAGAGGATGTCATCCGGCACCCCCGGGCATTTGGTGGGCACCGTCAGGCCGAAGAAGGGCTCAGGGCAGGTCTCCACCTGGTCCAGTTTCCCGGACATGGCGGCCCGCAACAGGGCCCGGGAGTGGGCGATTTCGATGCGATGGCCCACCCCGAAGGGGCCCCGGGTCCAGCCGGTGTTTACCAGCCAGCAGGTGGGCTGGTGCCGGGTCACCATCTCCCGGAACAGATGGGCATAGACCTCGGGTGGCATGGGCAGGAAGGGCGCTCCGAAGCAGGTGCTGAAGGTCGCCTGGGGTTCCTTGCCCAGGCCCCGCTCCGTGCCCGCCACCTTGGCGGTGTAACCGGAGAGAAAATGGTAGGTGGCCTGCTCCGGGGTCAGGCGGGCGATGGGAGGCAGCACCCCGAAGGCGTCGCAGGCCAGCATGAAGATGTGCTGCGGATGGACCCCCACCCCGGCCCGGACGATGTTGTGCAGATGGGTGATGGGATAGGCGGCCCGGGTGTTCTCCGTCAGGCTGGCGTCGTCCAGGTCCAGGCGGCGGCTGGCCAGGTCGATGCCGACGTTTTCCAGAATGGTCCCGAATTTTCGGGTGCACTCGTAGATCTCCGGCTCGGCCGTGGCGCTCAGGCGGATCGCCTTGGCGTAGCAGCCCCCCTCGAAATTGAAGATGCCGTCATGGCCCCAGCCGTGTTCGTCGTCGCCGATCAGCTTTCGCTCCGGGTCTGCGGACAGACTGGTCTTGCCGGTGCCCGAGAGACCGAAGAACAGGGCGGTGTCCCCGTGTTTGCCCTGGTTGGCGGAACAGTGCATGGACAGCACTTCCTTTTGGGGCAGGTAGTAATTGAGGATGGTAAACACCGATTTCTTGATCTCTCCGGCATAGGAAGTGCCGCCGATCAAGACTAGCTTCTGGGCGAAGTTGACCAGAATGAAGGCCTCGGAATTGGTGCCGTCCAGCTCCGGGACCGCGTGGAAGCCCGGGGCGGCAATAATGGTGAAATCCGGGCCGAGATGCTGATGTTCCCGGTGATCCCCGGGGGCCAGGAACATGTTGCGGGCAAACAGGTTTTGCCAGGCGGTGGCGGTGATCAGGCGGATGTTCATCTGGTAGTTCAGATCCGCGCCGGCATGGCGGTCCTGGACAAAGATCTCCCTGCCCTGGAGGTAGGCTAACAACCGGTAATGGATGAGATTGAATTTTTCCGGAGTGAATGCCTGGTTTTCCCCGCCCCAATGGATCTTGGGGGCGCTGCTGGGCTCCTGGACGATGAACTTATCCTTGGGAGAGCGCCCGGTATAGGCCCCGGTGCGCACCACCACCGGCCCCAGGTGGGCGATGTGGCCCTCCTGATGGGAAACGATCTTCTCATACAAGGCCGAAGTGGGCAGGTTCCAGTGAACCGCGGCAACGTTTCTGATGCCCTGATGCGTCAGATCTTTCTTCATTTAACGCCCCCTGCTTTAATGCGCCAATCCTGAAATTTTCTGAGTATATCTCAGATTATTTAATCAGCCTATCACGAAAAATCAACTTAAGGTTTTTATTACCCAGGGCGAAAAATTGATTAGCTACGGAGGTTTTATTTAATCCCCTCTCACCCGATGGGGGACGACACCGGGTGAGGGGGAATTTAATCTCCTTTCCGCGCCATTAATAATTTCAGTTTTTTCAGTAAGGCTCCTCTCTTTCCAGATTCTTAGGAATTTCTCCTTAAATTTGTGATGGACCGCTAAATCAGGATAACCCAGTCCGGATTTAATCAAATAGGTATTAATGAATATCTTATTTTTTAGATAGATATAAGCCGGTATAATATTACCACTGCTTTGAGCAGCGGTCTTAATTATAATCGATTTTCCCCGCAGCCGGTTGTTTAAATAATTGACGGTTTCCTCTTCTTTATCAATAGTTATCCCCAAAAACTTAATAACCTTGCCATTATTTAATTTAATTTTATTTCCACTGATGATTTGCACTACTTTAACCAGATGATCTTTTTCAGGTTCCTTGGGCCGGGGGATAGGCTCAGCCTCCTGGATCACGGGAACATAATCGATTTCCGGCAATTCCCCCAGGTTGTTGCTTCTCCTAATAATTTGCACTTCCGGGGTAAAGATAGGTAATTTATCCTTAATGCCCAGCTTTTCTTCCAGGATTTCCAGAAAATTTTCATTAATCTCATAACCTAGAGCGTTTCGCCCCGATTCCAGAGCCGCCTTGACGGTGGTGCCGCTGCCCAGAAAGGGGTCGAGCACCGTGTCGCCCTGAAAAGAGAACATGCGGATGAGCCGCCGGGGCAGTTCCTCGGGGAACATGGCCTCGTGGCCCAGTTGCCGGGCGCCGCCGAAATACCAGTGCCCGGAAAAATACTCCTTCCATTCCTCCTTGGTCAACTTGGAGGCTTCTTTCACCTCTTTCGAGACCTTCCTGACTTCCCCCGGTTTTTTGAAGATGAGGATGAATTCATAGTCGATCTCCACCAGGCCGTTTTTGGGGTACGGGTAGGAGCCCATGACGTTGGCCCCGCCGCTGGTATTCAGGGTGGTTTTTTTCTGCCAGATGATGGAGCCCAGGTAATCGAAGCCGATGCGCTCGCATTGACCGATGAACTCGGCGTGCAGCGGGATGACCTTATAGCGACCATAAACCGCGGCGCGGGCGAATTGATCGCCGATGTTGAGGCACAAGCGGCTGCCGGGCCGGAGGACCCGGAAACATTCGCCCCAGGTATGAAACAGGTTGGTGAGGTATTGATGCAGGCCCTGGCCATGGCCAATCTGCCCGCTTACCCGGTAATCCTTGATTTGCCAGTAAGGGGGGGAAGTGACCACGAGATCAATTGTCGCCGTTTCGATCTCCGGCATGGCCCGGCTGTCGCCGATAATGATTTTGGCCCGGTTATCCATAAAAAGAGTTTGGTAGGGCAGGCGTCCCGCCCGCCGCTCCAGCCTAAACCGCACCGGCTGGAAGGCTGTGCCACCGAATTCTTAAAAACTTTTTGCAGCAGATCTTAAATTTTATAGCACATGCGGGAGGCCGGCGCCACCAAACTCCAGGGACCAGAGAGGCAGAGGTTGGGGGCGGGGCCGGGGCCGCCTGTAGGGGGGACAGTGGCACAGGCTTCCAGCCGGTGATCGGGTCGCCCGTGGGGAGGGCCCTACGAAAGCCCTTAGCTCCCTACTGAAGTCATCTTTTAACCGAAAACCGAAAACCGAAAACAGTATCACTTAGATAGCCATTTCAGGCCCTGGCGCAGAAACTCCTCCAGGGTGGCGGCCCCCTGGCCCCGGGCTGCCTCCAGGGCCTTCTCCGCCAGGTTCTTGGGGTAGCCCAGGTTGAGCAGGGCGCTCAGGGCGTCTTGTATGGGGCCCTGGCCGGGAGCCGCTGCCAGCCGGGGGGCCCCGGTGGCGAGCTGCTTGTCCTTGAGTTCCAGAACGATGCGCTCGGCGGATTTCTTGCCGATGCCGGGGATGCCGGCCAGGCGGCGGATATCCCGCTGGGCCAGGGCCTGGCCGAACTCCCCCGGGCTGATGCCGCTCAGGATGTTCAGGGCCATGCGGGCCCCGATGCGGGGGATGCCCAGCAATTGGAGAAATAGCTCCTTTTCCTCCGGGGTCCCAAAGCCATAGAGATTCAGGGCGTCTTCCTGCAAGCGGGTGTGGATCAAGAGCGAGATGCGGGCCGGAGGCTCCGGCAGGGCGTAAAAGGTGGACAGGGGGATGTGGACCCGGTAGCCCACCCCGCCCACCCTGATAACTACCTGGCCCGGGCCTTTGCTGATGATTTCCCCTTCCAGTAAACCGATCATGCGGTCCTCCCCGGCCAGCGCTGGTGGAAGAAGTGGCAGAGCCCCACCGCCAGGGCGTCGGCGGCATGCTCGTCGGCCACCTTCTGCCCCAAGAGTTGCTCCACCATGAGCTGCACCTGGGCCTTGGATGCCTGGCCGTAGCCCACCACCGCCTTTTTGACCAGCAGGGGGGGATAATGGCAGACGGGCAGGCTTCTCTGGGCCGCCAGCAGCAGCACCACCCCCCGCACCTGGCCCAGGGTGAAGGCGCTCTTCACGTTGGCACCCAGGAAGATCTCCTCCAGGGCCAGGACCTGGGGCTGGTACCGCTGGATCACTTCCCCCAGGCTGTCATAAATCCGACAGAGGCGGTCGGCCAGGGGGAGTTGGGAGCCGGCCTTGATGCTGCCGGAGGCCAGATGGAGCAGGCGCTCGCCCTCCCCCTGGAAGACTCCAAAGCCGGTGTGCCGGGAACCCGGGTCCACCCCCAAAATAACGGCTCTCAAATCAAGGCCTCGAGTAACTGATCCGGGATGTCGAAATTGGCGAAGACGTCGTTGACGTCGTCGTGCTCTTCCAGGAGTTCCACCAGCTTCAGGAGTTGTTGGGCGGATTTCTCTTCATCGATCTTCACCGTGGTCTTGGGGCGCATCTGTACCTCGGCCAGAGCCGGCGTGAAGCCCCGGGACTCCAGGGCCTCTTTGACCTCCAGGAAGGCGGTGGGGTCGGTGAGCACCTCGAACTGGCTCTCATCGCCTTGCATGTCCTCGGCGCCGGATTCCAGGGCGGCCTCCAGGAGTTGGTCCTCATTGACCTCGACGCGGTCGAAGGCGATGACCCCCTTTTTGTCGAACATCCAGGCGACGCAGCCGGGCTCTCCCAGACTCCCGCCGTATCTGGTGATCAGATGGCGCACGTCGGAGACGGTGCGGTTCTTGTTGTCGGTGAGGGTCTCCACCATCAGCGCCACCCCCGCCGGCCCGTAACCTTCCAGGAAGATTTCTTCCAGGACCGCGCCGCCGCCTTCCCCGGTCCCCTTGCGGATGGCCCGGGTGATGTTATCGCCGGGCATATTTTCCGCCTTGGCCGCGGCGATGGCAGCCCGGAGGCGGGGGTTGCCGGTGGGGTCGCCGCCGCCCAGGCGGGCCGCCACGGCCACCTCTTTGGCCAGCCTGCCGAAGACCTTGCCGCGCTTGGCGTCCACCGCCCCCTTCTTGCGCTTGATGGTGCTCCACTTGGAATGGCCGGACATCTGCTTGCTCCTCCTACTTATTAATCAGAGCATAAAACAAGTTCCTGATGGGGAATATAACTGTAGCCGCAGGCTTTAGTCTGCGCAAGCTAAAGCTTGCGGCTGCTTGTTAAAATGCAATCTAGTTAATGCTCTGATTAATAGCCCTTGGCCCGGTGGCGACCTGGGACCGGAAGCCGGTGGGGGCCCTCCGGGGCGGGGCCGCGGCGGTTCAGGCCCAGGAGATAAAGTTCCCGGCTGGCCGCCCGGGAGCCCGCGGGTTTCACCTGCCGGCAGACGCCAAAGTCCTGGCGCACGGCCGCGGCCAGGCCGGGAAGGTCTGGTCCG
>Ga0208191_1000152_pt1 | contig 61933 bp, 90 predicted proteins | sample June2015DPH_13_5_FD_184709 | JGI IMG/M metagenome (GOLD analysis project Ga0208191, IMG submission 184709) | Peatland microbial communities from SPRUCE experiment site at the Marcell Experimental Forest, Minnesota, USA - June2015DPH_13_40... | ecosystem: Environmental > Terrestrial > Soil >... | reverse complement strand
CTAGAAATGGTTGGCCTCCTAATTCAGAAGCAACGATTGTTGAAAAACTTTATAAACAAGCCAAAGGTAGTGGAGAACCTGCAAAAATAGCAAGAGCAGCAGTTCGATATTATGAAAATACTGGAAATTTACAAGGAATTACTGGACTTGAAGGAATGACAAATCCCTTAATTGATACTGGACAACTTCGGAAAGCAATTACCTTCGTAGTGAGGGATAAAAAATCATGATAAGCGTGGAAGAAATTATCAATGATAGCGATTTCGACCAATATTTTGAAATCCATCGCAAGGAAGGTCAATTTATACAAGGTATTTGGACAGTTTTCCCTCATACACGACATATCGAATGTTTTGCTCCTGTAATTGCTGCAAACGAAAAAGAAATCATACAAGTGCCGGAAGGCGATAGAATTTTTGGTGTAATGGTATTTTATACCCCAAGAGAAATCCCATTATATACAACTCATGAAGATCCGGGTACGAGTGATGAAATATATTGGGGTGGAAGATTATATAAGATACACCAAGTAAATTTATATGAGCATTATGGCTACTACAAAGGTCTGGCTACACGACTTCGGGGGTCTTAATATGGCAGATAATTATTTGACTATTTACCAGTTAAACAGTATATTTTGGAATCTAACAGTTCAAATGTTAGGTCTTGATCCAACTGCAACACCTACACAATCCATTATCAGACAATCCTGGCCGACAGACGGTGCTCCGGCATGGGAGATTACCGAAACGATTACTTTCGTTAAAGTTCTTCCGGCAGACGATGACTATAATAAAATCCGTGACATGGTATGGACCGAAATTGATGATACGACTATGAATCAAAATATGTCTTATACTCGTGTAATTGAAGTTTTTTGGACTATTTACGGTCCTAATTCTGAAGATGTTTCCCAATTTATTCGCGATCAGCTTTTTTATGATCCAATTCATGATGCACTGGCTGCGAATAATTTATATATGATTACTGAAATTGAAGAACCTGTAAGAGCACCTGAACTTTATTCAACTCGTTGGTGGGAACGTGTAGACCTACATGTCAAATTTAATGAGTTAATAAGCCGGAATATTACCATTCCCGCTGTTGCAGAAGTTCCTATTGCAGTATTCGCCAGTACTCCTATAATTTCGATAATTCCATCGACTCCAATTATTTGAGCATGTTTCAATAAATGACATTAAGACGCCGAAGCGTCTATTTTTTATGCGCGAAGGAGTGAAAATCTTGACCACAACCCTGAATTTAAATGACATTATTGATGTCGCGGTTTACATTTCCCCTGTTTTCCCGGCAAGAAGCACATTCAACCAAGGTTTGATAATTGGAACTAGCGTAAAAAGTGGTTCTCCTGTTATTCCCAATGCAACAAGAATCGTTGAATTTACTAATACAAATGATATGTTGACTTATGGTTTTACTAATACTGATCCCGAATATTTAGCTGCACAACTCTATTTCGGCCAATCACCTGCACCACTCGTTCTTTGGGTAGGCTGCCAAGATGTTACATTGGCAACGCCGGAAACTCCATTGATTGCTTTTCAGGCTTGCCGGTTAGCGAATACAGAATGGTATGCAGGCATGGTTTGCGGTGCTTCTGATGCCCAGAGCGAATTAATTGCTGCATATGTACAAACGGCAACACCTTCGACTACTTATTTTTATACTACAGTAGATACCAATATTTTAACTCCTGCAACTACTCCCATTGATATTTTCACGATACTCGCTGCTCTTAAATATAATCGGCCAATAGGATTATATTCCACCCAAACGGTTAATGCAGTGGCTGCATTACTTGGTGTTGCTATGGGGCTGAATACCGGTCTTGCAAATTCAGCGTATACCTTGAAATTTAAATCTTTAGTTGGCGTAATAGCCGAACCTGTGACTCAAACCCAAGTAAATTATATTGAAGCTAATAATGGAAATGTGTATGTAAATTATTCTGGTGGGTATACAATTGCCGAACAAGGAACCATGGCCAATGGTCAATTTTTCGATGAAATTATTAATCTCGACATGTTAACAAATAATATTCAGCTTAATGTCATGGATCTATTGATTTCTAATCCTAAAATACCTTTGACCAATGCCGGTATTACTCAGATCATGAATGCCATTAATAATGCTTGCTCACAAGCTGTAACAGTAGGTTTTCTGGCTCCCGGTACTTGGGAAGGGGTTCCTATTTTAAATCTCAATACCGGCGATGCTGTGACTGCAGGATATTTAACTCAGGCTCAGTCAGTTAGTACTTTAACTACTGCACAAAGAACAGCAAGACAATCTCCGCCCATTTATGTGGCGATTACTGAGGCGGGAGCTGTTCACAGTATTATTATCGGCATATATGTGCAAAGATGAAGACTGTAAACAGTAGTAGGTGATTAAATGGCTATGACCATTTATAGTTTCAAAGATCTTACAGGTGTATTTTCCCATCCATTGATTTTTAACACATTAAATTTCGGTGCAATTAATGAATCTAGTGGTATAGGACAGATTACTATTCATATGGCCAATGACAATACTCTCCATGATATCGCCATCGATGGCGGTATATTTATTTTGCCTGTTGCTGTGTTTAATGGTACTATCCAAATTCAATGCCAGCAGACATCTAGTGTACATGATTATTTTACTAAATGGTTTAATGCGTTGATGATTAATTTGACCAATGTAAATCAATCTGATGTAACAAATTGGGCAAGTGGTGCAATGTTTTTAAAAAATATTGTAAACGGAAGAAGTCATACAATAACTGGTATTAGTCCACAAATTCAGCCAGATAAAACCTATACTATGCAAGGACAAAGTGTAACTTGGTCATTAATGGCTGGAAATATTATCAATAATTAGTTAGGGGGTTTCTCTAAATGTCATATTCTACGTATTCGTTCAAAGACCTGACCGGCGGATTTTCGCATCCTCTTGCAGGGACATTTATTTTCGGCGGAGAGATAGGAGCCGGTCAAATAACGATTACAATGGCCACTGAAAAAACAATGCAAGATGTAGCAGCTGATGGGACAGTTCAAATTTCGGCTATTGCTGGGGATAATGGCACAGTAGCTATTGAAGTGCAGCAAACATCAAGTTTTCATACATTTTTAGTTCAATGGTTTGATTTAGTAAAAAATGGATTAAATAATGATGATGTATCAACTTGGAATAGTGCATCAATGTTATTAAGAAGTACGGTCAATGGAGTAAGTCATATTGTTACAGGAATCAGCCCTCAAAATTTGCCTCCTAAAGTGTACGGAAAACAAGGAGCAAATATTACTTGGACGTTAAGTGCTGGAAATATACAAACAGCTACCGCATAATAATGGAGGAAATTTTAAATGGAACGTTATAAAGATGTTCATATTGATGGACATAATTATCAAATTGAAAAATTCACAGCAAAAATAGGTATGTTTATAGCAGTACAAATTTTTACAAAAATTGCGCCTTTGGGATTAGATCAACAGATTAATATTAATAATTTACCTGAATCAAGAAAACTTATGACAGAACAAGAGTTTTCCGATTTAGTAGATTATTGTATGTGTGCAGCAAAAAAATATGAAACTGTAGGAAGTTCGGAAATGCCTTTGCCAATTATGACGAAAAAAGGAGTTTGGCTAATTAAAGACCTAGAATATGATACACCTACAGTAATAGCTTTATGTGCCCAAGTTTTGTCATTTAATATCGCAAGTTTTTTCACCGAAAAGTCATTGAAAGTTCTGAGGGACAGCATGAAGGATATAGCCCTATTCAATACTTAACTATCAATGGCTATTTATGGGCACCAGTTGTTGCTAAAGAATGGCAACAATGCCAATTAGATGATGGAACATATGATTTAATAGACTTAATTGATTGGCATGAAATGAATGCAGTTCGCAGAGAAAATGAATTCAGATTTAAAACATATATAGAGAGCTTAAATCCTCGGTGATGTGATGTGAGGTGATATAATGGCCGACAATATACTGAAAAGCTATTTAGTATCACTAGGTTTTAACGTAAATGATACTGAATATGCGAAAATGAGTGATGCTCTTAACCGATCATCTCAGCAAGTTACTAACTATACTACCGGTATGACTAAATCATTTTTACGAGCATCTACGGAAATTGTTGGAAGTTTAGCTTCTGTTACTGCTGCAACAGTAGGTTTAATAGACAAAGTATCTCAGGCAGATCTAAAATATCAAGAATTTGCACTTCAAATGCACATGAGTTTGCCAGCAGCAAAGGAAATGAAAATAGTCCTTGATGCGATGGGTGAATCCATGACAAATGTTGCATGGATACCGGAATTAAGGCAGAGATATTTTGCATTGCAGGCACAAGCAAGACAGCTTGAAATGGGTCAAGGTGCAGAAGGTACTTTCCGGCAAATGCGTGATTTACGCTTTGAAGTTACACGTTTAAAGCTAGAAAGTACCTATATGATGCAGTATATTGCCGTGGATGTTTGGAATAAACTTGCAAGTGTATTTGGGAACACCAAAATGACTTTCAAGGAATTCAATGACTATATTACCACTCATATGCCACAAATAGCCAGCATGATTGGTGATAAATTAGTATGGGTTGTAAAACAATTTACTTTTTTATATGACTTTATTCGCGATAAAGCAATTCCTGAAATAAAAAGTTTTTGGGAAGAATTAAAAAAAGTTATACCTAATATCGATCAATTAAAAGAAGCATTAGTAGCTTTAGGATTGGTATTTATAGGGTTAACTTCCGCTAGTGGTCCTATTATGCTATTTAGAGTTGGAATAGCTGCTGTAATTGAATTAGCCAAAGATTTTAATGATTATATAAGCGGAAAAACTTCAAATGCTACTTTAGCACCTATGTGGAAAGAGCTTAAAGAGGCATTACCAACAATTAAAAAAGATTTTGAAGAAGCAAAAGTAGCTGCTAAAGAATGGGGTATAGTTTTAGCAGATATAATCCCAACTATTTCAAGCATTGTTGATCATTTAACAGGCACGAAAGATTCTTTATCTAAAGCAATTCAAGATACAATACAACAAACTATTAAAAGATCAGAAGCATTAGCTTATGTATTTCAAGCGATGGAATTAGCAGGACAAGGGAAATATGGTCAGGCATGGTCAAGACTTAAACTTGCTAATGCTACTTTTGGTGAAGAAGCATTAAATCCAACAGAACAATTATCTAAAGATATATTTGAAGCTACTGGTGGTACAAAAACTCCTAATACATCAGCATTAAGTGGTGCAGGAGGAGAAACAATAGCAGGAGTAAAACAAAATGAGTCTGTTCCTGGATTAGGTGCATTCGCGGAAAATTTAGCAAATAAAGGTGAACGAAGTGGAGGGGATTATTCTTCTCCAGCTCATATGGATGCTGGCAAATGGAATCTAGGTGGTAAATATCAAATATTAGCTGAAAATTGGGGACAATGGGCATCTGAAGCTGGTCTTGGTTCTGATGCTGATTATAAAGTTCCAGCTAATCAAGAAGCTGTTGCGCAATTCCAATTGGCTAAAGCATATCAGCAATATGGAAGTTGGGGAGCAGTTGCAGCATGGTGGAATGGTGGTCCTGATGCTGCTGAGAGTTATTTAAAGCGTGGTACTTATAAAGGAGAAAATGGATATGTTGGTCGAGTTTTAGGAAATGCAAATAATGTTTCTAGCACATTGGCAGCAGGTGCGCAAAATTTCGCTAGTATGACCGGATCAACTGGGAATACTGCTCCTACTGCTACAAATAATGGATATTCTTTGCAGACTAACATAGGTGGATTAAATATAAATATAACTCAACCGGGAGCAAGTGGAGAAGAAATTTCCATGCATGTTCTTAATGTACTTCAAACAACATTACAAAGACAAAATGCACGACTTTTAAATGATTGGCAGGGGGTGCATTCATGAGCATAAATTCTTTAAGCACTATTTATGCAACATATAATGCCACAGCATCTTATTTTAATAGTCCTCCTGCAGATCAAAAATCAACAGTACTTCCAACAGGACCGTGGCGACCTCCTCAATGGAATATTATAAATCAAAATCAGCTTTTCATGATAAAAACAGGTATTCAGACAACAATCCCAGGAACAACTGGAACTCCTGCTGGAACTATGTATTTTTTTGACGCTATTATGAAAGTAGAACATACGGCAGAAATGCGGATAACAGAACATCCAATTCAAATTGGTGCTAATATCGTAGATCATGCCTATCAAATGCCTGTAAAATTACGGATGGAAATAGGCATGAGTGACGCTATGGATAGTTTATTAATTCCTAATCCTTGGACTAATGCCTCTACTAAAAGCGTGTCAGCTTATCAAACATTGATTGCATTAATGCAAAGTAGAATAAATTTACAAATACATACAAGATTAATTAATTATCAAAATATGTTGATAGAAAGCGTGTTTACTTCTGATGATTATAAAACTCAATTTGGCGGTAAATTTACAGTAATGTTTCGACAAATAATTACTGCACAAGTTCCAACAATTACAACAGCAAGTCGATCAGTAGATCAAAATAATAGTCTTGGAACAATAAACCCTCAAACTCCAACTTCTACGTCAGCTGCAAACGATACTGCTACAGGAGGAACACAATAAAATGTTACAACAAATTCCTGTAACTAGTATGCAGAATCAATCTTTCCAAACTACTATAGTAGTAAATGGTCAAAACGTAACACTAGGAATAGTATTGAGATTTAATGAAGTTGCTGGATATTGGGTAATGACTCTTTCAAATCCAGCTAATAATACTCTCATTCTTGATTCTATTCCTTTATTTGCGGATATTTATCCGGCGGGCAATATATTAGGCCAATATGAATATTTGGGCATTGGTGAATGGTTTTTAATTAATGTATCAGGAACTACAGTTGATTTGCCAAATATCAATAATTTAGGAACTGCTTATCTTTTGTTAGTAGGAAATAATCTTGCAGCAACAACATTAACTCTTGCGACGACACCAACAACACCTGTACCGAGCACTCCACCTTAGCTTTTAATTCTTTACGTTTACGACATATTTCTCTTAATTTCTCTTTTGTTTTTTCTGATGTCTTTTTCCCTAAATGAGCTTCACGATTTTTCTTTTTAGTTTCTTCAGTATGTTTTTTACCAAAAAAACTATTTTTATCACCTTTCCTCATTTCACTTAATTTTGCTTTTATTTCATCGCTATAAATTTTTCCTAAATGTGCATCTCTATTTTTTATTTTAGCTTCTTCAGTATGATTTTTACCAAAAAAAGAATTATTACTACCGCTATGGCTTTTACTCATTTTTTGCAGTGTTTCTTTAGAATGTTTTCTACCTATATTAAATTCGCGATTTTTTTGCTTTGTTTCTTCAGATTGTGGAATACCCTTATTCCACGGTATTTGTCCTTTTTTAGATTCTTTCATTTTCTGTATTGCCCATGGATGACTCATAGGATTAGCATCTCCTCCAGCGGTTAAATTATAACCGTTAGGAAATTGACAATTAAAAAATGCTATCCAAAAAATTTCTTTATTATTTAACTCTTCTTTAGTCATAGCATTATCAATAATTTTAAATTCAAAAATATCAACACCATATTTATATAATACTTTTGGGAAATAACATTTATTATGAAATTGTAAATGACGTTTAATTCTATCTTCTAATGTTTTAATTGTTTGTCCAATATAAATCATTCCATTAATTTTATTTTGTGCTTTGTAAATAATCATAACAAAACCACTCCTCTGTAATAGTAGTTAATTTTTATCTGTATATAAAATTGTTTTTATATGGGAAGAAGTACAGAGGCTTCTTGTCGCATTCTATGATCAGTAGAAGACTATCCCATATATCTATTATACCATTTTAAAAATAATTCATAAAGAAAAATCCAGGAGGTAATAAATGATAAATAATCTTCTAAAATAATAGGAGGAAATATGTCAACAAATTCATTATTTATTAGAAAATGGAAAGTTACTGTTTATACGTTAACGAATGAACAAATTGAAATATCAAATAGTGATTCGGAAGTCCAATCAGGTGCTATAAGAGTAACTTTTGATATTGATCGTCCAGCATATCAAGCATGTTATTATGGAGATATTTGTATATATAATTTGAGTGGTCCAACAGAAACGACTTTGATTCAAGAAGGTAGTCGTGTTGTCGTTGAAGCTGGATATATTGATGGATATTATGGAAAAATTTTTGATGGTCAACTTTTTCAAGCCTTTAGAGAGCGTGAAAATGTAGTAGATTATAAGCTAACGTTACATTGTCTTGATGGTTTAGGGATATTTGATAATAATATATGTCGATTTACTGTATTTGCCGGTACTGATCAAAGAAGCCATATTAGTGACATTGCAAATAATGCTAGTAGTCCATTCCCTCTTGGTGTAATCTCCGAGAATATAAACATACAGGAATTACCAAGGGGAAAAACTTTTTTTGGAGAACCACAAGCATATTTAAGAAATATTGCTCTTTATAATAATGCACAACTATATATTCATGATGGCCAGGTGCACATGACTAGATTATCTGATGGCGTTGTACTTGGACCAACTGAAGCCCTTGAAATTACGCCCACCACGGGATTAATAGGAACGCCACAAGTAACCCAAGATGGAATACAATTTAAAGTATTATTAAACCCATTAATTAAAGTAGTACAGCCTTCTATGTTGGTACATCTTAATATGACATCTTTAATTCAACAAAAAATATATCAAGGCCAAAATATAACTATTTTAGATCAAAGCGGTTATTATCAAGTATTTGGTTTAAGACATCGAGGAGATACCAGGGGCAATGATTGGTATACAGAATGTATTGCAGGTTTAAGTTCTGGAGATTTGGCATTGCTAGTAAATTCTGTTCAAAATTCCTTAAAAAATCCAGATTAGGAGAATTACAATGCAAACTTTGCCAATTCGTCTTAATATACAAGAAGAAATATATCACAAATTAGCAGATACATTGTCAGCCCAAATTAAAGTAGCTATGCCAGGAATCATCCAAAGTTTTAATCCTGTTAAACAGACAGCAGTTATTCAACTATCAATTTACGACAGAATAAATTTAAATGGGATTGTTACTTGGGAACAAATACCTTTGTTAGTTGATGTTCCGGTGATGTTCCCACGAGCAGGTGGATATTCAATCACATTTCCAGTAACAGAAGGTAATGAATGTCTTGTTATTTTTGCTGATATGTGCATTGATGCCCAATATCAAAATGGTGGAATAAATAACATCCAAATGGATAGGCGACGTCATGACTTAAGTGATGGTTTTGCTATTATTACAGGAACTTCTCAGCCTAATTCATTAGCTTCTGTTAATACTTCGAGTTTAATTATTCAAAAAGATGATGGAACAGCCACTATAAAATTAGCCGAAAATGCAATAAACATTACAGCTGGAACAATAAATATAACTGGAAGTTCTGTTGTTATTGGCAGTGACACGACTATTGATAGTCGTGTTTTTTTGGCGCATACTCATAGCGGAGTTACAACAGGAACAGGAGTTTCTGGAGGTGTTGTCTAATTGTCTACCATCATTTATAGAACATTAAATCCTACAACTATGGATTACACTTTCGGTCTTGGCACGAGTCAAGGTTTTTTAGTTGATACTGCTGCAGTTGCCCAAGCCATACAAACATCACTGCTTCTATTTCAGGGTGAATGGTGGCTTAATCTTGAAATTGGATTACCACTTTGGCAAGACATTCTAGGAACACGAAATAACAGTAATTATATAACGTTATTAATACAAGATGTTATTTTAAGTGTTCCTTATGTGCAGGCAATAACTTCTATATCTTCGACTTATAATTCTACGACTAGACAATTTTCTTTTACAGCAACTGTAACAACTAATTTTAGTACCCAAATTACTGTTTCTAATTTGCCAATCAATCTCCCCCCCGTGTAAAGGAGGATCTACTATATGACATATCAAGCACCAGAAATAACATCGGCAGGACTTTCTATCCCTTTATATTCAGATATCTTGTCATATTATGTAACTGGAGTGCAAAATATCTATGGATCGCAAATTTATTTAGGTCCAGATTCTGCAGATTATCAAATGCTTTCAATTATTGCTTTAAATGCCTATGATTGCATGAATGGTCTACAATTGGCTTATAACTCTTTTGGAGCTTCTACTGTTTATGGTAGTGCACAGGATGCTTTATATAAAATAAATGGCCTTACTCGTAAGGTTCCATCTTATTCAACTTGTCCGACTGTAGTTGTAACCGGCACCGCAGGAATTACTATTAATAATGGTAAAATCCAAGATGGAGCAGGAAATTTATGGGATTTGCCTGCAACAGTCCTTATTGGTGGCGGAGGAACAGTTACAGTAACGGCAATTTGCGAAACAATAGGAGCCATTAATGCAGCTCCCGGAACTCTTACAACAATTGCTACTCCTACTTATGGATGGACATCTGTTACGAATACTGGAGCTGCAGTTGCAGGTCAACCAGTAGAAACAGATTCACAATTTAGATCCAGGCAGACTACCAGCACAGCAATAGCCTCTGTAAGTCCATTAAATGCCACTGAAGCAGCTATTGCAAGCATTGAAGGTGTTACTCGCTATGTAATTTATGAAAATCCCACTAGTTCATCGGCTACCGATCCAAATGGTCTTGGTCTTCCACCTCATTCGATTACTGCAGTTGTTGAAGGCAGTACACCTTCAATCATAGCAACAACGATATGGCAAACCAAAACTCCTGGATGTTATACAAATGGATCGACTACTATCGATGTTACCGATCAATATGGAAATGTTACTCCAATTGCTTTTTACATATTAGCTTATACGCCGATTTACGTAACACTAAATGTTCATAAGCTAACAGGATATACAACGGCCATTACAACAGCTATCACAACTGCATTAGTAAATTATTTAAACAGTCTCGCCATTGGTGAGACTGTTCTTATTTCGGCTCTTCAAGCGGTTACAATGTCGGCTAATCCTAATATTGCTCGACCGGTTTTTTCGCTTAGTAATATTTATTCAGGTACTTCGTCTAGTCCCGGATCAAGCGTAGATATTCCGATTGCTTATAATTATGCGTCACAAAGCGTTACTGCAAACATTGTTATTAACTTTGTTTAAAGGAGGAAATCATGACAATACCTACAGGACCAACTCCTTTAAGTTTATTATGGACCGAACCACTTACATTATTCGATAGTATACCTGATGTTGATTTAGTACCGGATATAGACGCATGGTCAACGACTCCATCAATCCAATATTATCTTGGTTATCCTACTTCAGAATATATAACAAAACCCAATTTTATGGCTATGTTACAGCTGTTATTGACTCCTTTTAATGATGCAGCTTATTTAGCTTGTAATATGTATAGCTATTTAAGTATTGATAATGCTGTCGGAGTTCAGCTTGATTTATTGGGAGAATTAATTGGACAATCAAGAACCATAAATTTTAATCCGACGAATGGATCTAGTCCAACTTTGAATGATGGTGATTATCAGGTTCTTTTAAAAGCTACTATCATAAAAAATATGTGGAATGGCACTATTCCAAGTTTATATGCTTCATGGGCAACCTTATTTCCCGGCGGGATTATTGTTATCCAAGATAATCAAGATATGAGTATGAATGTTATTTTGTCAGGTAATTTCACGTCTAATATTCATGATTTAATTATTAATGGCTATATTGTTCCACGGCCTGAAGGCGTTCTTGTTAATTACTCACTTGGTACATTGCCAGTATTTGGTTTTGATTTGGGAAACGCTTATATACAAGGTTGGGATCAAGGTTACTGGTTGGTAACTTAAAGGGGGAAATTTTATGGCAGGAAGTACTAACTTTTTACAATTTGATTCAACTAAAACTAATATTGCTTCTGACGCTACGTATTCAGGAGTAGCACCTGGCGGTTTTGTTACAGGTACAGCGAGTTCACAGATCATGAATAAAGCATTATTTCAAAGCAGTACTTTCGCAGCTGCATTTTGCCAGATATTAGCTAATCTAGGATATACGGTATCTGATAGCAGTATCACTACTTTAGAAGCAATAATAAGCGCAGTAATTACATACACCACGACATCACCACTATCAGTATCTAATAATATTATCTCAATTAATGCTAATGGTATAACAAATGCATTATTGGCTGCGGGAACCGCTTTAGCGAATTTAAGCGCCGGATCTATTACTAATACTTATTTAGCTTCTGGCACCGCAGTTGCTAATATTGGTTATACGCCAGTTAATAGAGCCGGTGACACAATAACAGGCAATTTAGCAGTAAATGGAACAGTAAGTACTGGTGGTGTATTAGTTGCCTATATCACTAATCAATCACTTGGATCTAATGGCTATCGTAAATGGTCAGACGGTCGTATTGAGCAATGGGGATCAGTAAACATTTCTCCTTCAGGTACAAATACAGAAACTTCTGTAGTGAATTTTACACAGACATTCTCTACTATTGTTGAAACAGTTAATATAACCCCTGTAATGGCTAATTTTGGTTCTGCTAGTACAGAACTTTCAACAGGAGTTTCAAGTCTTTCATTGTCATCTTTTACCGCATTTTTTGATCATAATGGTAATGCTTTTACTAATACATTATCATTTTTTTGGTATGCACAAGGCGTATAGGAGGATAACTATATGGCACAAAATCCAATTGTAGTTCCTGATGGATCAGGATTTCAAGTTAGAACAGGTTTTAATAATGCATTATTATCTTTGGCAACGTTATTTGCAGGAACGGGTGCACCGAATCCTTTATATCCTTATCAGTTTTGGATCAATACCTCAACGAATGAAATCATGCAGGCCGATAAAAATGGAGTAAATTCATATGAATTAGGAACTATTGATGCAAATGGTACTATTCATTGGCTCACTAGCGGGTTTAGTGGTGTTCTCCCTATTGTAAATGGTGGAACTGGGTTGTCTTCTACTTTGGCATATTCAGTATTATCGAATAATACATCGACTCCTAGTGTTTTAGCATCAAATGAAACTTTAGTTTTAGGAACTCCAGAAATTACAGATACTGGTATTTTAATTCAAGCAACATCAAGTACACCTATGTATAATCAAATATTAATTCAAAATATAAACTCTGGAACAACTGCATCCACCAATTTTATTGTTAATAATGATCAGGGGACAGCTTCTACATATTATGGCGAGTTTGGTATGAATTCTAGTGGGTTTACTGGTCCAAGTGCGTTTAATACTCCCAATATGGTGTATTTAGAAGCTGTTAGTGGAGATTTAGCAATTGGAACCGGCACAGCGAATGCAATCCATTTTGTTACTAATGCTGGTGCTGCTGATTCGGCGACTATTAGTTCGGCAGGTGTTTTATCTTTGGCAACGCCTTTGCCATTGGGCAGCGGTGGAACCAATGCGACATCAGCAGCATCAGCTCTTGTAAATCTTTTTCCTTCGGCAGTACAAGGGAATATCCCTTATTACAATGGAACAGCATGGGTTAATTTAGCTACAGGAACAGCAGGACAAGTATTACAAACGCAAGACAGTGGAGCTAATCCTGTTTGGAGCAATGGACCTACTACTGACAGAAATAAAATTATTAATGGTGATAATCGGTTTGACCAACTTAATAGCGGATCATCCCAAACAATTACAGCAGGTGCAGCATTGGCCTATACTAATGATCGTTGGTTCGTTTATTGTACCGGCGCCAATGTAACCGGCCAGCGTGTAACTTCAGGAGTAAATAATTTTCAATATGCTTATCAAATTACCGGTGCTTCAAGTGTAACGGCAGTGGTACGTGGACAAAGGATCGAATCATTTAATGCGTATGATCTTGCCGGAAACACTGCAACGTTACAGGCTCAAATCAGCAGTACTACTTTAACTTCAATAACTTGGACAGCTTATTATGCAAATACAACGGATACCTTTGGGACGGTGGCATCACCAACTAAAACCCAAATAGCGACAGGAACATTCACTATTACTTCAACGCCAACAAAATATACAGTGAATATTTCAATGCCTGCAAATGCAATAAATGGCGTTGAAATTGATTTTTCTGTTGGTGCTTTTACATCGGGAACATTAACAATAACTGGAGTTCAGTTGGAGAAAAATAGTTATGCTACACCGTTTGAATTTTTATCCTATGGTGCTGAATTGGCATTGTGCGAGAGATATGCTTACATGTTAATTACTTACTGGTTAGGTTATACCATGAGTGCATCGAATCTTTATAACGGGATTGTAATATACCCTGTAACAATGAGAACAACGCCGACATTATTAAATGCTACGTTTACAGTAGGAAGTGGTAATGCAGGAACTCCGGCAATAACTACAGATACTACTACACAAATGGCAGCATTATCTAATAGCGCTGCTAATTGGTCAACAGGAGTTTTTTGTTATATAGGTGGGTATTTATCGGCAGAATTATAAGGAGGGAGCAAAGATTGGTTAAAAAACTACATAACAGAATTAAACATTTTAATGATTATTTAGCTGTAAAAGGAACGAAAATATTCGGATCAATGTGGCTATGTTATTTGTTTTTTTTATATGGTTTTGCACCTCTGCTTTGGCCAGATCAAGAAACATCCCTTTTGTACTGGAGCAACACAATCCAGCTATGGGCTTTACCTTTGATTATCGTAGGCACAAACTTACTAGATAAAGCCTCCGAGCGTCGATCACAGCAAACCTATACCATGGTCAAAGAAGAACTTGCTATACTTCGTAAACTTGTTGAAAACAACAATAAATAAGGAGGTGGCAAAATGTGTCCAACGAGGATAAAATCCTTGAAATACTACTTAAAATGACAGGCGATGTTGCTGCAACAAAAAACAGTGTTGATAAATTATCCAGTTTAATGATTAAAGTTTTAGACCGATTGCGATCACTGGAACAGTATCGCGCAAATCAGCAAGGCCAGCATCAAGGCTCCCATGGAGTAATAACTGCCATTATTAGCATTCTAGGTGCTTTATTGGCAGCAGGTGCAGCATATGCTGCACATTTCGGAGGTCATGCACCATAAGGAGATATTATGTTAGGTGATTTGTCCAAAAAATATGAGTCATTAGGTGATCCCGCTTCGATTAATAGAACCAATGGTCCTCATTGTGAAGCTAGTTATGGAGCATACCAATTTTATGCCGGTGATGGTGTTGTGCAGGCATTTGTAAAATGGCTATGTACTTCTGTTATTGTCGAATATGCAGTAATGGGAAAGCAATTAAGCCAAGATACTCCACCATCTATTGCATTTAATAATATCTGGATTCAAGTAGCTAAAGACAATTCTGATGTGTTTCTACAATCTCAATATGATTATTGCAAAATTATGTATTATGATGTTGCTGTTTCTCAATTGATTAAGGCGGGAATTGATGTAACAAAACATTCCAATGTTTTGCAGGATGTAGTATGGTCATGTGCAGTTCAATACGGACCTTTTAAAATCCCTGCGCTCTTTAGCGATGCGGAAGATTACATGCGAACAGCCAATATGGATATAACAGAGGATAGTCTTTTAATACCATATATTTATTTTACTCGCGGAACTGCAACATGGAGAAAAGATAATTGCCGGTTAATTTGGCGTATGATGTCAGAGTGTTCCGATGCTATTGAAGATTTAGTGGCTGAAAAAGTATGAACATAATCCAAAAAGATTGGCCTTGGGCTGGACAGCTTGAAATGCGTACCAAAACGTTATACATTGTGGTACACCATACGGATGGACCGCAAGATCAAGATGTAGATGAAATATTCCAAGAGCACCTTGACGAAGGATGGATAGGTATTGGATACCACCGAGTCATCAAAGGCGATGGAACTACAGTGCAGGGCCGTCCAGATGATACCATAGGTGCTCACGCATTAGGTGTCAATGAATGTTCTGTCGGGATAGCACTCGAAGGTGACTTCCAATCTACTGAGAGTCAAGAGACGCCGACAGACGCGCAAATTTCGGCTTTAAAGGATAATATCTCTGATTTGTTAGCAAAGTACCCTAACGCGCAGATCATCGCCCACGAGGACGTTGCGGCGATTGTGGACGATCCTAGCGTGGCTACTTTATGTCCAGGAGACAGTTTATATAAATTATTGCCGGATATCTAAAATTGAAAAAAAGGAGATAAAAATTATGAGTCTTATTTTATCACAACTCTTATCCAATTTAGCTACTATTATGCTCGATTACGTAAATACTTATGGTGCTGCTGTCGTGCAAAGTATTATCGATGGTGAAACCCCAAACGACAGTCCATTTGTTAGCGAAAGAGATAAATTAGAAATATTAGCAGTTAATGCAGCTATGATTGCTATAAATGATCTATTATCACAATTTATTGTTCCAATTACTCCTGTATAATTAATTTTCATGCAGATTTTTAGATTAGCTTTAATTATTATTTTTGTTTTAATTTGTGGGATATTAATACATAATTTATTACATTAATCAATATTTCCTCCTATTATAGCCTTCTGCCTAACGGTGGAAGGCGTTTTTTATTTGGGTAGATTTACCTGTTTACTTGTAATCACGTTGGATGTACAATGTGATTACAAGATGAATTGGAGGTGAGTAAATGAATGAAACAAGATTGCAGATTCGAATAACACCTGAACAAAAAATAAATTTTTACAAATGGTGTGCTGAGAACGGAACAACCCCATCTGATGAAATTAGACGTTATATTACAAAATTAACAAAAATACAAAATAAAAAGGGGTAATTCAAATGAAATGTCAACATTGTGGAACCGAATTACAAAGCAGCTGGAATCATTGTCCAATATGCGCTTCAGAACCAAATAATATCCACATGTCGGCAGCTCCTACTCAATATGTTGCTCTAACTTCCAATAAAAGTAAAAAAACAGCTTTGGTTCTTTGTTGCCTAGGATTTTTAGGCGGTATATTAGGAATAACGGCAATACACAGAATTTATGTAGGGAAAATATATACTGGATTTTTTTTACTACTATTAAATTTATCAGCTGTACATGCTGATTTTCCTGCAATAATAGGATTTTTACTCTTTATTACTATTATCGATTTGATTCAGATTGTTATGGGCCAATTCACCGATAACGTTGGACAACCATTAAGAAGGTAAAAATGGAAAATTTTGATTTCGAGTCAGTTGCTATTAGAAAATGGAGAGGTTTTTGGGGAAATGATGTAGAATTACCTATTTTGGCACAGGGAGGGAGAGATGATAATTTGGATGCAGATGATCTTTATATAATGCAAAGAATGCTTAATAATTTAAAAATAATCGTTCATAAATTAGGTGACAATATAACAATTACAAAAGAAGATTTTGCTATTATTAATCAAGTAGATTTACTGGAAGATGTTAATATCAATACAGGAATAATAACTCTTCGGCTTGAAAGGAAAACCGATGCTTCTAAGAATAACTGATTATTAATTGCGATAATTATAAATAAATAGCAAAAAGCGACTTTTTGCTATTTATAATGCTCAAAGTCGCACTGGATTGATATTTTGTGTAGATATTTGATGAAATTAAAATTTGTAATATTTTCAGATTTATATTATACTTATGTCAAATAACAACTGAATAAAAAGCTAAAGGGCAGCCCAGCAAGGCCACCCTAAAGCGTATCCCACTGATTGTAAACACCACAACCAGTAAGTTTATTGGTTTCTAAGAGTATTATACTATTAGAAAATCAAGAAATCAACAGGTTAATTTTGAAATCAGTAGGACAAACGATAAATCGTTGTCCTATTTTTATTGCAATCAGTAGGCGTGGGTGGTCAGATGTAGGAAAAACACCCCGGCACGATACCGCCAATTAAAAAACCGCCTGATTGCTTACAGGAAGAAAAATAAGCGTATGCCGATCAAGGTATATAAAAATAAATTGTAACATTTTTTAATCCATAGTATAATTACAAACAATTGAATAAGGAAGACCCGCAACAGCTAGAAACTGTTACGAGTCACGAACCTGAATGCACACACATTGCAGGACTCAAGAAAAATATATCACATAGATGTATTTTTTGCAATAGGTGTATTTAGGACGAACAGCGGTAAAGTTTAACGCTGAGCGTCTTTTTTGATGCTAGAAAAACTTCCTGATTGCCTACAGGCTTAAAATGGGCGTATGCCGATAAAGGGTGAACCTTCTTCCACTCCGGCATACAGGTGAGCGCGACCATAACGGCGTGGAGGATTTCTGGGGATCTTACGGGGTCCGGGTGCCGGTCGGAGTGTTGGACGGAAATGACACGATGAACATCGGAGGCGAAAGCTAGAAGTCGGAGAAGGTGTTGAAGCGACCGACCGAGTGACGGGGGTTTATTAAACAGACTTTTTCCTAGATACTCTCCTTTAAAATTTTAAAGGCGGGTATCTAGGGTGAAGTCTGTCTCTCTCTCTCTTCGTTCCAAAGGTTTATATTTATATAAACCCCCGTTCTTGCATTTAACTTGCAGGATCGGTTATAATAAATAAAACGGGCCGATGCTTGTAACATCGACCCAAGTTGCTACCAGAACGGTTGGCCTCAGAGATACGGGATAAAAATAACCGCCATTCCTTAGCCGGGGGCGGTTATTTGCATTTTATGATCAATACAACCAATGTCGCAAAAGCAATCATTAGCATTAATGTCTCATAAGTTCGCATAAATACCACCACCTTTCGGTGTGGCTAACCGTCCCCTAGCAACCTATAGTTATTATACCAGATTATTAATACTTATCAATTATCCGCCCTGTAACTCCTGAATAAATAATTTCTTTTGGATCTTCTTCACTATCTTCATCAATTACTTTTAATCTTTTTAGTGCATTGATTGCGTCTGACAGGGCGCAATCTTCTTTTTGTGCCTGTTCAAATTCTTTTCCGATTCTTTCTAGTCTTTCTATGACCGGCAATCGTTTTGCTAGTAGCATATCTATAAGAGTTTCATATTCTTCAAAAGGTAATTTTTCTTTTTTGATAACAGGATTTTTTATTTTTGGAACTTTTATTTTTGTTTCTTTTTTAATTACAGATACAACATTATAATTATTATCTAATATATAATCCATTATTTGTTGTTCTCCTAGCCATTCTTCAAATTTACCTGTTATTTCTTCTAGTCTTTTTTTAGGACACATATTACTTGGATTATGTCCAGCCCAAGCACTTGCATATGATTCATTAATTCCAAATAATTGGGCTATTTCTGGATTAGATATTTTCCTTTGTTTTTTTAAAATTTTTAATACTTTTGATACTTCTTCTTGTGTTAATATTTTCAAAAATATTTACCTCCTCTTATACAATATGACTTTTATTATATATTATTCTGACAATTATAACTATATTTTGTTAATTTTTGTTAAATTATTGCAATACAATTCAATAGCTTCATTGATAACTTTTGTTTTACCTCCTTTCCCTCGTTTTTTGGATAATTTATCAATTATCTTAATTAAATCATTATGAATATAATAAGTTTGTCGGCTAAAAGAATTTTCGAATATTGCTTCTCTACCAATAAGATTAACCACAGATTTAGTATCCGGTTTACATTGTTTCTCTGTGGATATAGTAGATGTGTTATATTTACTTAAATTATCGACATCTTCCGTATCTATTTTACGTATACGTTTAGTGTCTACATCTTCTGTATATGCTTCATGTATATGTGTAGTATCTACATTTTCTGTATCCGTACACGTAATAGGCTGCGAAATGAATGCTAATGCGGGATTGTTGGCCTTAGAAAAATTCTTTTTAACCATTTTTTAATACCTCCTCGATAAATTCTAAATAATCTTTTACTGCATTACTTTTTGAGGCATAAGTAAAAATATCTTGCTGATTAATTTGAGCTTCTTTTATCGAAATACATTCACGTATAATTGTTTTATAAACGCGAGTATTTACCTTTGCAGCAGTTTCTTCAAACATAATATTCATATCTCTACTAAGTATTGATCTTGGATTATGTCTAGTTAATAATATACCTGATATACTTATTTTAGGATTGCAATAATTACGAACAGTATCAATAGTTGAATATAGTTGACCAAGACCATGAACGCTAAAGATATCAGATTGTGCTGTTATTATTATCGTATCAGCTGCAGTAAGTGCATTTACGGTCAATATTCCTAGTGCCGGTGGTGTGTCAATAATTATATAATCATAGTTTGATTCAATATTAGATAATGCTTCTTTTAACCTGTATTCTTTTCCAGTTACATTTAATTCTAAATCCATATTTGCGAATCCTGGATCAGATGGGATAATATCTCCCTGCAATGTTTGAATAATTGTTTCACTTATAGCAGCTTTACCTTTCAGAAGTTCATATGCAGTTAATTCTGCGCCTACAATGCCTGCAGCATAGCTTGTATTACACTGGGGATCTAAATCAACCAATAATGTCCTGAATCCTTTTTGACGCATACCAGACCATAATGCGAGTGCTGTAGTGCTTTTCCCAACTCCACCTTTTTGATTTGCTATGACGATTACCATAAATTCCCTCCTAACTAATATTTGTAAATAAATACCAATTGTTGTAAAAATTTTGAAATTATCGATCAATTTTTAAAGGTAATTTATACCAATATGGAGAATTTTTAAGTCTGTTTAATTTTAAAAAAGGAGGTCGGGGAATGTGTAGAGTCTTTATAATTGATTTTGAATCTGAAATTGATTGGCTACAAATGTCAGACGGAACAATATATGTTGATAATGCACATTATGATGAACTTATGCAATTTATCACTAATATTAGCTGAAGATGGAGGTTGTTTTTTTACCTCCATCTTTATTTATGACTGATTATTATTTTAATAATTTGATCTAAATCGTCGGGACTAATCCCGGCGTTTTTTGCTTTTTCGGATATCTTAATATATGGTATATTTTCGGAATTTGCCATAAATACTTTTATATCATCAGGCATTCCATCAATATCAGTTAAAAGAATCGCATCAGCTAAATAAAAATAATTTGGATGAATATGAAATACTTTACTAATTTTATTGACAGTTTCTTCTTTTGGATATTTTCTGCCGGATTCAATTGCACTTAAATGTTGGAAAGTAATTCCAATCAATTCAGCAGTTTTTGTTAGCATCATTCCTTTATCTTTGCGTAGTTTTCTTAATTTTTCCCCTTGAAATAACATAACATTATCAATTCCTTTCTTGCGTATTTTAACCCTCCGAGGATTAAAAGTAAAGTAAAAAATTGCGAAAAACTAACATTATCTAGGTATAATTGGTTAATATTCTAATAATTACCTTAATATGGACGAATTTGTCTATTTATTGAGAATTGTTTATTTTAATCCTGGCAGATATAATAAAAACACCGATTAATCCAAAGAGGTGAAAAAATGTCGGAGACTCTTGCCGAAATTGTTCGAAAAATAAGAGGGAACAAAACCCAAACAGAATTTGCTGATGAACTTAATGTACATATAAACACGATTTCAAGAATCGAAGTTGGTAAACGGAAAATCAGCGTTGATATGGCCTATAAATTGCTGGATCTAGCTGGCAATGAATATAAACTGGAAGATTTTTTAAAGAGAGAGGGATAATAATGGAAATTGTTTATTTATTGCGTGAATTGGGGATTCGCCCACAGTTAAAAGGATATCCAATGTTAATTGATGCTGTTGAAATTATCATGAATAAACCAACAATTGCGATCACAAAGGATTTATATCCAATTATTTCATCAAAATATTCGACTTCTCCTTCAAAGGTGGAACGCAATATTAGACATGCAATTGAGACCGGCTGGAATGTTGCCGATAATCCTATTAAAAAACGCGTTTTTAGGACAAATATTAAATCATATCCTACAAATGCGGAATTTATTTGTACTCTCGCAGATAGTTTGAAAAGAGGATTGTTAGATGATTAAAATTGATAAAATGCATCGAGAATCCTGGGATTGTAAGATGATCGAAAATGTTACTGAGTTTTTAAATGCTTGGCTATATTGGTTGCCTGTATTGGCTGGTGCATTACTTGGTTGGTACATATGGTTTTAACTATGTATAAATCACAGTTGAAAGAGGACAAGCCTTATGGAATTGATGATCAGGTTTGTTTCGTTGTGATAGTTATTACTGTAATTTATTTGGTGATTCAATTGGTGAGGATGTTTGTTGATTAGCCAAGGGATTAAAGAAATCCAAGTATCAATAGTGAGTCAGCATGAAGGATAAACCCAGAGTTGGAAAACGAATCATCGAGGATAAGAAAACCGCAACATTGTAATGAATCAAGCACAACAATAAACCCAAATGCAATAAGTGAATCAATGAAAAACAGAAATCCAGAATTATTTAGTGATCCAGGACAAGCTAAAAACCCAAGTGGCGAAAGTGAGTCAACAATGCATAGAAATCCAAGATGCCATAACGAGTCACGGTAATCAAGAAATCCTGCACCTACTATCGAGTCATTTGTAATTAGAAATCCGTGTTAATCTAGCGAACCAAAAGAACGTAGTAATCCAGCGTGTACAAGTTAGTCAATAAATTCTATTTAACTCATCTATAACAAACGAGCCACACAGGCGGAGAAAACCATGATTTCTTAGCGAATCAAAAAACCGCATAAATCCATTTTGGGATAGTGAACCGTATTAGTAAATAAATCCTCTATTAACTAGTTGGTAATTACTTGACAGAAAACCATTAACTTGTAACGAGTCATCTTTTGCTAAAAACCCTAAAAGAACAAACGAATCATTTAGTGAAATTTAATCCATTTGGTGTTAGTGGACCATTGCTTAGAAGAAAACCATGGAAGGATAGTGAACTAGGAATGATCAGAAAACCATTTAAAGATAGTGGACCAGTATTGAAAAGAAATCCATTAAGCCTTAGTGCACCAGGAATGAACAGAAAACCATTTAAAGATAGTGAATCATGATGTGGAAGAAAACCATTAAGGAATAGTTAACCACCAATAACTAGAAAACCAGTATCGCCCAGTGAGTCATTATCTCTGAGCAACCCATTACAAAACAGCGTTTTCCAAAAAATAAGGAGGTATCCCATGAATAAATTAATCCTCAGATCCATGGTCAAATCATTCTATGATTCCCAAAAATTGCGTATCGAGGTAGGAAATCGTATTGCGGGTAATGTTCGGATTAGATTGGGACAAGAACCTGGCACCAAGACGGAAGATATGGACGAGAAGGCACAGAGTCTTCTAGCATCATTAATTATCGAGTATAAGCGCATTACTGATACCTTGGCGACTTCTAGTGCTAGGGCCAAGGTGAAAGCTATCCAAGCGAATTCAGGAGTCATTACAGACGTTTTTGAGTACAATCTTGTAGGTTATTATATATCGCTGCTAACTAGTGAAGGGAATCTGGAAAAAACAATCAGAGAGGCAGTTCACACTTTTCCTATATGGAAGTTATTCCTTGAAGATGTGAGAGGTTGCGGACCACTTATGTCGGCCGTGATCATTAGCGAACTAGATCCTGCAAAGGCCGAACACATATCAGGGTTTTGGAAGTATGCCGGTCTGGATGTAGTCATCAAAGAAGATGGTGCAGGGGAAGGAAGATCCCGCAAACAACATCATTTAGTTGATCGTGCCTATATAAACAAAAAAGGTGAAGAAGCAACAAGAAAAGGTATTACCTTTAATCCATTTTTAAAAACTAAGTTAATAGGTGTTTTAGGTGGATGTTTTGTAAAGCAAGGTGACAAATATCGGGAAATATATGATGGTTATAAATTTCGGCTGCAAAATCGCCCTGACTGCCAGGAACTTACTAAAGGCCATATTAATGCACGAGCTATTCGATATGCGGTTAAAATATTTCTCCGCGACTTATGGCTTGCATGGCGAGAAATTGAATGTTTGCCTATAACTCCTGATTATGCAGAAGCCAAACTTGGTTTAGTGCATACAAAAAGCCCTCTGTTGGCACAGAGGACAAATTAAAACTCTTCAACCCAATTATATCAAAGGGGGCTCGATATGGAAAGCAATGACTTTATAAGTGGTTACAATTATGTGAAATTTCATAGTCCATTACTACGAATATTGTCAAAAAAAGATCTTCAAGGGTTAATACATTGTTTTGAAAGAGACAATTCAGATAATACCAATGGGATGATTCAAGCGATTAAAGAACATATTGAGGAGATGGAAAATGAATAATATTAATCCAACTATGGCCGATATATTATCAAAATTATTACCTCCAGATCGTAGAGTTTTAAAAGATATGTCTGAATATGATTTGATAAGTATCGAAAATAAAATTGATGAAGCTATTAGCCAGCATCTTAAACTTGGTTATTTATTACTTGATATCGTACACGATTTCAAGATGATCGTTATGCCTGCAAAGGAGCAAAAATGACAGATATATTTTCTGAAGATAAAAAAGATATTGTAGTCGCTCCAGAAACTCCTATGGTTTTACCGGAAGATGGAAACATAATGAAATTCGCTGAATTCTTATCAAAATCTACAATTATCCCGGCGGTTTATCGCAACGAACCGGCAAACTGCTTTCTAGCTCTCGAATATGCCAATCGCGTGGGCTGTAATGCCATGATGGTTATGCAAAATATGGATTTTATTCAAGGCAAACCATCCTGGTCAAGTAAATTTATGATTGCGATTGCGAATGATTGCGGTAAGTTCACGCCTATTCGTTATGAATGGTCAGGCACCGAAGGACAAGATGACTGGTCGTGCAGGGCCTATTTTACCGAAATCAGAACTGGCGATTTGCTAAAAGGAACAAAAGTTTCTATTAAGATGGCCAAGGAAGAAGGATGGGCAACAAAACCCGGCAACAAGTGGAAAACTATGCCTGAGTTAATGCTCCAGTATCGAGCAGCTGCTTTCCTGATCCGTACATATGCACCTGAGTTAACGATGGGAATCCATTCATCTGAAGAACGACAGGAATTTATAGATGTAACTCCTACCGTCGAAAAAACTAAAGCTGAAATTGCATGGGAGGCTGCTAATGAAAAATAGATTTATTGAATTATTAAAATCAACGGAACGCATTGGAATAGAAAAATTGATTGAATGGTTGGAAACCACCGATTTTTTTACAGCTCCTGCAAGTTCTAAATTTCATGGTGCGCAACCCATGGGTTTACTGGAACATTCTTTAGCAGTTTACGACAATTTAATAAAAATAATTCAATATGACAATAATTCAATGATCATTGCTGCATTACTTCATGATATTTGCAAAGCTGATTTTTATATCATCAGTTATCGAAATGTGAAAAATGAAGAAACCGGCAAATGGGAAAAACAATCTCATTATACTATTGATGATCATGTTCCATTAGGTCATGGTGAAAAATCAGTAATTTTGTCGCAAATATTTATTCGATTATCAATAGATGAAATGATGGCCATTCGCTGGCATATGGGAGCCTGGGGAGCTACAGATTATGCTGATCGACAAGCATTAAACAAGGCAATGAAAAAGTGGTCATTAGTGTTAGCTCTGCAAATCGCTGATCAATCATCTACTTATTTAGATGGGAAGTGATGAAATGGAATATATTATCGGCTGTTTAATCGGAATTTTTTCAGTTTTTTTTCTTGGCTTAATTATTTACTGGATATTTTTAAAAGGGGATGATGATAAATGCATTTAACTGCCGAAAATTATCATTCTCTTGAAGCAAATAAAAAATATCTTTCTGTGTCTCAATATAAATCATTCCTTGATTGCGAAGCCAGGACTTTGGCGGAACTTTCAGGAGTATATGAACGTGAAGAAAAAGATGCTTTCTTGGAAGGCAATTATGTACATGCTTGGAATGAGGGGAAATTGCCGGAATTTATCGCGAAACATCCTGAAATTATTTCATCAAAGGGGCCAACTAAAGGCGAGTTAAAAGCTGGTTTTAAAAAATGCGATGAAATGATTGAAACACTAGAACGATCCAAGTATGCCCGATTTGTGCTTGCAGGAGAAAAGGAAGTCCCCATTATCGCGGAAATGTTTGGAACCCTCTGGAAAGGTAAGATCGATTCTTTGAATACAGTAAATGGCTGGTTTGTAGACTTGAAAACCGCCAAATCTATACATGATCCATGTTGGATTGAACAGGAAGGTAAAAATATTAGAGTATCCTTTATAGAAAAATATGATTATTTTATTCAGTTTGCATTATACCAGGAAATGGAACGCATTGCTTCTGGACGTAAACATGGATTAGATCCAATTATGGTTGTAGTTACAAAGGAAGATTCTCCAGATCTTCAGATAATAAAATTAAATGATTCGGAACGTTTAAAGGCAGAACTTTTAAAAGTCGAACAAAATATTCCGCATATCCTGCAAGTAAAATCCGGTTCCATTTCACCAAAAAGATGCGAGTTATGCAAATATTGCCGGTCGACTAAAGTGATAGACAAGATAATATCATATACGGAATTAATACCAACTTAAATAAAAAGGATGATTTTAAAATGAATATTAAAGTTAAAGATTTTTTCAATAGCGAAGCAGAGAAACCACTTGTAAATTTCGTGAAAGATCTGAATCCTGGGGAATATACTGCGAAAGTTACAAAATGTGCTTATGGCACAACTGCAAACGGTGAAAATAAAGTTGAATGGAATCTTCTATTATTGGATGGTAATGAAAAGGGTAGTTATGTTGGTATCCATTGCAAATTTTCCATTACCGAAGATACCGACGAAAATAAAAAAAACATCAGGAAAATGCAAAACTATTTTAAATCGCTTCAATTACCTTGCAACAGTGACAAAATAGCAGAGTCAATGGCTTACATTGTTGGCAAAACAATCAATATGAAAGTAGTTGCCGGTTCGACTGGCGGAACGTTCTATAACTTTAAGGAAATTATTGAAAATCCAACATCTCCATTACCTGCTGATTTTAAAATATTCTAATGGAAATGCGTGATTATCAAATTAATGGTATTAATGAAATTCGTGCAGCATTTAATTCTGATATTAGAAAAGTATGTTATGTAGCGCCTTGTGGAGCTGGTAAAGGAACCATGATTGCATATATGGCAAATATGGCAGCTGATAGAGGAAATAAAGTTCTATTTTTAATTCATCGAATTGAATTACTAGAACAGATCCAAGAAGATATCGGCAGGAAACACCCATATATTCAGCTTGCAATGACTCAAACAATAGTGAGAAGACTAGATAAAACAGTTCCACCGGATATTATCATTTGTGATGAATGTTTTGTTGCTGGAACTATGATTGGTAATGTGTCAATAGAACAATTAAAAGTAGGCGATATGGTTCCATGTTTTAATGAATTAACAGGTGAAATTAAACAATCAAAAGTAATTAATTTATTCAAAAATCCTTTGCCAGATAAATTGATTTTATTATCAGTTGATGATCGAGAAATAAATTGTACGATTAATCATCCAATATTTACACCAGATGGATGGCGGAGAGCCGGTGAAATAAAAGCAGGTGATTCAATATATGTTTATTTGCCCAAAATGTGGAAAAGAAATGAAAACAAAAAAAGCTCAAAGATGTCAAGTATGTTATCGATTAGATATGGTAATAAGAAATCAAAAAGAAGCTTCAAAAAGAATGAAAGAAAAAAATCCTATGTGGATGCCAGGGATAAAAGAAAAGTCAATAGCTACACTTCGAAAGATGAATTTCAAACCATGTATTCAAGGTGGAAATGGTCATGGTTTAACCGTACCGCAGAAACTACTTGGAGAAACTTTAGGTTGGGAAACAGAATTTGCTATCGTAACAAAACAAAAACGAGGCAGTGGATATCCACCTTGTTACAAAGTAGACATTGCAAATCTAAATTTAAAAATTGCTATCGAGGTAGACGGCGGTTCGCACAATTCATTAAATCGTCAAGCACAAGACAGGAAGAAAACGAATTTCTTGCAATCGCTAGGGTGGATAGTATTAAGATTTACCAACAAAGAAGTAATGCAGGATTTAATGGGGTGTGTCAAGACAGTTATGTCTACAATGTTGAAGTTGAAACCTATAACAATTACATTGCAAACGGAATAGCTGTCCATAATTGTCATCACGGAGTCGCTAACACATGGAGAAAAATATTCAACTATTTCCCAAAAGCATATTTAGTCGGATTAACAGCAACTCCTGCTCGAACAAATGGTAACGGATTATCTGAGATTTGCGATAAGCTAATCATTGGTCCTTCGGTATCAGAATTAATCGAGCAGGGGTTTCTTGCACCTTATAAGTATTATGCACCACCTATTTCATTGGATTTAGAAGGTGTAAAAATAAAAATGGGTGATTATGATCAAAAAGAAATTGCTATCCGAGTAGATAAACCGGTTATAACAGGTCAAGCAATTCAACATTATAAAACATTAGCTGAAGGAAAACAGGCGATTATTTATTGTGCAAGTATTCAACATAGTAAGAATACAGTAGATAGTTTTATTGAAGCAGGATATAAAGCCAAGCATGTAGACGGTGAAACCTCAGCAGATGAGCGTAGGAAGGCCATAGCCGAGTTTAAATCTGGTACGCTTACAATAATGTCAAACGTTCAGTTATTCGGTGAGGGCTTAAACCTACCGAATGTAGAGGTAGTAATTTTGTTAAGGCCGACACAATCGCTGGTTCTCCATACTCAACAGAGTATGCGGAGTATGAGGCCGGGACTGGGAAAAACAGCGATCATAATTGATGCTGTAGGAAATGTATTTCGGCATGGATTGCCTACGGATATACAAGAATGGAGTCTCGAAGGTATAAAAAAACACAAAAAGTCAGATCCATCATTGATATCTTTGCGGCAATGCCTGCAATGTTACAGTTGCCATAAACCCTCAGATGTTTGTCCGTATTGTGGCTATGTTTATCCGGTAACGATCCGGCAATTGGCTGAACAGGCTGGAGAACTCAAAGAACTGACAGTTATTGAAAAAAAACAAAAACGGATGGAAGTGGGAATGTGCCGGACACAAAATGAAATAACTGCAATTGCGTTCGAGCGTAAGTATGCTAAAGGATGGGTAAAATTTACGTGTGAGTCAAAAAAAATCCGTTTTAGTTGGAAAGAACTAAACCAGGAATGGGATCGATTAATATCATTGAAAGGGATGAAATAATGGGAACAGATATCCATATTTGTGTGGAAAATTGTATTGATGATAAATGGCAAGTAGTTGAAAAAAATAATAATTTATTTTGGTTGTATCATGGTCGAAATTATGATTTATTCGCTATCCTTGGTAATGTTCGTAATGGTTCTGGTTTTGCTGGAGTTATTACAGGAACAGGATTCAATAGTATTTCTAATAATCGAGGATTACCAAATAATGCATCAATTGAAGTTATTAAAGAATTAAATGATGAAGAAGAGTTTTATCATAGTATTTCTTATATAACACTAGCCGAATTATTATCATTTGATTGGGATCAAGTAACTATTCATTATGGAATTGTTAATGAAGAACAATATACTAAATTTAAACAACAAGGTTATCCTAGTTCATGGCCAAATAATATTTGTGGAAAAATGATTGAAAATGTTTTACCTGAAATAATGGATTTAATTATCGATGGTAGTTATGAAAAACAAGATGGATTTTATTATTATACTCATATAACTTGGACAGTTCCTTATAGTTGGAGCGTTGGAAAATTCATTGATGAATGTATTCCAAAATTACAAGAACTTGGCTTTCCCGAAAATGTAAGAATAATTTTTGGGTTTGACAATTAAATGGACCTTTGCGAAAACTGCCGGCAAACAAATGATGATATATGTCAAAAATGCATGGAGGGAGAAACAGTTGCGAGAAGCCGATTTAATGCGCGAAATGAAGAACCAGATATCGATCCAATCGAGAGGGCAAGTCCCGGTATTTCGTGTCAATGTTGGCCGAGCATGGACCGGCAACGATATTAAACATACAGAAAACGGCGGATTATATATTTCCGCAGCTCGGCCATTTGACAGCGGATTACCGCCGGGATTTTCAGATATTTTTTGTGTAGTGCCGGTAATTATCACGCCGGAAATGGTTGGGACAACTATAGGAACTGCTGCATTTATCGAAGTGAAAACCGCGACCGGCAGAGTAAAACCGGAGCAGCTTAATTTCCTGCAACTAATGGAAAACCGTGGATGTCGAGCTGGTGTCGCGCGATCCGTGGAACAAGCTATTGAGATCGTATTGGGGCCATCATGATTATATTTCCTTGCAGGGTATTCAGCGCTACTTTTGAAGGAGCGCAGGAACTAATCATTGCATTGCTGTTAAAACACGGCCTAGAGCCACTGAAACCGCCACAACCGAAACAATTAACGATAATGAATCATGAAGATGAATATTGGTGGGAGTGCTATCCAAAATGTAAACCCAAAAAATGAGGGTGCGAAATGATCGAATTTTTACAGGATTTATATGCTGAAGTTGAAGGATTTATAACAATCTGGACGCTTCAAGATGGAAAAACAGTGTGGTTGCCGGTGAATAATTTACCGGCAATTTGCAACACGATTACTAAATTAGCCAAGCAAAAAAAAGACATCTACTTCGGAGTAGGACTTGCCAAAGAGAAAAAATCAACCGGTCGCACAACAAACGACACGGTTTCATTTATCCCTGGGTTCTGGTTTGACTTTGACCGAAAGTCACCTACGAAAAATAATGTACCGGAAACGCTAAAAAACATCATTGATTTCCTCCGTGAAGATCAATTTTTACCATCTATACTCGTGGACTCAGGCCATGGATTACATGGCTATTGGTTATTCAAAGAAATATGGGATATATCTGAGCCAGAAGAACGCATGAGAGCAGCGGATCTACTGCACCGATTTCAACAGTATTTTTATAATCGGGGACTTAAATATAACTGGAAATTCGATAAAACAGCGGATCTATGTCGGATACTCAGAATTCCCGGCACAACAAACTATAAGTTCGAACCGGTTCCGGTTAAAATCATTCATTCTTCGAGTATTCGTTATAATCCCGATGACTTTGATTCTGTTTTACCGGAATCGACTGATAAGGAATTTACTAAAACATGCGTTAAATTATTTGAGCAACGCCCAGGAGATGGACCTGCAACAGAACTCCTCAATAAATGTTCTTTCATAAAACACTGCTATGATCATGCAAAAACATTATCAGAACCATATTGGTACGCGATGATGACAAATATTTCAAGGTGTTCGGATGGATTAACAGCGTGTCACGAAATATCAATTACATATGATCGTTATTCGGTCAGAGAAACGGATAAGAAATATATTCACGCCAGGAGCAATCCTGCACCGCAATCTTGTGAATTTATCCGGTCCCTCGGTTTTGCAGGCTGTCCGGCGTCCGGTTGCGGAGTAAAAAATCCATGGTCATTATGCCGGAAAACAGGAGAGCCAATAAAACAGAAGACATCCCTGCAATCCGCTGCGCAGTTATCCCAAGAAGATATCCCAGAACCCGTATGGATTATCCCAGGGATCGTGCCGACCGGCCTGACATTTTTGTGTGGCCGTCCCAAAGTTGGTAAGTCGTGGCTCGCGTTGTCCTTGGCACTGGCGGTCGCTTATGGCGGGAGTGCGATGGGGAAAATCAAACTGGATTCCCGGCCAGCAATCTATCTTGGACTGGAAGATACAAAACGTCGGCTTAAATCCAGGCTCGAACTTCTGGCAGCGGGCGCGAAACAACCCGATAACCTATATTTGCTTCGGACTATTCCACGAGCTGATGATGGGGGCCTGCAAGAACTGGAACAGCATATTCTAGATACCGGCGCGAAGTTAGTCGTCATAGATACGTTCCAGTTATTCCGGCGGGGAGCTACGAGCAGCGAAAATGCATATTCGGCGGATTACTTGGCAGCTGCTGAGATTAAACAGTTGGCAGACAAAATGGTGATTGGAATTATACTAGTGCACCATTTGAAAAAAGCACCTGACGGCGATTTCGTGCAAACCGTGAGCGGATCTTCCGGCATAACCGGAGCAGCAGATACCATCGCGGTGTTGGATCGGGCGAGAATGGTTGGGGATGCTGTACTGAAAATTACAGGGAGGGATGTAGACGAGCAGGAACTCGCGTTGAAGAAAGATGATAAAACTATGGGATGGACTTTGATTGGGACGGCGCAAGAAGTTAAAAGAACTTATGAACAACAAAATATTATTGATTTGCTGCGAGCTAATTCTGATGGATTAACACCTGCAGAAGTTGGAAGTGAACTTGGGAAAAATAGAAATACAGTTCGTAAAATAATGAAAAGAATGTTAGATAGTGGAGAATTATTATTAGGACCGCATGCAACTTATAAAGCAAAGCCAAAAACAGAACCTTTTTGACGTTCGCAAATATCGACAAAACGAGGACATCAAAACGAGGACATGTCCTCGCAAATGTCCCCGCAAACGTCCTCGCTGATGTCCTCGCTAAAAAATTAACAAATGGCGTATTTACTGGGTTTTCGCGATTTGGCATCAAAAAATTAATCTAAAAAAACCCCAAAAAATGGCCTTTGACGGGCGCGGTGTCCCCGACGTCCCCGGCAACCCTCAAACCCGCATAAATGCTGGATTGTTCCCGTTTTAGGCGTCCCCGCTCTATGTCCTCGCGTCCTCGCTCCAAAGCCCTGTTTTAAGGCATTTGTACCTCCTAAACCCTTATATATAGGGATAATGAGGACAGCGAGGACACCGGGGACGTCGAGGACGTCGAGGACACTGAGGACGTCGAGGATGTCGAGGATGTCGGGGACGTGAAGGACATAGAGGACGAGAGGGACAGCAAGGACACAAAGGATATAAGTACCTATTATACATACTTTTTTATATAATATATTTCTTTTATAGGGGGAGAACAAACGTTCTTAGGAGGGATTTACTTGCAGGGAAAAGATATTTCAATATCGACAGTGGAAGTATCAATCAAAGTTTTAAAAGTAGGTAAAAACAAAATGACAATAGCAGTTTATGATCAAATACCAAGATCAGATAATTTTACAATTAATAGTACTATTTTAGGCTGGGTGAATAAGCATTTTGATGGATGTAATTATGAAGCACGTTATCCTTATGGAGATGATAAGCATTATCATTTTATTTGGTTAGAAAATGGTGAATTGCGCAAAGGATATATTTTTGATTATTTATCATTAATTGAAAGATTAAAAATTGATTTAAAAGACTTTAAACTACAAATTAGTATATGGGAAGAAAAATGGAACAAAAATGGATTAAATTATAATCCTTGTTATGTGCAATATAATTTTGATGAGACAGATTACAAAGATAGAGAAATTAGGATTAAAAATACTGAACAACAAATCGAACAATATTCAAAAAAAAATTCAAGATTACAACCTATTTTAAAAATAGTTGAGCAAGCCGGTCAAATCTTCATCGCTATATGAAAGACATGATACCGGATGGCCGACGAAGTAAAAAAGAGCAGTTCAATCCCTATAAGTTCTTTGCAGGCGCTTGCTGGTGGGACAACTATGCGGAGCATTCGCCAGAGGATTCTGACTTGTGGCTGAAACTATTCGAGCGCAGTTCCGAAGTTATGGGTGGTTCCGAAGATTTACGAGCTGCTTTGATGTATTGCAGGAACACAGGTGCGGTGTTGATAAAAAATCCAGATTATGGATATTATATTAGGCCAGTAATCGGAAAACATGGGTGGGGATCAATGGAGGAGTATGAAAAGGAACGGGCTGTATTGATGAAGTGGAAAAATGAGATTGTGGGATTGTTGGGAGAATTGGAATCTTAACAAATATCGACTATTATTTCCAATATATGGAATTCGGCCAGGAGATGATTATTATGAGTGAAGTTGAATGCCAATGTCTCAAATGCATTATTCCAACTCGTTCCGCAGTTTGGTTGTCATGTAAAGCAAATGGTCAAGGTTGCGGAATTACGCATTGCAGAATATGTCAATATAAGATGTACGGTTGTAAAAATAATGTGATGCCGATTATGTATGCGAAGGAGATAGACAATGTTGATCATTGAATATTAAAAGAGGTGATCAAAATGGACAGGCATAGCGAGATTCGTGTGAGGTTGCTGAATATCACACAGGGATGGCATTTAGTAAACTATCAAATACACGATAGAGAAACAAAATTTAATGAAACTGGCTCAAGAATTGGGGAAACGCCAAACTTACTGATAACTATCGAGAAATATTTAAATGGGTATTCCAACGCCCAATTCATCGTCAACGCCCCCGCAGACATCGAATTTTTGCTTGCTGAGTGTGAGAGGTTGTGGTCTGAATTGGCATTAACTACAGAAATCAAGGATGGTTATAACCAATTATTTCCGAAATATAACGAATTGCTGGCAGAAAATAAGCGGTTAGAATCCATAATTGGCAAATTAATGATGCGTAGCGGTATAAAACAGACTCTTGATGAGTATTGCGATGCCAAATATACGGAGTTGCAGAAACAAATTGAGCAGATGCGGAATTGCTGGAATTGTATACGGAGACATGGAAGACATAAAGAATGTTACCCTTGTGATGATTTTGAAAATTGGGTATGGGAGGCTAATAAATGAAGGTTGAGGATGCTATCAAGTGGATTAAATCAAGGTGCGGAGATAATAAACAAATAATTGACCTGCTGGAATCACAGCAAGCAAATATAGACAAACTACAGCAAGACCTAGCCACTTCTCAAAAGTGGGCAAGCATCTGGAAAGATTCAGCAGGATATTACAAAGGTGTTTTAGATATGTCAGATACACTTTCCAAATTGCTAGAAGAGAAATTAACAACTATTAATAATTTTGTACAAACATTAAACAATGAAATTAAAGCAATGGAAAACAAAATAGATGTATTAGTGGAAAACTTATGTACATCTAAGCAAGACATAGCCACTGAGCGGGAACGAAGCACAATGTTAGACAATGCCGTGGATCATACAATACGCGAATGTACTCAATTAAGAGGTGATAACTTTAATCAACAACAAAGGGCGTTGTTAGCTAAAGATCGCGCAGAACAGCTTGAAGATGAATTAAGGGTTGAACGGGAGAAGGTTAAAGAGAGAGAACAACAAGTCGTTGATATGCGCGATAAGGTTATTCTTGAACGTGAGAGAAGAGAGCAAGCAGAAAAGCGAGTTGAAGAGCTTGAAAAGGCATTAAAGTCAGCAGATAATGCAATGCATACAATCCCTTTTAGTCAGTGCCGTGATGGCGGTAAGGCGAAAGAGGAGGCAATGAATAGGATTGAAGCATTAAAGCGAGGTGCCAATAATGATTGATAATGATTCCATGGTTTCACTACTTCAACAGCTTATGCTTACTCTAGCATTCGTTTTTCTTGCCTGTTGTTTGATGGACAAGTATGGAGGTGACAAATGAAAATATTAGAATTAATTATCGATATTTGCAAAGATATTTCTATGATTGTTTTTTCAGCTTTTGGCGCATTTTTTGTGTTTATTGTTTTAATATGTGTTACTGGTTTGTTAATAGCTGCAACAATCGGTATTCCATTGGCAGTTGTAAAAATGATAATGGGATGGTGAAGAAATGGGATTTTTACATGCTCTTGGTATTGGTTTAATAGGTGCTATTATAGCATGTTCTTTACCATCCAAATGGGAATACACTATAGGATATATAACCGGTTGTGCAGCAATGTATGCATTATGGCGATAAATTGGTGAAGGAGCGATTAATTTGCTTGATTACATAGGCCAGAATAAAATCGCCTCTGAGTGGTTGTTGGAATATCCAGCTAGGAGACAAGCATATTTAAACAAAATACAAGAATTTTCTTATTTAAGCGCGATGACTTATTCAGGATTGCCAGGAGGAACAGATATTGGTTGTCCAACTGAAATCAAAAGTATCTCATTGGCAGATCAAGAAAAAACACGTTTATGGATTATAACGATAGAAAAAGCTGAAAGTTGTCTAAATGAAAAGAAACTTGCTTTTTTAGATGCTAGACGATGGGCTTATCATAATACAAATGATCGAGGCAGGCCGGGATGGACCGATATAACATTACAACGATACTCTGATTGGTTTTATCGTAAATATGGTCGAATTAATTATCCAGATCGGCATACTATGTATAAATGGTGGGAAGAAATACTTAATATTACGATCCGAATAGCAATAAAAACAGGATGTTTATAATTTCGTGTCACATCAAACAACGCTTTTAACATGCTATGATGATATTGGATAAGCCGTCCTAAATGGACGGTTTTTTATGTGGGAATGTAAGCATCATTGAGCCAGGGGTGGGAGGCGGATGCTTAAAGAGTCAGAAGGTGGAAACATGGGAGAAGTAGCGAAAAAAGAAGGAAGCTTAACGAAAGTTAACAACAAAAAGGAAGCATTCCTAGCTGCTTATGCCGAATGTGGTGTGATTAATACTGCTTGTAAGGCTGTAGGTATTTCTAGAACTATGCATTATAATTGGATGATTGAAGATCCTGAATATCCTAAACGTTTTCAACATGCAAATGATGATGCTTTAGATGCATTGGAAACAGTCGCTAGAAATCGCGCCATTGCTGGATCGGATAACCTTTTGATGTTTACTCTTAAGGCTGGACGTCCGCATAAATTTAGAGATAATGCAGTTATTGAAATTAGAGATACAAGAGTTCAAATTCCAGCTGATGAACGCGAACGAAGAATCCAAGAACTATTAAAACAACGTATGATGGAGATCGACATTACGCCGACAAATAATGACTAAAAGCATTATATTTCTAATTACGAAAAGAAAAGTTATCGAAGTTAGAAACATTATGGAATGGCATTGAACCTTACAGCCTTAAGGGTTTGAGTCTAGTTGCATGTTGTTGTAGTTTTGTGGTCATATGATGGTTATACTGCTAATGTCCACTGTGTATACTACAAATTTGAATAATATGGATATAAAGCCCCTTTAAAGGGGCTATTTTTTATTGGCTTAGGAGGAGGAAACTATGACACCAAAACACCAAGTCATGCCAGAGTTAACCGCCCAGGAGTTCACGGAGTTGAAAAACAGCATATCAATGAACGGCGTTTTAGTGGCTGTTGAGTATGATGAGAATGGTGAAATTTTAGACGGCCATCATCGAGTGCAAGCCTGCGAAGAACTGGGCATTAAGGATTGGCCAAAAATCGTCAAAGTCGGAATGTCCGAGCAGCAGAAGCGTGATTACGCTAGGACGGTCAATGTGAATCGTAGGCACTTGAATCAGGATCAACGTGGAGAATTGATTCGACAGCAGTTGATAGAAACGCCTGAGAAGAGTGACAGGCAGATTGCTATGATTATTGGCGTAGATCATAAGACAGTAGGAGTTATAAGAGAAAAATTGGAATCACATGGGGAAATTCCCCATGTCTCTAAAGTAACTGATACTCTGGGGCGTGAACGTCCTCGTCAAATCGAACGCAAGCCAATTACCATCTTCGAACCAACTGAAGAAAAAATCGAAGATGCTAAAGAAGTGATTAAAGATGCTATTCCAGAGATTGTGCAGGCTGTTGCAGATAATAAAATACCTCTTATGGTAGCACATGCTGTCGCTAGTAAAACAACTCTGGATGAGCAAACTGAAGCATTTAAACGTCTTGAAGATGGGAAAACTTCTTTTCTTATGGAAGGAATTAACCAACAAAGATTTGAGAAAGAGTACAATATGACAGCTCAAGAACGTGAGGCAATGAATGAACGGATAAAAACTGGTGAACGTCAAATAGACTATCAATATGCTTGGGCCAAAAAATTAAATAAATTTACTTGGGAATTTTCTAGCCTTGAAATGGACAATATCCAAGAAGGAGTTCAATGCTGGTTAGAAGTTGCGCAGGAAGGGCTTGGCGATATTGATGGTTTTAATTACAGGATTAACCAATGCATTTCTAATTTGCAGATCATTAAGACTGAACTATCCAAGGCTAGAAGATTTAAGGTGGTGAAATAAATGGCAAAAGAAAAATCTAAATATCAGGTTATTGCTGATTGGATCAAAGAAGAAAATATAACAGATAAAAAAATTATCAATAAACGTATAGCAGATTGCATTTCTATGCCAAGTTATGAAACGTTTCAGATCCAACATATAAATCAAAAAACAAATTACACTTTAATTAAAGTTAAAGATAATAGAGGGATACGTGATGCATTCTCTCTAAATCCAGAAGAAATTTGTATAATTTCAAAAACAACAGATGTTGAAAAGGTTAATAAATTACTTCGCCGTCAAGAATCAAGCATTGATTCTCGTACAAAAACTAGAAAAAAATTGAGTATGCATCAAGCTGAACTCTATGGACAATTAAAGCTTGATTTTGGTAAGAATGATATTACATAAAAAACAACCCCCGAAAGGGCTGTTTTTATCATATATCATTTGGCTCTAATTTTTTGGTTCAACACTGAAAGTCTAGTTTCGTGTCTGCCTAGAATTTCGCTGTGTGCTTGTACATCTTCACGAACTATATCTATGGCGGTTCTAAGGTCTTCTACGGCGTTTTTAAGATCGTCCTTGGTTGCTAAAGTATCCATCTTGCTTTCTATAGAACCCAACCTTGATAATATCTGTTGCAATAATTCCATCTCAGTCATTTTTACCACTCCTCATTTGTTTAATATACGCCTTAACTGCGATGAGTTCCTCTTCTGTTACGTAAATTGGTTTTGATTTACGCCCTGTTGGTTTAGGTCCTGATCCAGGTCGAGAGCCACCCCATGTGGCGTAATCAGCATTGTTTTGGCTATCGTATGATTTCATTGTGATCTCCCTGTTTTATGTAGATATAAGTAATATTGCCATATATTTTTGATTCGATATCCTTTTAGTTTCCCAAGTCGTTTCATTTTTCTCTATCTCCTTACATTAATTGTGCAATACTGCTTGCGATTTTGTGTTTCATGCTGCCTTGATCTGCAAATTTGCCAGCCATTCCGTATATTCCGGTCACATAAGTTTTTGCATCTTTGCATCCCCAAAACATTAGATCGGATGCGGTATATTTATCGAGGTCTTGTTTTAAGCCATCGGCTACTGTACTGAGTAGGTTTTTATTCATGTCGAGTTTTTCTTGCGAGAAGTTAGCTTGTACCATTTGAGCTACCATTTTTTCTACTGCTTGGTCGATTTCGTCTTTCCAGTTTTTCATGTTCGTTAACCCCTCTCTTTATCTTGAACTAATTATACCATGTTCAAGTTTGAATGTCAATGTATAAATTCAAGATATCCGAGGTGGTATATTATGGCTTGGACCGCTGAACAAGAAACCGAACTGCTCTACTTGCTGGAACTCGAAAAACAGGACCAAGCCCGTTCGAACTTGCTTGACTTTACTACCTATACTTTCCCGGCCTACGAAGTGAACTGGCACCATAAAAACATCTGCCGTAAGCTGGATGATTTTGTTGCAGGCAAGATCCGGCGGTTGATGATCTTCTGCCCTCCTCGTAATGGAAAGTCAGAACTGGTATCCAGACGTTTACCTGCGTATATATTAGGAAGGTTTCCAGAAGCTTCTATTATATCAGCCTCTTATTCTTCTGATTTGGCCAGTATGATGAACCGTGATGTGCAGCGTATTATAGATGAAGGAAAATACATAACGCTGTTCCCGGACACCGGTCTTGCAGGTACTAAGCCTTCCAAGATCAACTATATCCGTAACTCCGATATGTTCGAAATCGTCGGCCATTCTGGTTCCTATCGGGCTGCTGGCGTCGGCACTGGTATTACTGGCATGGGGTTCCATTATGGCATCATTGACGATTGTCTCAAAAATCGACAGGAGGCCGAATCTAAGACTATCCGCGATGGTGTGTGGGATTGGTATACTAGCACATTCTACACGCGCCAGGAAAAAGATGCGGCTATATTAATTACCCTCACCCGCTGGCATGAAGATGACTTGGCAGGCCGTCTCTTAAAACTTGCCAAAGAAGATCCCGGCGCCGACCAATGGGAAGTCATCGAATATCCGGCGGTGCTGGAAACTCCAAGCGGGAACGATCCCCGCAAGCCAGGTGACGCATTATGGCCGGGGAAGTATAACCGGGATGTGCTGGATAAGATCAAGGCCACCATCGGGAGTTACGATTGGACTGCACTGTATCAGCAGAACCCGACTCCTGCCGGTGGCAATATGATTAAGCGCGAGTGGTGGAAACGTTATAAAGAGCCACCTGCTGCATTTGACGAAGTCATTCAGTCTTGGGACTGTGCATTTAAAGACTTGCAGACCTCCGATTATGTCGTCGGTCAAGTGTGGGGCCGGATTGGGGCTAATAAGTATCTGCTGGACCAGATCAGGGCCAAGATGGATACTCCGGCCACCATGACGGCCATCCGCATGATGTCGGCGAAGTGGCCGATGGGTTATGCGAAGTTGATTGAAGATAAGGCCAACGGTCCGGCGGTGATCCAGATGTTAAGCGGAGAGATCCCTGGATTGATTGCCGTTAACCCTCAAGGCGGGAAAGTTGCTCGTGTTTCGTCGGTATTGCCGGATATTGAGGCCGGAAATGTGTATGTGCCGGAAAACGGGTTAGGCGATGAGTTTATAGATGAGTGTTCGGCGTTCCCTTCGGGGAAAAATGATGATCAGGTAGACTGCATGTCGCAGGCGTTATTTCGACTTAAAGTGATATATTCTCCATACGTATACGATAATACCCAAGATAGTTTATATGCTGATGGTGAAGGGCCTGATATTATCGGCAATTGGTATCACCGATATTTTTCTATAGGTTATGGGACTACAACTCCATTCTGTATATTAGAGATCATTGAGCAGAATGGATTTTATTATGTCGATAACGAATATTATTGGGAACCTCGGCGCTGGAATCGATCAAAGACAGATAATGAATATATTGAAGATATTCGCCAGTTTATAAAAAATAAACGATATTCTTTTGGTGGAATTCTGATATCGCCTGAGATCCAGTCCTTAAAAATCCTCAGTCGCCGTGCGGGTTTTCCTATGCGCGAAGCCGAAGACAATTTACTGGATGGCATACGTTTGACTGCCACATTGCTGAAAATAAATCGTCTGAAAATCAACAAGGACCGTTGCCCGAATTTAATAGCTGAATTTGCCGGATATGTTTGGGATGCTCGCGGGAAGGAAGAACCTGTCGGAATCTGTAGTGCGTTAAATGGGCTGCGGTATTTTTGTAAGACGATTGTGAAACGGGTATAAAAAAAATGTCCCCTGACGGGACAACCCTTGACGTGTGATTAATTCGGATTCGATACAATAACAACTCTGCCGTTATCCATTATCATATAAATAGGTTCGTCTGCTGCTTGGTCGTCCATAATGAATCGATCCATGTTTATCCCTCCCGTGTATAAATATGATTGCAGGTGATAAAACGTGAATATCATTGAATTGCGGTTTAGAATAGCCCTGATCATTCGTTTAAAGATGGTTTCTATACGCCATAGACAGGGATGGGAGGGAAATTAATTTGCTGGATTTAATCGTTGGCGGGTCTGGAACGACTATAAATTCGTATATATATGAAACTGATGGGGAAACGCATATCGATTTATCGACGGCGACAGCTGCAACTTTGATAGTGGAGTTCCCTGATGGAGAGACGGTGGATTTTCATACAGGAACTATAGTGCTGGCCAGTACTCCCGGATGGCATGATTATGTTTCTTATACTACGGTTGCTGGCGATTTTCCGATTGTGGGTACATACATACTGGAGATGCAGGTTCTGTTTCCAACAGGGGTATATAATTCCAATTTGATCAGTTTCAGGGTTGGAGATAGTTTGATATCAGTAACTCCGGTGCCGGTAACGCCAATATGATATATCAAAATTTTTATAATAATGAGGCCAGAGAATTTTAAAATGAAAATCCACCTTTTTTCAATTCATTCATAGATTTATCAATCATATCAAGATAATCAGCATTGGCAGTTTCTTTTTCTGTATTATGAAATTCAAACAGTTCAGTGGGTAGATCTTTTGATTCCAAAATCAATTTAATAAATTCAATCGGCAAATCAGGATTATCTAGAGCAGTTTTACCAAGTTTTGCCCAGTATTGAATTCGTTCAGATGGATTTTGGGATTCGGCCATTGCCTGTTTATATAGATCATCATTTACATGTATTGTTGTGCTCATTTAATCAACTCCTTATGTTTATTGAGTTAATATTTGCGTTTTTTATCTAACATAAAACTATGCATATCTTTTAAATCTTGAAAGCACAGTTGTTTTGCAATCTGTCGCGCTGTTCCAGTAGCCACCATAACTCCAGCACCGTGGCTATGGATATATGTTTGACGAAAAATACCATCGTGGCCTATTCCATTCCAAGTCTTTGAATCCTTGCTTAATTGATGCATTCCAAGCCGTTTACAGATGATTATAATATCGCCAAACGTGAATGAAAAAGAAGCAACCATTAGAATCCCAGCACCTCTCTGATCTTTATCTCATCCCCTTCACAACGAACAATGCGGCGAAGATAACCGTAGTGCTGGCGACGATTTACAGCATCAGACATATACATAGGCAAGTTTTTAAAAAACAAGTCAGCATATTCGGAGGCTGTACTACTAAGTGATTTAATCGCTTCTTCTTTGGTTTCGCCAATACCGAAGATGTCGATTTCAGGGACTATGAGAGTCCAAACCTCGTCGCCTTCTTCTTTTACCCATTCATGGGTAAATTTGAGCGCGGAAAGAACTTCATCGAGTACTTGTGTAGCAATAATAGAAATATAGTCGGATTGGTTTTCTTTATCATTTTTTACAAGGAATTCTTCACCTATAAGGGCCGCGCGGCGTAATTCTGGTAGTCGCGCTTTAGCCATTGAAATTGAATATGTTTGCATATAAAAACACTCCTTAAAAATATTTCTAATATTATTATATCCTAAAATGACCAATATGACCATATAAACCATAAATATTTTATTTGTAAAGTATTGCCACAATTAAATATAAAAATAAAAGCGCTCAATAATGAGCGTTTTTTATTTATCACGAAGCTTTGCGGGATAATTACCCGCCCCTTCTATTTTAGGAGGTAAATCGTGATAGTTTATAAAGTGACAAACAGGTTGAATGGTAAGGTTTACGTGGGACAGACGACTAAAACATTGGAACAACGAATCAAGGAGCATTTATGTCGAACTGTTAATCAATCAACTATATTCCAAAATGCATTACGTAAATATGGAATCAATAATTTTAATATGAAAGTTATTGATCATGGAGAAGATCGAGATGATTTAAATAACAAAGAGCAATTCTGGATTAAATTTTTTAATTGTATAGCACCTAAAGGATATAATATTACTTCTGGCGGAGATGCTAATCCTGTATGTCATCCATTAGTAAGACAAAAAATTAGTATTGCTCAAACCGGTAAAAAACGTTCAGAACAAACTAAAATAAAAATAAGTGAATATTTTAAAGGTCGATTTGTTGGTGAATTAAATTCTATGTATGGTAGATGTGGATCAGAGAGTGCAACCTTTGGCAGAAAGCATACTGAAGAAGAAAAACAAAAAATGAAAGACAATCATAAGGATTTTACAGGTGAGAACCATCCTAAATTTGGTAAAAAGTGGTCAGAAGAAAGTCGTAAAAAATTGAGTAAATCGAGAACAGGAATAAAGATTTCAGAAGAAGCAAGATTAAATATGAATAAAAATAGAATTGGGAAAAAACATTCGGAAGAAACAAAAGCTAAAATGAGCGCAAAATCAAAAGGAAGACCAAGTATAAATAAAGGTAAACAACTTTCTGAAGAAGTTAAAATAAAAATGAGTATAGCTATGAAGGAAGTCTGGGCTAAACGTCGGGAGCGTGAGAATATTGGGAAAGATCAAACGCAATAATAAAAAAATAATACAAGAACCTCAACAAACACGCCAATATAATGTATTTGATGCCTTTCAAAATGCACTTGCAAGAACTGGAATTAATACTCCTTCTCTTTTACAAATGACCGATTATCCGCTCAGCAGACTCAGTAGAGATTACAATTTAATGAACAGCCTCTATCGTTCTCACTGGATTATTAAGAAAATTATCAATATGATTCCCGAAGATATGGTGAAAAATTGGATTGATGTTACCGCCGAACTAGCACCACAAGCAATAGATCGGATCAATAAATTAACTCAAAGAACACTCGTTAAAGAAAAATTATTAGAAGGTTTGCAATGGGGTCGCTTATATGGAGGCGCTGCCGTTGTTATCATGATCGAAGGTCATGAAGAAATATTAGATGAATCACTTGATCTAGATACAATAATGCCTCATGCTTTTAAAGGATTGATGCCCGTAGATAGATGGTCGGGAGTTTTTCCTGATATTACTTTAGTAGCAGACATTAATGATCCAGAGTTTGGTTTGCCGGATACGTATGAAATACGCGATATTGGCACTGAACGATTATTGACCCGTGTACATCATAGTCGAATTTTGAGATGTATTGGGAGAAAACTGCCTTTTTGGGAAGACCTTGCGGAGGTGCACTGGGGAGCTAGCGAAGTGGAGCACGTATACGATGAATTGGTTAAACGTGATAATACCTCATGGAATATAGCTTCGCTGGTCTTCCAAGCAAATATTCTTGTTAATAAAATAGAAGGCTTAGAACAGCTCCTAGCCCTTAATGATCCTATGATTCAGCAGCAGTTTTACAATGCCAAGTCAGCTGCGAACCAGATGCGGAACAACAACGGTATGATGATGATTGGCAAAGAGGAAGAAGTATCAGCATTACAGTACAGTTTTTCAGGTCTGGATAGTATCTATGAGAGTTTCATGCTGGATATTGCTGGAGCTTCGGATATACCAGTTACAAAATTATTTGGTAGGTCCCCCGCAGGTATGAATTCAACTGGCGAGAGCGATTTGCAAAATTATTACGATATGATTGCCTTGCAACAAGAAACAGTACTTCGGCCTAAGTTAAATAAGTTATTACCCATCATGTTCATGTCTGAATTCGGCTATGTGCCGGATGATCTTGATTTCAAATTCAACCCAGTCCAATCGCCAACCGAAGAGCGCGAAGCGGATATTGTCGGCAAAAAATCGCAATCCATCCTCGCTGCTTATACAACTGGTGTTATTACTCAGCGGATGGCTTTGTCAGAGTTGCATGAACTGTCGTTCACCACAAACATGTTTACTAGCATCACGGATGAGGACATCGAAGCAGCAGATAATAATTTGCAGCAAGTGGATGAGATGGGCGGTATGCCCGGCGCTGGAGGTATGCCAGGTGAACATCTGCCAACCTTCCGGCAACAGATGAAACCACAACAGGACCAATACCAAGAGCAACATGAAAATTTTTCAATATCAGGACAAAAACAGGATCAATATCCGGGCAATATAGGATTTATGAAAAAAAGAGGAAATATTGCGCGAGAAGGCGAAAAACCACCTATTGATCAAAGTTTGAATGAGCCAACAGAGTTTTCACTGCCAACCAGAACATCAGAAGGAAATTCATTGACGAAGCGACTTGCGATGTATGACGATAGATTGAATAAGATTGCTGATGGATTGTGGAACCGACAGTTCCCGGCAGCAGGTGGCGGGATGGCTCCAAGAATAGAAACGGGCTTGCTGAAGATGAGACAGGCCAAATAAACGGCGTGGGAAGTCGGTCCATATGTCGGATGGGGATCGACAAGAATGGAAAGGCGGGTTAAGCCATTCACAGACAATAATCCTGGAGGTGATACCATGACTGCAGGATTTAAAAAAGTGATTGAAGGAGAAATAATTTCTGTAGATGATACCATATATTGCTCTGCAATGCCAAAGATTGAAAATGCATTGTTAATGATATATTTGAAAGCTCCCGAAGATGGTAAACGAGTAAGGATTACAATCGAGGAAGTGGAATAAAAATGAAATGTTACAGTGGTATTACAGAAATAATGGCGACAACAAATGGATGTCAAAGCAATATTACAATGCTTAAAATAGCAGATGGTATTAATGAAGTAGTTTTTAATGAAGAAAGATATTATAGAGTAATGACATCACCATTAGAACCAGATAAAATACAATCTCTATTTATAAATATTAAACCAGGTGAATTGAAAAAAGATAATCTTTTCAAATCTTTTATTATTGAAGAAACTGCGGTTCCTGAATTGGCAGATATGCAGGAGGATTAAATGAAAACGATATCTGAAATGAATCAGGAATCAGGATACACAGATGATGAAGTCAATGAGATGATTATAAAAGGATTAAGTCGTGGCGGAATTGTAATTCATGATGATATATTTATATTCTGTGATTATTCAACATTATTAGAAACAACAGAAAAGAGGTGGAATTTTGACTGAATTATCATTTTATCTAAATTTATTTACAAGTTGTATGTGGTTAACATGTATGTGCGTAATGGTATATGCACATAGACAAAACCAGAAAACATTTAAAAATCTGTTTGAAATATATGAAAATCTTAATAAAAGACTCCAAAAGGAAATAGAATCAAAGTTGCAATAATGCAGGTGATTAAATGAAATACCGCGACTGGCATCCTATCCTCCGAATCGAATCTGAATATTCCCGGCAAATCAAAAAACTCCTCGACCGTGTATTCCGACAGTTCGATTTTCTCGAACCGGCACGACAGATCGAGGAGTTTATTCATTCTGAGCTGTTCTATAATCTATCAATGCGGATTGCAGGCCGTATGATAACAGCGACTCGCGTGGACAACGCACGTAACTGGCGACAGGCCGCCAGCATCAGCACCAGGGGCCGGGACATTTACCAGGCACTTAAGTTGCAGATGCAGGGACCAATGGGGAATTTGATTCGAGCACAGATCGATTACAACGCTTCACTGATCCGCAGCACTCCAATTGATATTTCGATAAAGATGACGCATCATATTCAGCAAGAAGCTCTCAAAGGTCGTAGGGCCGAAGATATTGTTGACGATCTCAAAGTATGGATGCCGAATATTACTAAGTCCAGGGCGAACTTGATTGCTCGGACTGAAGTGTCTAAGGCCAGCACAGCCCTAACACGGGCACAAAGTTATGAGCTAGGATTAAGATGGTATGTTTGGCGAACTTCAGAGGACGGACGTGTCAGGCAATCCCATCGAAATATGGACGGTGTGTTAATAAAATGGACAGATCCCCCAAGTCCTGAACAGTTGGCACGTAAAAAATATCAATATGGACATTATCAGGCTGGTGAGATATTTAATTGCAGGTGTTATGCGGAGCCTTTAGTCGATCCAGATTATGTGAAATGGCCACATAAGATCTATAGCAATGGAAAAATTTCATGGATTAACAGAAAAGATTTTGAGAGATTAATATCATGAACAGTGATTTTGTTATTGGATTGATTTGCGGAGTTATTATTGGTTTGATATGGGCGATCAATATAAATAAACACGAATAAGAGGTTATTATGTCAATTCCAAAAAAATTACATTATTGTTGGTTCGGAGGGAACAAAAAACCAGATTTAATATTAAAATGTATTGAATCTTGGCGTAATTTTATGCCAGAATTCGAAATAATTGAATGGAACGAAACAAATTTTGATGTAAATTGTTGTCCTTACGTTAAAAAAGCATATGAAACTAAGAAATGGGCGTATGTTACCGATGTTGCTAGATTGAAAGTTATTGAACAATGCGGTGGAATTTATATTGATGCTGATGTCCAAATAATCAAACCATTAGACAGGTTTCTACAATATCGAGCTTTCACTGGTTCAGAAACAAATGAATTAACATTAGCAGCAGTTATGGGATCAGAACCAGGACATCCTTGGATTCAATACATCATGAGATATTATGAAAATGCCGTTTTTGATCCATATCGATTAATTCCTAATACTCGTATAGTAACTGCTCTTTCAAGACCGTTTATTGAAAGACAAAACTATGGATTTACATATTTAAAAGATGGCGTTGTAATATTCCCCATTACATATTTTGCAGGCTATGATCATCAACAGTTTAAACCAATTGTAACAGAAGATACCTATTCAATTCATCACTTTGCTGGTACATGGCTTGCAGGAACATTGTATGAAAGAGATATATCAAAAATAAAATTAATTTGAGGTAGAGATTATGAATATTTGTATTATTTATAGTCCTGATTGGCTAAAGTACATTTATATTGAAATCTTCGCACTTATTAAAACAAATTCAGATGTGACAAATATTTATTTAATATCAGATGCAGCTGGTGAACCTAATTCGGATTTCTGCTCTGACCTTTATTTTAAATATGGTATTGAAGTCATTTTTTTGGATCTAGAAGCCTTATATAATGACACAATACGAACACCATCAAATATAGGCCGATTTACTCGTTATACTTTATATAGGTTATTAATACCTAAGGTCATTCCAGAAGATCGAATTTTATATTTGGATGCGGATACTATTGTCAATGGTGATCTTTCTGAGTTTTATCATCAAGATATTAAAAATATAGATATTGTTGGAGTTAGGGATATAGGTATATTAGATATTCAGCTTCAATCCATAGGGAAAAAACATGGGGATCTTTACATAAATGCTGGTGTTTTATTAATGAATCTAGATCAGATTAGAGAGAAAAATTTATCGGATACTTGGATAAAGTTAATAAATACACAACCAACAAGCTGTTACGATCAAGACATAATGAACAGAACATGTAATATAAAACTTGCTAGTAATATATATAATTCATCAATGTCCACAGGTATTCCACCAGTTGATCAAATAAAAATTGCCCATTATGCTGGACATTTAGCAGAAAAAGGATGGTGCGGGATACAATCACAAATGCATACTATTTGGAGAAAGTGGGAATATGAATATGTCAATTCCAAAAATAATACATTATTGTTGGCTGGGGAAAAGTGAAAAACCGGAATTTTTTAAAAAATGTATTGCATCTTGGCATCAATTTATGCCAGATTATGAAATTATCGAATGGACTGAAGATAATTTTGACATAAATTGTTGTAATTATGTAAAAGATGCTTATAGATCAAAAAAATGGGCTTATGTTACTGATTATATTAGGCTATGGTGTTTGGAAAAATATGGAGGTATTTATCTAGATACTGATGTACAAATAATAAAATCTTTTGATAGATTTCTACAATATAGAGCTTTTACATCTCATGAAACAGATGAATTATTTCTTTCCGCCGTAATAGGAGCTGAACCTGATCATCCTTGGATTAAACTTTTATTTAAATATTATGAAACTGCAAAGTTTGATCTTGATTATCTTGTACCTAATACTCGTATTATTACAGCATTATCAAAGCCTTTTATAGAACGACAGAATTACGGATTTACATATTTGAAAGATGGAGTTGTTATATTTCCAATTACATATTTTGGAGGATTTGATCATCCGCAATTTAAACCAATAATGACAGAAGATACATATGCAATACATCATTTTATTGGATCTTGGATGGGAAGGGATACTACAGGGAGGCAATTAGTTTGATTAAAAGAATATTTGATGACAGTATTTGTTGGCAAATGTCTCGTGCAGAACGCACGAGCTTTTTATATCTATTGGATAAAATACGAAAAAATAGTATTGCAATTGAAGTCGGCAGTTATTGTGGTGGTTCAACTCGTTATCTGGCAGAAAATTTTAATAAAGTTTATTCCATTGACATAAATCACAATAATATTGCAAATAAAAACAATTATAACAATGTTGAATGGATAACAGGTGATTCTGCTGAAAAATTACCTTGGCTTATAAATGAATTAAAAGATAATGATATTAGTTTTGTTCTTATTGATGCAGATCATAGCTATTACGCCGTTTTACGCGATATTAACAATTTTCTTGCATATAAACCATTAAAAGATACTATTCTTATAATGCATGATTCTTGGCATCCAGAAACAAGATTAGCTATAGATCATGCAAATTGGAATAGCAATCCTTTCGTTCATCTTGTAGAAAAAGATTTTGTGACAGGTGATTTATTTTATCCTCAGTTATATGGTGGATTTGGACTTGCTTATTTAACAACTGATATACGGGATCATAATATTACCATTGGGCAATCACAAGATTACATGTGGGTTAAATGCAACCAATGGTTAAATCAGGAGATAGCATATGTCGAGAATTGTAATCGGTTGCCCAATCAAGAATAGAGGCTGGATTTTGCCGGAATACTTAAAAGCTCTAGAAGCTATTGATTATCACAACAAAGAATACTTAATGTATGAAAATGATTCAACTGATGACACATTAATACAACTTCGCAATCATAAATCGGCATCTATATATAATTTATATAGTGCTTGGCCGTCAACAACTCCTGGCAGCGAACGAACTGAATATGGCAAGAATGAATATGCTCATTTAGCCAATGTCAGAAATCGATTTTTAGAATTGTTTCTTGATACTAAAGGGGATTATTTGTTATCAATCGATTCGGATATTATTGTACATGCAAATATAATTAATGAGTTACTTCCTTATGCAGATTCAAAGACGATTGTCGGGGCTGCAGTTTGCAACCTGCCAAACCAAAAAATTGACGGACGAACAGCCTGTAATTTTATGGTGGAATATGGGAATGTATTTGTTCATCCGCAAGGGTATGCACCAAAAGGATTGTATAATGCCGGTGTAATAGGTGCCTGTTATATGATACCTCGAAAAGCGATTGAAGATGGTATTCGATATGGACCAGATCGACAAGGTGAGGATATTTTCTGGTGTAGGCAAGCTAAGGTCAAAGGATACCGAATGATTGTGAATTTGGACTCAAGACCGATACATAAAATGGTGAAGGAGTGATAATATGCCACTTAAATCGGGATCAAGTCAGAAAGTTATTGGTGAAAATATAGCGACAGAAATTAGGTCAGGTAAAGATCCCAAACAAGCGGCCGCTATTGCTTACAGTAAAGCAGGTAAATCCAGATCAAAAGATGCTTTAAGTGATTTAACGCGCAGGGTGCAGGATCTTAGTAGCAAATACGGGTGTTAATTTTATTTAAAAATATAAGGAGTGATTAATCACAATGGCTGATTTAAATGTTAATAATTTTCCTATTCAAAAAGGTCCAGCAATAACACTATTTGGTGGTGCCATTTCCGCGAGCGTTACAGAAGCAAATTCAACTGCAGTTGAAATGGTTGGTTTTACTGGAGGAAGTTTGGATGTAACTGTTAATAGTGGTTCGGGTCAATTTTCAATTGCTGTTTATAGTTCTGAAACTGGAACAGAGCCATATCATCTCATGTATACAGGTCCAATATCTCAATCAACTCCAGTTTTATATCCTGATATTATTCTTCCGATTGTAGCTAGTACACCAAATTCTGTTGAAATATCGGGAATTAGATCAAAATGGATTAAATTTGTACCAACGCTTTCCGGTACTTGTAATGCAACTTTCGTATTTACTCCATGCGTTATTTAAGGGGGTTATTAAATGGGTCATCCAGATTTTAACGTTGGAGCAGTAACGATTTTATCATCCAATAATAATATTGGTTCAGTTAGTATTAGCCAAGCAACACCAACAGTAACTAACGCAGTATATGTAACGAATATACCTTCAACTCCTGTTGTCGAAGTTTTAAATTTTCCAACAAGTCAAACGATATCAGGTTCAGTAACTGTTAGTAATTTCCCTGCAACCCCTGTCGTAGAAGTGCTTAACTTTCCTGCAACGCAAATAGTTTCTATTAGTCAAGCTACACCTGGAACGACCAATGCTGTATATGTGACTGATTTTACTTCTACGCCTACTGTAGAAGTTCTTAATTTCCCTATAACTCAATCTATATCCATTAGTCAAACAACACCTATAACCACAAATGGTATTGTTTTAACTGATGCAAATGGTCAACATTTAACACTTGAAGTCGATGGACCTGAAGTGCTTTCGCCTGGAATTGATGACACACATATAATGATTCATGATGGATGGATGTTTGAATATGGTAATAACATTACTATAACAAATGTGTCCCCTGGCGGAAATATTGCATTAACTGGATTTGTTACCGGATCAAAACAAGCCCATTTAAAACCTAGAATTTATTATAGTGCAGTGACGACACTTTCTTCAACGCCTGTTGCTGTGTCAATTGCAGGGACTTTAGTAGAAGATCCATCAGTAGTTACTTTAGGAGCAGCTGCATCTCCTTATAATTTAAATAGAGTTATTGCATCGACTCCCTTAACAAATGTATATCCTTCAACAACTGTAGTTGTAGGAGGAACAACATTAAGTACAATAATTATTCCTCCGGGTAATTCGACAAGCATAGGAAATTCATATATTTCTGATTATGAATTAGTATTAGCTCCAAATACTCAATATGTATTTAGTTATCAAAATTTTAATAGTAGTGATATAACCGGATCATTGGCGTACCGAATCGCTTGGTATGAAGTAACATCCTCGTAAGGGGGTTTTTTTATGGGCGAATACAATATTGAAAATTTCCCCCCGATTTCGGGGATATGGTTAAATGCGGAAAGTACGCCGATTGACATGACAACCGGGTTTAATCTTGTTATTAGTCAATCAACCCCAGGGATTAGCAATGCAGTATCAATAACAGATAGTCAGAGTAATCAATTGTTGTTGAAAGTCAATGGCACTGATGTATTTATACCGACTATAGATATGAATATTGTTAAGACTAATGAAGGAACAGTATATGAATATATTTTTAATGTTACTGTTAGTAATCTTTTATATTATAACTATGTTGCTGTTGTAGGATTTTTAACAGGTAATAAAATTACTCATTTAAAACCTAGAGTTTATTTCAATGAAACCAATATATATACTAATACAGGTACTTTTATAAGTCTTGCATCAATAACTTCAGAATTATTGATATCGCCTGCATCTATAACATTAGGAAGTCCAGCAAATCCTGTAAATTTGAATTTAAATTCCAGTAATATATCAAGTAATTTATTTTATCCATCTGCATCTACCCCAATAGGCGGTAAACCTACAGGAACTATTATAATCCCTTCGGGCGCAAGTACTAGTTTGGGACTTACCTATGATCCAACCTATGAATTGATTTTAAAACTTAATACTACTTATGCATTTCTTTATACGCCTGATGTAAATGGGACGAATGTTTTTTCTGGATATTTTGCAGCTCGCTATACATGGTATGAGGAATAAAGGGGGGTTATAAATGGGCGAATATAACATTGAAAATTTCCCCCCACTGACTGGGGAATGGTTAAATGCAGGCAGTACTCCTGTAGATATGGTTGCAGTATTAGAAGCTATCGAAACAAATACTGCCGGTGGATCGATAATAATAACAACATATACTCTATTAACAACAAATTATTTAGCCATAGCAACAAAACCACAATATAATACCGGTGATATAATTACAAAAATTGATGTTTATAGTAATACAGCAACAGTAGTTTATTTAAGTACAACTTGGCGTAATGTTACGCAGGAAACCTATATTTCACCTCCTCCAGCTGGAGATATTGCATCTTCTTCTGCAGGTACGAATGTAACAGTGCTTAATTTCCCAACTGTGCAGGCCGTTAGTGGTACAGTTGCCATTAGTCAAGCTACTCCAGGTACAACGGACGCTGTTTATGTGACTAATTTCCCGGCGACTCCTGTTGTTGAAGTTATTAATTTCCCTACTACTCAACCTGTTAGTGGGACTGTTGCTGTTAGTAACTTTCCTGCAACTCCTGTAGTAATCGTCGAAAATTTCCCTTCCGTTCAAACAGTATCGGTGAACAATTTTCCAGCTACTCCGGTAGTTGAAGTTTTAAACTTTCCAGCAGTCCAACCGGTTTCAGGAACTGTTTCTATTTCTGGTGGTATTCCAAGTATTGTTTCTATTAGTCAAGCAACGCCTCAAACGAGTAATGCTGTTTATGTAACTAATCTTTCAGCTACTCCAGTAGTGGAAGTTATTAATTTCCCTGATACTCAACCTGTAAGCGGAACAGTAGCAGTTAATAATTTTCCTGCTACTCAACCAGTATCAGGTACAATAGCAGTATCAAATTTCCCGGCAACTCAACCTGTGTCAGGAACAGTAGATATAAGTAATTTTCCAGCAACTCCAGTTGTAACAGTATTAAATTTTCCATCAACGCCGATAGTAACAGTTGATAATTTTCCAACTACGCAAAATGTATCTGGAACAGTGGCAGTAAATAATTTTCCGACAACTCAACCAATTAGTGGTAACGTGGGTATTACTGGATCTGTTGGGATTACAGGCTCAGTAAATGTAAATAATTTTCCATCAACACAAACTATTGGAGGAACTGTTAATTTATCAGCTGGATCAGCAATTATTGGAGTAATTGATATTGATCAATCCACTCCGGGAACAACTAATGGCGTATATGTAAATAATTTTCCAGCGACACCAGTTGTTGAAGTTTTGAATTTCCCATTGACTCAATCGATAAGTGGAACAGTTACTGTTAGCAATTTCCCATCTACACCAGTTGTAACAGTATTAAATTTTCCATTAGATCAAATGGTTTACATTGATCAATCTACTCCAGGAACATCAAATGCAGTTTATGTTACTAACTTTTCAGCAACACCGGTTGTAGAGGTTCTGAATTTCCCGACAACTCAACCCGTGTCAGGTACAGTTACAGCTAATATTGATGTTGCGAGTGCTGCCGTAACTGCAACGAACCAAGTTCCTATGAATGTTACTGAATTTGAAGTAAGTGTATCGATAACAAGATCAGCAAGTACTCCTGCATATGTTGCCAATGAGATTGTAAATGCAAGTGCTGCAACTACATTGCCTACGTTGTCATTTGGTGGATCATATGCCAGTCGTAGAGTACAAATCAATAGTATTGTTTTTATATCAACCAATGGAAGTGGAACAGTTCCCGGATTTAATGTGCATTTGATGAATGTTAATAATCCTTCATCTCAAACCGTTACTGATTATACAGCATGGAATCCTACGTTGTCTGTATTGGCAAGCAATTGCGCTGTAACATTAGATAGTATTAATAATATTGTTAGTCAAGCGTCTAATGCTTATATGCTTCGTAAAGATGAAATGGTGCGAAATGCTGTATTAGATGCTAGTGGGGATTTATATCCTGCAATAATTGTACAAGCAGCTTACACGCCAATAGCTAGCGAAGTTATTGAAATAATAGTCAAAGGCTATTTGTTGGATTAGGTGATATTATGTTGATTTTACCTGATGGAGTAAGAAAAAAGAAGACTCTTAATTATGTTGGTGCAGGATCTCATTCCCAACATTCCGTAGCTGGCTTAGTGTTAGATTTAGAAGCTGCAAGGGCTACAGGAAATACGCCAAATTCAAATATTGGAGTTAATAAAGGAACTTGGTATGATTTAAGCGGTAATAATAATAATTTCCCGCTTACTGGATTTAGTTATACAACATCAAGTGGATGGGCATCTGCTGGTGCTGCTTATTATCTTGCTATGGCAGCGAATAATACTAATTATTTAACATTAGCCGGCGGAACTATGCCTTATACTGCACCATTAACTTATGATATTTGGTGTTCATGTTCAAATGCTTCTGCTGCTGCTGGCTTTTTACCAAATACATCTGAATATACAGAAGGTGGATTTGGATTTACTTTAACTTCCAGTTCATTTACAGTAGGATTATTTGTTATTGGAGTAGGATATCACACAGAATATACTGTTAGTGGAACATGGAGCACTATCAACCATTTTATTATTCGAATTAATAATAATTCAACTTGTGATCTTTATATTAATGGCACACAAATTACAGCGAATCATACTGATACTTACACTGCAACCCAGAGTGGTTATAAACAATATTATATAAATGCATCTCCATGGGATAGTTCCTATGGTACTATTGCAGCAAATGTATATTCTTTTCGTGTTTATAATATCGCTCTTACTAGTGCACAAATTTTACAAAATTATAGAGCTGGATATATTTGGCCATCTTAAAGCGCAAAGATGCGCTATTTTTTATGCCTGAAAGGAGGTGATGATTTGGCTCGAAGTTACTACGGCGACAAAATATCAGAAAATATTATTGAAACTCCCGAAGGATATATAATTTGTAAAAACGTACCTGTGGGTAGAATCGGCTGGATGGAATATCAAGGCCATGAACTTCCGGCGATATTTCAAGAATCAGGACCTTGTAAAGTTTTCCGTAGTCCTGAAGAAGTTTTTAATAAAAAAACAGTATCTTCATTTGAGGGAAAACCTGTAACTAATACTCATCCACATGAAAATCTTACGATTGATACTGTCTCTATGGCTGAAAAAGGTCATATTCAAGATGTCAGACGTGACGGTGATTTTTTAGTGGGTGATTTATATATTATGGATCTTCTGCTCAAAGAGGAAGTATTAAACAAAATGAAACGTGAGATTTCATGTGGTTATGATTGCTTATGGGTTCCGTTAGGTGACGGGAAATATGAGCAAAAGGATATTATAGGCAATCATATAGCAGTTGTCCAAAATGGTCGTGCCGGTCCACATGCAGCAATTCAGGATAAAAAACCTGATAAATTTGTCGATGATGTTCCAGAAGATACCATTATGCAGATTAAAGAGAAAACAGGAGGTAAGAAACGGATGAAAATGTCCAAAAGGCTATTAGCAGCAATGGGCTTAAAACATTTTGCTCAAGATGCTGATCCTGAAGAAATCGCCCATGCAATGGAGGCAATGAGAGAAGACGAACAAAATAAAGCACTTTTCTCTAAAACTCCAGGTAGTGATGATGATTATCGGGCACGAGATGATGACCGCATGATTAGAGATGATCGTCGAGTCAGAGATGATGATGACGATGATGATGCTGGCGGAAGTACGGAAGTAATGAGCGATTTGTGCGATAAAATCAATCAAATTCTATCACGAATTGAACAACTTGAAAGCCGTGAAGAACAGCAACAAGGCCAAGGAGCTGAAGATGATTTCGCTGGTCTTGAAAATGAAATGAAATCACGTCCTCCTATGGATGATGATGAAACAGAAATTCCTGAACAACAGGCAAGAAAATATGAAGATGTTGAAGAAAGCCCAAGCAGCAAAATGTCAGGTCCAGCTCATGCAGGATATGACGATGATGATGATGATGTGGAAAATACTTTCGGCCAAGAAAATACAAAATATATGAATGCTGAACAGGGAGCCAAAGATAAAAGAGGTAGAAAAAAATCTCGTGATGATGACGATGATGATGATGAAGGCGAATCCGCTGAACTTTACAAAAAGGCAGCGGATTTTGCATTTAGAAAACACGTCAAAGATATGAAGAAAGCTATCCTTGCAGTAGAAGATCCCAAACTGCGGAATCAACTTGCCAAAAAATTCGTCGCTTCGGTTCAAGACGCTCGTCAAGTTGGCAACAGAACAAAATACGGCGATATTGCAAATCAGATCAATAGCAATAAACGCCATCGCGCAGTTGATGCAAGTGTACAACAGGATACAATGTCAGAGCGTGCACAAAAAGCCGTTGCTGCCTGGAATAAAGCCGGAGCAGCAATGAGACAAGGAGTGAATAAATAATGCCGGGAACAGTGATTGGTATTTCTTTAAATCTTGGATTCGCAGGTAAAATCTCGCGCAATCCAATGAACAAAATCGGCGCCCGTTTTGTAAAATCGATTCTCAATGGTTCTGGTGTAGAAACTCAGCCAGCAATCCCATTTGGAGCTGCTGCAGTTCTTAATACTGACAATAGTGTATCTCTATGGGGTGCTTCTGGAGCTGGTGTCTCTTCGGCTATTTATGCTAATTTTGCGGGCATTGCCGTTGCTGAAGTCAAGAACGTAATGACTTATACCTATGGTGCAAATAGTACTTCCGGCCAATATGAGCCGGCAGTTCCTGCTGATATTCTTCAAATTGGTTCAGCTACTGTATTTATTGGCGATTCGACAGCTAATGCTCCTACTTGTGGCGGAAATGTTTACATTGTTACTGTTGCTGGATCGTCTTTATCTGTTGGTGCTTTTACTGCAAGTGCGACTCCTTCTGATGGCAGTACGACTGTTCAATTAACTAATTGTGAGTGGACAACTGGAAAGGTCGATGCCAATTTTATCGCTGAGTTAACCATTCTAACTCAAAATAAACCTTAATTAAGGAGGTAGATATAATAATGAGCGCAATGAACCCTAAATATATTGGAGTTATGGATTCCCTCATGAGTGCTGGACGCACAAAACAAGTATTTAAAAAAGGTCTTGACGGCGCATATGGTCCTGGCATGGACGCTGGTGGTGGCACTGGTCTTGCATTCCTAGTGGGCGAACTTGAAAAACAAGATCCTCGCTTACTCGAACCATTGACAGCGATTTATGCACCTCGTGACATAGATATTAAGCCTGGTGGCGGATGGGTAACTTTGACTTCCAATGTGTATGTTGACTATGCGACGACCGGCAATGTGGAAGATTCTATTATTGGATCTGAAACTACTAATATTCCAGTATCGCAAGCCAATATTACAAAAGACGTATTCAAAGTTCATACCTTCTCTGAAATCCTTCGTGCTCCCCTAGTCGATGCCTTAAAACTACAACAGATTGGCCGTTCTTTGACGCAGATCCTCGACGATGGACTGCGCCTTAATAATGCCAAGATTATGGATATTAATGTATTTTTAGGTATTGCAAAATCGAATACCTATGGAATAGTTAATAATCCTCTATATGCTCAACAATATGCAGCCTATAATGCTGCGGCTACTTCTAGACTATGGGTTAATAAAACCCCTGTAGAAATTATGTCAGATGTGAATGGTGCAATTGAACTTGCATGGGCCGATGCGCAGTATGATTTGAGTGGTATGCCAAATCATGTGCTGATTGATCCTGCAAACTACGCTTATATTGTTAATACGCCGGTGACTGTTGCTGGTACTCAGTCCATTTTAAACTACCTATTGACTAATAACATTGCTGTAAACCAAGGCCGGGAACTTAACATCTACCCAAATCGTTTCTGCATTGGTGCTGGACTTGGGAGTCCTGCAACTCAACGTATGGTTGTATATGTAAAAGCAGAAAATCGTTTAAACATGGACCTATGTGTGCCTCTATCGCGCGTGATGACGGCACCGGTAGTCCAAAGTGCGTCGTACGAAACATTATTCGCTAGTCAATTCTCGCAAGTTAAAATATTATATACACAAACCGGGCAATATATAGACGGTATTTAAAACATTAAAAACATTGAAATATAATTGACCTATACTCCTGATGTGTGGTACTATAAATCTAAGTACTATCATTTATAACTTGAATGTAGATAGTATAGTACCACACATAGAGGAGGAATATTCTATATGCCAAGACCGATATTGGATTTAACAGGACAAGTATTTGGGAAATTAATAGTGATTGAACATGAGCCAGATTTAGGCCCAGAATTTTGGTTATGTAAATGCGAATGTGGAAATTCTATAATAGTTAAACGTGCGCATTTAAAAGCTGGAAATACAAAAAGTTGTGGCTGTTTACGAGTAGTAGATTTAACAAATCAAATTTTTGGTAGATTAACAGCAATAGAATATAGTCCTGAAAAATCAAAATGGCTTTGTCTTTGTAAATGCGGTAATTATAAATGGATACTGCCTGCATCATTAAAAAAAGGCAATGCGCAAAGTTGTGGATGCTTTCAAAAAGAACGTGCCGCTAAAGCGCAGTTTAAACACGGTATGCACGATAGCAAAATATATAATACTTGGAATCATGTTAAAGATCGTTGTTTAAATCCAAATAATAAATATTATAGTTATTATGGTGGTCGTGGAATTACAATATGTGAAAGATGGTTAGATTTTGATAATTTTTATGCTGATTTAGGGGACCCAGCAGAAGGTGCAGAAAGAATTTCCTTAGATCGAATTGATAACAATGGCAATTATGAACCTGGTAATTGTCGTTGGGTTAATCAAAAAATCCAAAATAATAATAAAAGAAATTCAAAATTTTATACTTATGAAGGTGAAACCCATACATTGCCAGAATGGGCAGAAAAAGTAGGTATGTCTTATGGACAATTGCGGCAAAGAATTTATCAGCGTGGATGGGATTTTGAAAAAGCAATAACAACTACTGCTCAATATAGCCCAACATTACCAAATACTATTAATCTAAGCAGATCAAAATAATAAAAAAAAATTTATATAAAAACAAAAAGACCGCTGTAAATTACAGTGGTTTTTTATTGTTTAAATTTAGGAGGAAATACCATGATTAAAGCATTATCAGACAAAACATTCCGCTTCACCCGCGATGGCGAACGCGATGCTCAAGGCCATTTACTTAGCGTCACTATTAAACCTGGATTCGGAGAATTGCCAGATTGGGTAGGGAGAACAGATCTATTCCAAGATGCTGTAAAACTTAAACAGCTTCATCTTGTAAGTGCTGGTAATTCGGAGGATGTCCAAAAATACAGCGAAGAAATTTTAGCATTGAAACATGAGGTCGAAGTGCTAAAACAAGAAAAGGCATTGCGTGATTGCCAAAGCGGAATTACTGATGAAGTTAAAAACAAAAAAGAAGTCGAAGAAAATCAGCAAATTCAAGAACGTGTAAAAAGGGCTTATCATAAAAAAGCTCCAAAGTAGGTGAATTATCATGATAGATGGCGGTAATTTTGCGTTTGGACTATCTGACAGCGTAGGTCCATATGGGCAATCAATACAGGCTCTGGTTGCACAAATCAGAGAAACTGCGGGGAATGTTGGTTATGGGACTAATCCGCCATTTGAAGTATCGGATTTTTTGAATATATTTCCACAATTCGGACCGGAAATAAATGAAAATTATCAAGAAATTATCAGCATGTTCATAGAAATGGCCAATTCCTGCATTATCCAAAACCGATGGCAGAGTAAATGGAAGTATGGGATGGCTTTATTTACTGGCCATTTTTACACTTTATATCTGGAAACACAGGCAGGAATGAATAAAACATTAGGCCAAGTAGTAGCTAATGCAGGTGCCCAATTCCCCAAGTCATCCAAAAGCGTTGGTGATGTATCCGTGGGTTATGATGTCGGCAGCATTACTGGAGACTTGCCGGGATGGGGATTTTGGAAAGCCACGACATTTGGAATTCAACTTGCATCAATCGCTAAAATAATAGGAAAATCGGGGATGTACGTGTGGTGAAATTGGGAGGTTAATATCATGCTTCAAAATTCCATTACAACATCTTCTTCCGGTGCCGGAATAGATAAGCTGAAAAAAGACATGCATGATCTAATGATGCTCGATGTTCTTGTAGGAATTCCAGAAGAAAAAACGTCGAGAAAAGGAACTGCAAAAATTACAAATGCAGCATTAATGTATATTCACACAAATGGCTCAGAACTTCGCGGAATTCCCCGCCGTCCAGTTATTGAACCAGCTATAAAAGCCCATTCTGATGAAATACAAAAAGAACTTGCTAAAGCTGCAACATTGGCTTTAGAAGGAAATAAATCACAAGCAAAAGCACAATTAAAGACAACAGGATTAATTGGAGCAAATGCTGCTAAGGATTGGTTTACTGATCCTAGAAATGGTTGGCCTCCTAATTCAGAAGCAACGATTGTTGAAAAACTTTATAAACAAGCCAAAGGTAGTGGAGAACCTGCAAAAATAGCAAGAGCAGCAGTTCGATATTATGAAAATACTGGAACTTTACAAGGAATTACTGGACTTGAAGGAATGACAAATCCCTTAATTGATACTGGACAACTTCGGAAAGCAATTACCTTCGTAGTGAGGGATAAAAAATCATGATAAGCGTGGAAGA